>ENA-UPTA01004603-UPTA01004603.1-activated-sludge-metagenome-genome-assembly--contig:-NODE-4603-length-12988-cov-6.078713_pt1 | contig 12988 bp, 7 predicted proteins | sample MGYA00238184_ERZ773361 | MGnify/ENA primary metagenome ERZ773361 (study PRJEB29100, sample SAMN05720205) | activated sludge metagenome | isolation source: anaerobic digester from wastewater...
CGATCTCCTGGAAAAGATGAAAGACACAGGTCAGGAAGAAGGGGAAAGTGAGGAAAGTGCTGAAGGAGCGCCGGCCGACGGCAGTGATGATTCTGCAATCCTTGATGAAATTGAAGACGTAACTGGCGACAACGACATTACAGCCGGTGAATCTCTGGCGACCGCTGAGGATGTCGCAGCAGGAGAAGACATTTCAGATTCAGGCGATGAACGCCATGTCACACGAACCCGTGCCGAGATCTGGGCGCGCCGCGCCGTTTCCGTGGGAAATCTCGTTCGCCGGCCCAGGGGCAGCCAGACGCCGGAAAGACAGCGCGTTTATGAAGAAACCATTGCCCGGAAAGCCCGGCAGCTTGTTGCCCGGGTTATCCTGCCGGGAGAATGGTACCTTGTCCGGTGGGGCGGCACGCGCAAAGGCGCAGGCACCTTCTACACCCGCCCCGGCCTGGCCGTGCCCACCGTTCAGCGAACACTGAGACCATTGGCGTACGATCCGCCGAGAAATGCGAACGGCGAGCCCGATTTCGACGCACCGCCCGCCGTCTGGACGCCGAAACTTCCCGAGGCCATTCTTGCTCTCAAGGTTTGTGATATTGGATGCGGCTCCGGCAGTTTCCCCGTCGCCTCCCTGCGCTTTCTGACCGACGCCCTCTACGCGGCTCTGCTTTATCACGGACGGATCACGGTTGATGGGGAAAAGGCCGTGGCGCGACTCCTTGTTGCGCCTGCGGGAGATAACGCAGTTTCGGAGGAACGACTCGTCGAGGAACTTTTGCCCTGCCGCCCTGACGACGATGATTTCGAGATACGCACCAGGGCCATTCTGCGCCGTCATATTGTGGAACGCTGCCTTTACGGTGTGGACATTGACCCGCTGGCCGTGGAGCTGTGCCGCCTGTCTCTCTGGATCGAGACAATGGATCGGACGCTTCCTTTCTCCTTCCTTGACCACAAGATCAAGTGCGGCAACAGCCTGGTCGGCGCCTGGCTGGACACCTTCTGCCACTATCCCGTCATGGCCTGGAAAAACCGTGAAGGCGGCGACAAGGGGCATACCAACGGCGTCCACTTCGAGAAGGAGTCCCGCACAAAGGCGCTCAAGGCCTTCGTCAAGGACAGGCTCACGCCGGACCTCCGGCACTTTCTTGATGCCCCCACGCTTGCTTTTTCGGAGGCGCGCAAGATTGAAGCCGCTTCGGTCCACGCCGAAGTCTTGAACGTCCTCGCCCGGCTCCACAAGCTGCCGGTTTACGACAGCGCCGAACGATCCCGGATCTACCGTGAGGAAATCCTTGGATCACCGGGATGGCGTTCCCTGAAAGCTGCCCTTGATCTCTGGTGTGCTTGCTGGTTCTGGCCTGCGGATGCCCTTGATGATGCGCCGCTGGCCTCCAACTTCGCACAGCCTCCGTCGGCAACACGCAATATTGCTGCCCGGGTCGCTGCAGAGAAACATTTCTTTCACTGGGAGATCGAATTCCCGGATGTCTTTTCGGGCCGGGGTTCAGGTTTCGACGCACTTGTCGGGAACCCGCCGTGGGACATCGCCAAACCCATCTCGAAAGAGTTCTTCTCCAATATCGATCCCCTCTATCGTACCTACGGCAAGCAGGACGCCCTGCGTCGCCAGACCGGCTTTTTTGAAGATGAGGGAATTGAACGGGCCTGGCTCGACTATAATGCAGACTTCCGCGCCCAATCGAACTATATGGGCTATGCCGCAAGCCCCTTTGGAGATCCTGACGAAAACGAGGCGAGCGTGGACCGCTTCACCATCGCCCGCGGCCGGGACAACCAACTTTTGCATGCCCGCTGGCGGAATGCCCGCAGAAAGGGCCGAGGCTTTGCCGATCCGGCCCACCCCTTCCGCCACCAGGGTGCGGCGGATATCAACCTTTACAAGGCTTTTTTGGAGCAGGCCCATGCTCTGCTGCGTGTCGGCGGCCGTCTGGGCTTCATTGTTCCATCAGGTCTTTATTCGGATCACGGTACGGGCGGATTGCGCCGACTTTTCCTCGACCACTGCTGCTGGGAGTGGCTCTTTGGCTTTGAAAACCGTGAAGGGATTTTCGAGATTCATCGCTCTTTCAAGTTTAATCCCGTGATCATCCAGAAAGGCGGAACCGCCGCGGCGATTCGAACGGCCTTCATGCGCCGGAAGCTCGAAGACTGGGAGAACGCCGAGGCCTTTGTTACGCCCTACAGCCGCGAACAGGTTGCCCGTTTCAGCCCTAAATCACTTGCCATTCTTGAAATTCAGTCGCAGCGGGATCTGGAAATCCTCGAGAAGATCTACACCAACTCCGTCCTCCTCGGAGACGACAGTCCTGACGGCTGGGGAATCCGATACGCCAGAGAGTTCGACATGACCAACGACTCTAAACTCTTCCCGCCGCGCCCACGCTGGGAGGCCGATGGTTATCGCCCCGACGAATACAGCCGCTGGCTCAAGGGAAACTGGCGACCCATTGAAGAACTTTGGGCCGAGTTGTGCGTTGATGCCGCCAATCCCCGACCTGCCGAATTCGAATTAGAAGAATGGCTTTTCGACACGAACGCCGGTCCGGAAGAGCGGGCCGCCCGCGCCCGGCAAGCCCACGGCCATCTCCTCAAGCCGGGCGATGTTCAGCGCACTGATGGGCGTATCCGCTGCGCCCAACCGCCCTATGACAGTCTTCCCATTTCCCGCGCCGACATCCCGCAGGGCATTATCCTCTCCCGCGAGGCCGACGCCTGGATTCGGGAAGAGCAAATTGAAGATATCGCTCTGCCACTTTATGAAGGCCGGATGATCGGCCAGTTCGACTTCAGCCAGAAAGGCTGGGTCAGCGGTAAAGGTCGCGGCGCTGTCTGGCGCGATATTGACTGGATCAAGAAACAAGTGGAACCGCAATATTTGATGGGAAAGGATGATTATTTGTCAAACGCCGTTTGCCCCTTGTTCCCAAAGCTCAGCCACATGCGGATCGGATCAGCCACCAATGAACGATCTTCAGTTGCATGCTCTGTGTCGCTTGCGCCGACAGGCGATACGGCTGCCATCTTTTGGATGGAGTCCTGGTCGTTTACGGTTTGTCTTTCCGGGATTTTTAACTCGTTCGTATTCGATTTCATCACCAGACGCCGATTGGTAGGTCTCCACCTTGACTATCACGTGTTTGCGCAGAATCCTGTTCCAAAGGAATGGAATTCAAGACGCAGTTTGGATCGTCATATCAATCTGTCACTTTCTGCCTCGGCTGTTCACCAGGCAGTGTGCTGGGGTGAATATTTGTCGGGCTCGCCTGTGGCGCATTCATGGCGCGCCTGTTGGGCACCTGCGACGGCTGAAAGAGTGCGTCTGCGCGCCATTACAGATGCACTCTCGGCGAGCTTCTATGGAATATCAAGAGATGATTTGAGTCACATTCTGAAAGACTGTGACTTGCCCGCAGATGTTGCATCGCCTGTTCTCCAAGACGTCAAGGGTTTCTGGCGCGTCGACAAGGAAAAGGACCCGGAGCTCCGCCACACGGTCCTGACCCTTGTTGCCTTTCATGATCTCGAAGAGAAGATTCGCGACTGCGGCGGCGACCGGGAGAAAGGTATCGAGGCCTTCCTGAACCAGAACGACGGCGAAGGCTGGATGCTCCCCGAAACCCTGCGTCTCGCCGATTACGGCCTTGGCCATGACGAGCGAGCGAAACATTCCCAGCCCGTTGCCGGCCGACTCGGCCCCCGTTTCTACGACTGGCAGCTTGCCCAATCCCCCGAGGAATCCTGGCGCGAGTGCCATCTCCACGCCCGCAACCTCCTCGGTGAAGCCGGTTATCAGCAGTTGCTTGCTGTGGACGCTCATCAAACAAAAGAGAGCCAGGAGAAATCGTTGATCTCAGAACCACCTTCTCAGTATGGTCATGGCAAAGGTAAACAGGGTGAACTTTTTTAACGGCTCCGTTGTGAAACGATTATGAACAGGAAGAGGAGAATTAGAACTTAATGCCACGATTTGAATTTCATCTGCCTTCCCTGGAAGAAATGCGCGGAACATCCGACGGTCTCGAAATGCTTCGCATGATCGACGATGACAGTTTCCGAAGCGCACTCGTCACCGGTTGCCCCGGCAGCGGCAAAACAACGGTCTCGATCTATCGCCTCGTTCGTATTAACAACCAGCAGACCAATGTTCATCTGGTAACTTTCCAGAAAATGCTCGTGCAGGCCATCCGCAACCTTGCGAACACTCAAAGTGTTCCGCCGGAGTGTGTGAGCACATTTCATAAATGGTACCACACACTCACGAATTCTTATCTCGATGTCAGTGAACCACCGACACCAGAGGAGATGGCCAGATGTATTCGAAAATCGCCGCTATCGGGCCAGCAAATAGAAGAACTTCTCATCGACGAAGGTCAAGACCTGCCTCTTTGTGTTTATCAGGTCCTTCCGCAGCATTTTGAACGCGTGTTCGTTGGGGCTGATAATGGCCAACAAGTCCATCCAAAGCACGGGGCGAAAATAGAAGAGATTGAAAGCATTCTGCGAACGGACTTCGAACCCTACCGACGTTACCCCTTGGGGAGAAATTTCAGAAACACATATGAAACATATCTTTTTGCCCGCCAATTCATTCCCAGAACAAACCAAGTTGCCTGGGATGAGGCAATTCCGGAACGCCTTCTCCGCTCTAATCGCCGCGGACCGAAGCCAACTGTCATTTCATATCATGACGAGGCACAAAGGGATCAGCATTTGAAGACAATCCTTCAAAATGCGGAGGGCAATGTGGCCATTCTTTGTCCACTTGCTCTATGGCGCAAGCGTTACGGCCATTCTGGAGAATCCGTCGATGATGTCCATGAAATGGTCACTAAGATGGGCATATCAGCAACAAAATATCACAACCAGGAGGAAATATCGGACAAATTGGAGCGCTACGTTGTCACGACCTTTATATCGTCCAAAGGGCTGGAGTTCGACGTTGTCATCATTCCGCGTATAAATTTCTTTAAAAATATCCCGGAAGAATGGTATGTTGCCAGCACCCGCGCAAGAAAAGAGCTATTCGTTTTCAGGGATCTTAGCGATCCGCAAAACGATCCCATATCTGGTTTTGATCCTGACACTTACAATGCTCTGGACGCAGAGACCCCGGTTCCAGAAGAAGACGTACCGTTCTAGAGAAAGTGAGGCATGATTTATGAAAAAAGGAGAGATGTTCAGCCAAAATGGCAAAACATACGAGGTGCTGCAAGATGGTCTGGATTTCGTACATAATCAGAAGGCTTGCATTCGCCCTCAAGGAGAAAAAAGATGCATTCCGCTTGAAAAAGCTTTGAAGTCGAATCTGATCAGGGAGGCAGGTCAATCTGAAGATTCACGGAAAGAAGAAACAAATCCTCAGCTACCGTTTTATGAAAGCGGCACTATTCATAAAATAATAACACTATACGAAAAAATCATTGAACCTGTGAAAGCAACCGATGGATCAACGAATGTCAGCAATGGAGCCAGGAGCCTTTTCTACATGCCGGTGGACCAACTGAGAACGCAGGTCTTCCTCGCGCATGGGCTCATCTATCCTGCAATATGGGACAAAGCAAATGGATCCAGTGATTTCGACGATATCCAAAGACATGCCCCCACGGTACTTACCCTATTTGCCGCGCCTCAGCCTATCAATAAAAACCAACACCTCCTCGGTATCTTACTTCTACCGGAGGAGGTGAAAGCATACATTGGAACATCCGCAATCCTTCGATATCCGTTACCCCTGCCAATCTCCAGGCTTGTCAGTATTGGTATATCCCCTGAGCAAGGAGATTTGAATCGCTATATCGCCGGTTGGATAAAACCGGATGTGCCGGTTCCGAGGCATTTATTTTCTATTGCTCCAGCCGTTTATCGGGGGGCAGATGGTGCCGTCGAAGGGATCACTCAAGATTACGGTATCCAATCGAAGGAATTAGAAGATTCAATCAACAAGTTCGACCGCTATATGGGACTAGTTGCATTTCTTCGCAATGCTGATCGATATTTTTCCGTTAAAACTTGCTGCTACGCGGACTACCCGGAAGAATATTTTGGCTTATTTGCGGCGATCACCGGCGATGCCTCGTTTAATCCACATAAGCATTCTCATGTGGATACCCTGCTTCTTTCGTTGCTGGATCGGGAAGATGGTTTGTCTGAAGTAGCCAAAAATATCAGATCGCTCGTGATTGCAAACGATGCCTTCATTGAAAAGGAACGGGCGCGGACATTGGCGATGGAGATTTACAAAACTACCGGAGAACAGGAAGAGGTGGGGCAAGCCTTCAAGAATTTGTTTGCCGGTGACTACCGATCTGCCATTCAAGTGTTGCGGCAAGCGAAGTTTCCTTATGAAGCGGGAGTGCTTGCGGCACTATTCAAGTATTCCAGCCGTCAGTCCAACGATCATCGAAATATCAAACAGAAGATCCATGAAGATTGGTTAAATCCAAGACAAATTGTCCCAATTCTGGGGGCGCTCGGCGCCTACTACGGATATACCGCCTTGGACGCTAAGGAGACCAGCCTCTATGCCGTGCACCCTTTGCTGAAACCGTTCGTAGAGCAAAACCCTGAGATTAAATTCTACATGCAGACAGTGTTTGAGCTTCAGTTAATCGAAGCAATATACCAATGGGCCTTCTATCAGCGTTTGCCGGATAAAAATATGCTGAGACTTTATGACAAGCCCCCGATTTCTGCTGTGCCAATGGCTTCAGGTAAGCCAGGAAGACTCGTCAATGATCGTTCATATCGTGTATGTGATCTATTTGTGCGAAGATTTGAGATTACGATAATCGGTAAAATTATCCACTACATTAAGAGTACGAAAGATGATTCCGTTGATGAGCGTAGCGAATTAGGGAGGTGTCTTCTAGCGCAATGCTTTTTTCTTGCAGATGAGTTCGAGTTGAGCAGAAAAAGAGGGCAAGACATTCTCCATTTCCGAATATCCAAGGATCGCCTTGCAGATCTGATTGAAAGCGGGCAGATCACAGTGAACAGCCGTATTATTGAAATCGCTATAGAAGAGGATTCAAAGAAATCTGGCCTATGACCCTTCAGGAGCTACAGCAGGAAATCAAGCGGTGGAGTTCATTATCCGTTTGTGATGATTTTTTAAAAGCACATCTTCATGAGATCAGGCCTCTTTTTTATGGGCTTACGCGTGCGGAATTACGTGCAGGTCGCATTGATTATGAAGATACGCTGCTGATCTTCGTAAATTCCCGAGCAGGCCGGGCGGTCCGTGATGGTGCTGAACCGCCAGCATCCGTCATTGCTCTTCTGATATTTTTCTTGTCTCTTTTCCAACGGGCAGAACTGTATGCGAAAATACGTACGCTAGCCGACTTCTTGCCCATCGGATCGCTGCGCACTCGTGCGGAAGCAATCTTCGAATACAAGAATATTACGGACTCCCGAAAAGACTATGTAGATCGCTTCGAGAGGATCGTTTCCTTGATTCATGATGCATGGGAAGACGGGCTCGAAGTCCAACAAAAACAATGCGAAGATTTACTGGTCGAATATGCCCTGGATGCTCTCATATATCCGAAAGTTGCGGGAATCGATTTGAGGACCAGCATAACAGCTTGCTTTCACAATCCGGCCGCCATACTCCAGCATCCGATACTTAATGTAAAGGAGGTCAGGAGGATCTTCGATCTTGATGATGCGGAGCTTTTACGTGAGCATAATACTGTAAGGTCTCGTATTGTCGAATCGCTACACAGCGAGGCATGCGATCTCGTGCCGGCGTTGTTTATCTCGCCTGTTGCTGAAGAATTGCAGGAAAGAAAGACTGTTGTCTCCCATGAACACAACCGCCTCCCATCATTCATAGACGATCAACTCGAACGAATGGGCGCTGTCTATAAGAGGAAGAAACAAGGCGCTCGGTTCAACTTTGAAGCTACTCACGAAGATAACCAGATCTATCTCGGGACCTACTTTCCCAGAACCGTCATAGAGACATGGAATATTTTGTCGGAACTTCTTTCTATCCCAGCTATCGGTTCTGCAATACGCCAGAAAGACACCATTCGAATACTCGATATAGGATCGGGAACAGGCGCCGCCGTTGCAGGAACGTTGTTAGCCCTTTCCAACTGGGGAAGATGCGAGGTGCCGGTAGAAATCACAGCGATCGACATCAATGAAGATGCCCTTTGCAAACAAGGCGATATTCTTGAATCGTTAAGAGATTCTATCAATCTTGATTACACATTGGATCCGCATTGTGAAAATCTTCCCTTCGACCTCGAAAGCTATGTTCCCGCATTGTCAGCAATTGCGGATCAGTTTGGCACGCGATATGACATCATCACTAGTTGGAAATGTCTCTGCGAATTTTACAACGTCAAATATGCGTCTGCACAGGGAATCATCAGCAATACTCTGAGAATCGCCTCGCGCCTGCTACTCCCATACGGCCTTTGCATCATCGCTGATGTAACAACCCGAGATAATCCCTACGAATATTTTCCTATGATTCTGAATCGCGAAGCCAACCAGCATGATCAAGCCCCCCAAGCCAAAATGCGTACCATCCTTCCCGTACCGTGCGCAAGAAATTCATGTACATGTCAGGACGGGAGCTGCTATACGCAGAGGAGATTTGTGTTGAATCACAGGCTCGTTAAGAACGATGAAACGAAGATTGCTTACCGCGTCTTAGCACCGAATTCCTTCGCCGAAACGATCACCGCAAGCTTTACAGAACATCCAGCATATCGGGTAAATGCCGCCCGCCCCGATGAATCATGTTTTAGCGGTCGTATAAGTGAAGGGAAGAGATCTGATCCCTGTGGCTTTACCGGTTTCTTTACAGAAAGGAAATAATCAGTGGTTTTCAGTGGCTGGGAAACGGACATCATTAATCTGCCAGGTAATAAATCCGAGAAGGCCATCTGTCCGGTCATTGTATCGGCCAGTCGTGCAACAGATATCCCCGCATTTTTCGCCAAGTGGTTCAGAAATCGTCTTGAAGCTGGATATCTGATATGGAAAAATCCTTTTAATACCAAACAGCTTCAGTACATTTCATTCAAGAAAACCCGAATCATTGTGTTCTGGAGTAAAAATCCAAAGCCACTGATTCAATATTTGCCCGAAATCGAGGCCAAAGGAATTAACTATTATTTTCAGTTCACTCTTAATGACTATGAGCAGGAGAAACTGGAGCCTAACGTCCCACCGCTTATACAGCGCATTGAGACATTCAAAGCCCTATCTGAAAGGCTAGGCAAGAAACGCGTTATATGGAGATATGATCCTCTGATCCTTACCAATACCATTTCCATTGATGTCCTTGTGGATCGCATTGAATGCATTGCCCGACAGCTCCAAGGATACACTGAGAAGCTCGTTATAAGCTTTGCTGATATCGGCATATATAAAAAAGTGCTAAACAACCTGACGAGAGAAGGTGTTTCTTTCAGAGAATTCACACCACCATTCATGATCGAACTTGCGGAACGACTTCAGCATAAATCTCAAGGGTGGGGAATCAATATTGCCACATGCGCCGAAGGTGTATCGCTTGACCAATATGGTATTGGGCATAATAGATGTATCGATGACGATCTTATGGTTGAACTTTTCAATGGCGATTCAGCATTGATGAATTTCCTGGGCTATCAACCCGATCTTTTTGTCGGCTATTCCCGGCCATATCTCAAGGACAAGGGGCAACGAAAGGAGTGTGGTTGCATAGTCAGTAAGGACATCGGCATGTATGATACCTGTCATCATCTCTGCAAGTATTGCTATGCAAATACATCACGGAAAGCTGTGGAGAATAATCTTCGCAAGCACGATCCTGGGTCAGAAACACTTATTGAAGCACCCATAGGAGGACGATGATCATGAGCATTGCGATTATACTTCGGAAGAACCCCTCTCATAATTGGTTTCGCAATATCATTCTGGCTGCTTTGCAGTATCCAGCAGGGGATCATGTTTTAATTTGTTCGGGATTTTTCCAAGAATTATTCAATAACAGTTCATATCGTATTTCTTTGGAAGGAAACATTGCGAGCCTTTTGGCAAGAAACAATATCTCCGTTACCACAGTGGGTATTCACAATCCTTCGTGGCTCCCATCATATAGAAATTTTAGAGATTCACTTCTGAATGCAGGGGTGTCGGTAACCTCCCTCGTTACGAACTATCTGCACTGGCATGCCAAAGTATTGATACTGAAGGCAAGCAATAACCCAATTTTAGGAATTGTCGGTAGTAGCAACATGACTCGTAACGCATTCAGCAATTCATCGCCGTTCAACTATGAGGCGGATGTCTTTCTGTGGGAGGACACAAACGCCAACATCAATCCCGTTATGGCAGAACAATTGGCGCAGATCGAAGATCCAAATGAGTTGATCCGTGCACCATATGATCCGGAGCTGAATCATGGTCTGAGCATTCCCAGGCGGTTAATCGATCTCGAAAAGGAGGTCCTTTCAACCCCACTAAAGCAGCTGTAATGATCCTTGTTAGGATTTTTACCGGGCACGGAATGATACGCATCGTTTCCGACCGATAAGGATAGCAACAAAAAATTCGCTTGCATATTGTGAGCGAACAGGTAAAATAACTACCCATAGCGAAACATATTGCCAACTGACAGATCCAACACTTGATTGACGTTTTGGCTTGATACGGGGATTTTTGTTACCTATATGAACACCGAACAAAAACTTAAGGCCACTGATTTCTTTGCCGGCCATCCGGTCTTCTCCCTCGATGAGGCTGTCGCTGCCTTGATGCCGGAGGGGAAGCGGCTGCGTGTCGTCGAGCGACTCAAACACCACCTCAGGACCGGTCGCCTGAAACGCGTGACCCGTGAGATATACGCTGTTGTGCCGCCGGCCCTGTCCCCGGAAGATTTCCGTCCGGATCCTTTCCTGGTGGCAAGCGCCATGTATCCCGACGGCGTCTTTTCGCACCACAGCGCCCTGGAGTTGCTTGGGGCCGCGCATTCGCTTTGGAATCAGTGTACTTTGTATATCAACAGACGCCGTCGGCCGCTTGTGCTGGAAAACGCAACGCTCCGTTTCCTGGATATTCCCCTTTCGATGAAGGGTGTCTCAGAAAAGCAGGTCGGCACACGGCGGATAGAGCGCCAGGGCAAACTGTTGGAGGTGACAGGACCCGAGCGCACTTTGGTCGAGGGGTTCAGCCGGCCCTCGTTGGCCGGAGGCCTGGAGGAACTGGTCAGTTCTGCTGCCGGATTTCCGACCCTGGATCTTGATCTTCTGGAGGAGATCCTGCGCCGGTATGACATGGCAAAGCTCTGGGCGGCTACCGGGTGGTTCCTGGAGAAGTTTCAGAAAAGCTTCCATGTGCCTGATGCGCTTCTGGCCCGCATGGAACAGCGCCGCCCCCGTTCCCGGGCTTACGTCGAACGGGGGCAGAGAGGCGGCCTTCTGGCCGGGCGCTGGAACTTGATTCTTCCCAAGGTGCTTTTATCCCAGGGGGAGCCTGATGAACGTTAGCCGGGAATACCTGAAGCGCTGCGCGAATGAGACCGAGTATCGGATCGAACCGCTGGAAAAGGTGGTCCGTCTCGGGGAGGTCGCGGCGGATATCAAGCGGCACCCGCTTCTCGGGGCGGTGCTTGCCCTGAAAGGCGGCACGGCCTTCAACCTCTGTTTCGGCCCGCCCAAACGGCTCTCCGTGGATCTCGATTACAATTATATAGGAAAGCTCGATCGGTCGGCCATGCTAGAGGCGCGTCCGGTAGTGGAGCAGGCTGTTGTCGATTTGGCGCGACGCCAGGGGTATCGCATCCAGCAATCGGCGGATGCTTTTGCGGGACGCAAGTTTTATTTACGCTATCGATCCGTACTGGGAATGGACGAACGAATAGAAGTGGATCTGAACTTTCTTTTCAGGATGCCCATTGCCGAACCGGAATTGCGTGAACTGTGGCAGCCCGGTGAACTGGATCGTCCCCGCATTTGGGTGGTAAGCCTTGACGAGATTCTCATCGGCAAATTTCTTGCCTTACTGGATCGTGGCGCGGCTCGTGATGTCTGGGATGTGGCTTTTTCGCCGCAAGAGGCAACTAATGTGCTCCAGGCGAAACGTTTTCGCCGCTGGTTCATTGGCCTGTCTTCAATTTTGGAGCATCCTTTGACAACATACACCCGTAAGCGTCTCGAAGAAGGCATGACGGAGAGGGATGTCGCTGAACGGCTTGTGCCTTTGTTGTCGTTTGCCGCGCCGGAAAGGGAAGAGCTTATCGAAAGGGCCTGGAACGTCCTGAATCGGTTCTTGACCATAAATCCTGAAGAGCGGGATTTTTTAGATGCTGTCCAGCGAGGAGTATTGAAAACGGATTTACTCTTTCCCGATGATACGAAGGAGGCTGGTCGCCTTGCTACTCATCCGGCAATCCTCTGGAAAATAGAGAACGTAAAGGGTTACCTGGCCAGGTCCGGCAGGTCGGGGAAAAAAGACTGATCTCACTTAGCGGCAAAAAATAAGGATTCATCATGGCACTCAATCCCATCGTCTTCACTGAAAAAGTCGTCCGGAGTTTTCTGCGCTACCAGTTAACCGCCTATCCCTTTGCCGATGCAAGGCTGCATGCACAGATGCGCCGCTTGCTGTCCCTGGATGAAACGCGCCATTCGCCTCTCCTGAAGGGACCGTATATCAGTCTCTCACGGCCCTTCCGGCAGGGTGCGGCTGTGGAAGACCTGATCAAGGAAGGCATTTTTCACCCCCACATGCGCCATCGCATTCCATCGGAGATAACAAGAATATACGGACATCAGGAAGAGGCTGTTCGGGCCATTCATGCCGCCCGGACGACCCTTGTTGCGACAGGAACGGGATCAGGAAAAACCGAGTGTTTTCTTTATCCGGTGATCAGCAAATGCCTCGAATTGCGCGATGAGGGCGCCGGTCCGGGAATCAGCGCCGTCATTGTTTATCCCATGAATGCGCTCGCCGAAGATCAGCT
>ENA-UPTA01004604-UPTA01004604.1-activated-sludge-metagenome-genome-assembly--contig:-NODE-4604-length-12987-cov-11.741494_pt1 | contig 12987 bp, 23 predicted proteins | sample MGYA00238184_ERZ773361 | MGnify/ENA primary metagenome ERZ773361 (study PRJEB29100, sample SAMN05720205) | activated sludge metagenome | isolation source: anaerobic digester from wastewater...
AAGTTTGCCGATGGAAAGGGTATTGGATTATATAAAAAATATGACTATCTTGCAAAAGAACTTGTTTTGGTTAGATATAATGACCAACCGCTTGGTTCTATTGCACCGATAAATATTGTTTGGTCAGTTGGAACTCCGTTTTACACTACAAATTGGGATGGTCAACCAATTAACGCTGACGTAACGTATACCACAACTCCTAATACAAATTATCATGTACATAGTAATTATTATCCAACCGTTACTTATAAGTGGCACCAAGTATGACGATTCAAGTAGATACTCGGGAACATTTGATACCGCAGATAAAAGATTTTTTAGCCACTAGTATTATTGGACCGGAAGTTCCCGAATTTATTTTTAAGTGTTTGCCACTTGCAGATTATTTATTAGATAATGATGGTCACACCATTTTAATCGAAAGAAAAAGCGTTAGCGACTTTTCAAGTTCTTTCAGGGAGTTAAAAGGACGACTTGCAAAAATGCGTCTTCTTGATTATGATAGAACTGGTTTGTTGTTGGAAGGTACTTATAGTGTAGCACAAGGTTATATTTGGTTTTATAGAAGCGGTGAATTAGTTCCAGGTATAAAATATAGCACAATGTGTAATTTTCTAACTCACCAACAAGAACTTGGAACACGTATGTATCGGACACTTTCTCTTGAAGAAACCATTTGGAAGTTAATACACATACACAATTATTTGCCAAAGTTAGATGAACCAGCGCCCGCCTTGAAGTGTGGTTCTGCAACAGAATTATTTGTACAATTACCCGGTATTGGTCCCAAGTCCGTAAAAAAACTCAAAGATACTTATATTACCCCGTATGATGCGTTGCTGAATTTGTCCGGAAAGTCTAAGAAAGTTTTGGAGAAGTGGTAAAATGATTTTAACAGGTAAACAAATTTTAGAAGGAAAGATAGTTTCTGATGTTATTGATGCAACATTGCAAGAACAGTCATGTGGCGTTGATTTAACAATTTCGAAAATTGAAACTTACATGAGTGCTGGTGTTATAGATTTCGATAATTCTAAGAGAGAAAAGCCTAGAATGTCGGAAATTTCTTTTATTGACGGTGAATGTGACTTAAATCCAGGTGCTTATCTTGTAACGTTCAATGAAACTGTATCTGTTCCTGTAGACAAAGTTGGTATTGCAATGCCTCGTTCCACTATGCTACGATGTGGCGCCACCATGGAAACTTCCATTTGGGATCCGGGATACGTTGGAAAGTCACAATCCATGTTGGTTGTTTATAATAGGCAGGGTATCAGACTATGTGAGAATGCCCGAATCATGCAAATAATGTTCATGGATGTTGGGCAAGTTGCGGAAGCATATTCTGGTATCTATAATGGCGAAGGTTTAAAACAATAAAATTACTTTTTTATATTTTTTGGGAGCATTATTTTGAAAATATATGTTACGTCTTCTATAGCAAACATAGAACATATTAAAAATGCTGTAGCAATGCTTCAGAAACACAATCATAGTGTTTATAAGTGCACCGATTCTTTTCAAACCAACAAAGGGTTGATAGAACTTTCTGACGTAATATTAATGATAGTACCTTGCGGAATTTGGTCACATTTTGAAATGGGTTATGCACAAGGAATTAATAAACGAGCCATAATATATTGTATTGATAATAAAAGTGATTTGGACATATATGGATTTGCTAATTTTATCACAACTTCAATATATGAAATACTGTATATTTTAATGCGCTTGGAAAAGTATATAAATGATAAGAATAATTAATAATTTTATAGTAAGTATATTTGATATATTGTCTTGTCCATTTAATAACAATATCAAACAAAATGTTTTATATTATTTACAAAGTATGCAAGACGACGGTTTTATTAAGTCATTTGATTTACAAGTATCAGAAAATTCAATATTAATTACGATTCCGGAAATGTTTAAAATGAATGTTGATAGATCGGAAAAAATTTTTAGTATCGAGAAATATGGTCATATTGAAAGTATCTGTACGGATTTTAATATGGATATAGTTCAAAAACAGTAATGGATATTTTTATGCTGTTTAGGTGTGCTGGAATTCAATCTGGTACCGTAAATGGTATTGGAATTTCTTTGGAAGTATGGTTCCAGGGGTGCAAATTTGGTTGTCCTGGTTGTCAAAATCCGGACTTACAAAAGCTGGATGGCGGTCAACTTATTGATACTAACGAGGTTTTGGAACATTTAAATAATTATGATGGTTTTTATAATAGTATTGTCTTTTTGGGAGGAGAGCCTGTTTTACAACCAAAAGCTTTATATGCAATAGCAGCTAATTGTAGCATTACTTCTATTTTATATACAGGATTTTTATATGAAGAACTTCCAGAAGATATTCGAGATGTCATGGATTTTGTTATAGACGGTACTTATAAACAAGAATTAAAAACTAGTGGCTTTCCAGCAACTAGCAATCAGAGAATTTGGCACAACGGAAAAATAATACACAAAGATTTTAGGAAGAATTACAATGCGAATACAAACAACTTTTGATCCGGATTTTGAAGAACTATACAATTATTACAATATTACTGAAAAAGGCAAGGCATTACTAGACATCGAAGGTATATCCAGGAATGCTTTAGACATTGGAGTAATGAGCCAAAAATATTTTACTAACAAGGTTTCTGATATTAGTTTAGATGCTAATTCAAATTCAAACGACGAAATTTCTCATAATAATTATTCTGCGGAAATTGTAAAAGGATTAGCAAAACTAAATTCATATTATCTCCTACATGAATATTCTAGAAAACGATTTGGACTAGAACGAGCAAATGAACTTCTAAAAGCAATTTTTAATTCCAGTGTTTATTTTCATGATGCGGCATCAACCCAGATACCATATTGTATGGCATATTCTACATCATTTATAATGAATGAAGGTAGGAAATATGGTCAACTTCATAGTATGCCGCCAAAGCGTGCTCATTCGTTTGTTGCCCAAGTAATCGAAACAACGATGGATTTATCACAATCGTTTGCAGGTGCTATTGCGATATCAGACCTAATTGTAAATCTTTGTTATTATACTAAGAAAGAAAATCTATCTGATTATCAAATAATTAATTTGTTACAGGGTTTTGTTCATGTAATGAGCAATAAGTTCCGGGTCGGTGGTCAAAGCCCATTTACTAACGTTAGCATATTTGATAGACCGAACTTAGAAAAACTTTTTGAGCATTATACATATCCTGATGGCACCAGCGTTGATTATGATTATGTGATACGGATTCAGAAGTTGTTTGCGGAGTGGTTTGCGGAAGGAGACCCAGTTAGCGGTATGCCATATCGCTTTCCGATAGTGACCTTTAACATTGCTTGCCGAGAAGATAGATCTATTATTGATCAAGATTTTCTTGATTGGGTTTCGTGTGTTAATATAAAAAATGGTACGTTTAATTTATATATAAATACTGGAAATAAAATAGCTAGTTGTTGTAGACTAATTAATGATGAATCTCGCATGGAAGCAAGAGGAGATTCTTTTGGTAATGGTGGCCTAAATTTAGGTTCTCATAGGGTAGTTACCATAAACTTACCCAGAATTGCTTTGAAGGCTAATGGTAATCATGAAAAGTTCTTTGTTGATCTTACCAAGCAGTTAGAAATTTGTAAGGATCTTCTTGTTGTGCATCGTGAAGAAATATTACAACGTAGGATTGATCAGGGGTTTTTGAAGTTCTTTAAGCCTTTGGGTTGGTTCACGTTAAAACGATTATTTTCTACTATTGGCATAATTGGCATATATGAATGTTGTTACTTCATGGGAATTGATATTAAGTCTAATGACGGTATAAAGTTTACAACAGAAGTATTGAACTTTATTGAAGATTTTGCTAAGGTTGCTAGCGAAGAAACAGGAAATTCTTTTAACGTTGAAGAAATTCCAGGCGAGTCGGTTGCTGTAAAACTTGTAGAAAAAGACAAGATATTATTTGGTGAAGATAAAATACCATTCAAACTATATAGCAATCAATACATACCATTGATTGTAGATGCACTTCTTCCCGAAAGAATATGCCTTACTGGAAAGTTCCAGGATATGTTGTCTGGTGGTGGTATACTTCATCTTAATGTTAGTGACCGAATAGAAGATCCAGTTGTTATGAAACATCTTATAACGTATGCAGTAAAACATGGTGTTTCTCATATGGCTGTGAATTATTCTTTTGGCGAGTGCGAAGATGGTCATGTTACAGTTTGTGGCAATTCGGAAATTTGTTCAATTTGCGGTAAAAAGATAATATCCCATATGACTAGAATTGTTGGTTATTTTACTTTGATCACGTCTTGGAATCACGTAAGAAGAGAATACGAATTCCCGAGAAGGGTATTTTCTTAATTTTTTTCCCAACCAAAAAGTATATAACTATGGTATCCCATATAAGTAGTTATGTCAGTAGGTTCAGAATATTCATATATGCGGTCACAAGAAATTTTTGGTGCAAAGAAAGGTGATCGCGTATATATTTTTAGAAAAGCGCGCGATCATGAAGCAGGTTGGGCAAACACTTGGAATCCCAACATGGATTATGCCGTTGGTAAAGAAGGCAAAGTTATTTCAAAAAATCATGGTAGCGGTGGTATATTAATTAACGTAGACGGAATCTCAGGCTATTTTTATCCATATTTTGTTTTGAGGTTGAAATGATATCCGAAAATGAATTGTATGGTGCCGGATTCACTATGATAGTGGAAGATATGGCTGCCCTTAATGACCTGGAACCGCAAAGCCAAGAACAAATAAATATAATGTTTGAAGAAATTCGCGAAGTTTTAAATCGACATAACTTGGACATTTGCATAGTTGCTTCGCAAGAAGACGCGAAACGATTTCAAGGTCGTTTATTAATCACTGACATGATCAATGCTGTTGACAAACTATGTAAGGAAGGTTCGGAGATGACCCATGAATGAAGAAAGATTACTAGAAAAAATAAAGAATCAATGTAAAAGACAATTAGTTACCGTTGATATGCTACTTAAAGGAAAATCCTTTCAAAGTAGCGAAAAAGTTATAAACGATATACAAAAACTCGTGTCGGATGGTAAACTATACACAAAATCGTGTTGTAACGAAGGTCGATTTGAAACACGTTTGCTAGTTACTGGCGAGGAAGTAATTGAATTTGCACCTAGCCAAAAAAAGGTTCGGAAAACCTCTAAAAGTAATCGCAAGAAAACAAAAAGAATAATATCTAAAACCAAAAGGAGCTTAGTACAATAATATCTAGAAAATAGCTTCATGGTTAGCCGCATAGACATATAGATTTATAATTTTTTATTTTATTTTTTAAACGTTTCGTGGTGTTACAATGAGTATGCAAGATTTTACAGAAACAGATCTCGAAGAATGTTTTGAACGTAATCCTAAAAGCAAAGGGATTACTGCAATTAATTATCACAACTTGGCAAAATTAATCATAAAAAATGTTCCAGTTGCCACAATAATAGAAACAAAAACGATGATGACCTACGTCAAAGGACATTACGTGGAAAATGGTGAAGAAGTAATACATAAAATTTTAGTTGAATTGCTTGGACCGCGTGTAAAAGATAACGGACAAACTTGCTATAATGCCCACGTCCTAAAAGAAGTTCTTGGTATAATACGAGGCCTAACATACGTGGAATCAAAAAAATTCGATAATAACCTAGATATTATAAATTGTCTAAATGGCTATCTTAATTGGCGAACCGGTGTATTAGAACCACATAGACCTACTTATTATTCTAGAATCCAAATCAACGTTAACTATGATCCTGATGCCCAGTGTCCAAACATAATTAAGATGTTTCAGACGGTTCTCCGAGAAGAGGATTTCAGGAAGGCATTAGAATTTATTGGATATTGTTTGTACCGGGCGTATCCTATCCAAAAAGCATTTATATTGCTGGGACCTGGTGGTACTGGTAAATCTCACTTTATTGATACTGTTTGTAAAATGCTTGGCGAAGACAATATATCTTCTGTTTCAATGCATGATTTGGAAAAAGATAGATTCGCGACGTCCGACTTATACTGCAAACTATTGAATTCCTTTGGCGACATGGAACAATCAACGCTTCCAAATGTTAACATTCTTAAAATGCTAACCTCTAACAAAGATGTAATACGTGCACAAAGAAAGGGCGAAAGAGCCTTCGATTTTATATCGTTTGCGAAACAAATTTTTGGATCTAATAAATTGCCGAGAGTTCGTGACGATACTACTGGTTTTTATAGACGTATAGAAATAATTCCTTTTGAACATGTTTTTACCCAGCAGGAAATAGAGGAAAGCGAAAATGAAAATTTGCTAGAAAAAGTAACGAGTCCAGAGGAATTGTCGGGACTTCTTAATCTGGTTTTACCTCACTTGGATGCGTTGTTGGATAGGGGCTACTTCCATAATAGCTTTACTACAACTACTGCAAAAGATAGGTATAAAAAAGCAAGTGAACCAGTCTCAACTTTCATTGAACTACATTTAGAAGAAGTTGCTGACATGTACGTATCAAAGCAAACCATCTATAACGAATTTGTGAAGTTTTGCAAAGTAAATGAAATTGAACCAATGCATTGCGTGCCGTTTGGGAAAGTTCTGAAAAAGTTGTTGCCCTGGTATCAAACGGCGATACGTGGACCGGATGATTCTATGGCATGTATGTGGCCGGATAATTATAGACATCCGGTAATATTGAATACTATTTTAAAACCAGTAAAAGTATAAGTATAGTATTATTTTTTATTTTTTTTTATTTTTTTCTTCTTGTTTTCAACCAAAACTATTTTATAGTATAATCAACTATGTATTAGTTGGTGAAATCAAATGAATCTAAATTATAGATTAGTTACGCTAGAAAAAGATGGTACTGTTGTCAGGTCGCCTAATTTTAATACCATCGAAGATGTTGAATTTGGTCAATTATTTTTGTCAGAAGGGTTGTATGACAGTGTTTGGATTGAAGTACTTAGATGAGGAACAAGTATGCGAGAAGTAAAAGTTGATAAGGATGGTGTTGTGTCAATTCTAGATACAAAAAAGTTGTATATCCTGGAAGTACATTTCCGGGATATATATAATAGAAATTTTATGTCAGAACCTCATTATTATATATGCGTTACAAATGAATTTGGTGTTACAAAATTTGTTGAAAATTGTACTGGATATAGGGATAGTGGATTTGTTAGTGATTCTATTCAAAAATGTGTGAAAAAGGCGTTGGTAGAAAGTCATCCACATTATTCATCAAAAGTCTACGAATTCAATGACGTACAAGAATTTGAAAAAGAGAAAAACGTTAAGTTGTGTATTGATATTAAAAGATAATAATATTTTTTTGTTTTTATTTTTTTGACCAAAATATTTTTTTGAATCCAAACTGTTCTAGAACATGTTGACACTTTGGGCATGGTTTAGCAAGCATACCGCCCTTTCTATGGATGTATATGTAGTTGCCGATTGTGTCACTGAAGTTTAGACCAGCTAGACAATCCACTTCCGCGTGTACGCTAATATACGGTATCCTGTACTTGTAGATTGTAGTTGGATTTCGGGACTTAATGATCCTTCTATTATAACCAATATTTATAACTCGTCCACTATTATTGAAAATGATTGCCGACATTTGCTGGTTCATTTCTGATTTTAGGCAGATTTTTTCAGCAAGCCTTATTATGTGGTCAGGTACGGTCTTCATGTCAGGATTTCCATAAAATGACTCATTTTTTTTGTATTAATAAATATCCTACTAACTTCAGTTGGTTTAGCATATTTACCAACATAAATTTTACTAACTTCAAATATTACGGTAGGATCATCTACTGTTATGAACTTATATATATAATAGTAATGATAATTTGGTTTTGGTGTATATATTTTGGATACTATATATAAGTATGTTGCATGTCCCTGCATGTCATAAAAATTTATTTTATTATTTTCTCTCAAGACACGTAATGTTTCATATATTTTTATATCATGTAGTCGGTGTTTATTTTTGAAGCATTCATTTATTATAGGAGCTATATCGTTTTGTATTACGTCCATAAAATCTTTTTCTATTTCCATGCTAGCCACCTTTTACATGTATGTTATATCTTCAAATCCTATACGTTCTGGATTTAATGAATCATCTACTATATATACCAATTTATGTATTCTAATTTGATTCAATTCATTTATGGAAATCATGTATTTGTAATATTGCTTTTTATTGTCAACTTCATAATATTTTGATCGAATACACAATATATCAAGATCTTGATATAGATCACAAGTTCTTATAATACCAATCCTAATTGAATGTAAGGTATGTGCTAACTTTATGTTTTTCATGCCATGTGAACTATTTGCAACTTCCCGAATAACTGGTATTATTTCTTTTAATATTATATCATCAAATTCATTGTTGGACATTTAAACCCCCTTTATAATTGTTATTGGAAGAAGAAAAAATATGATTTTTCCTTCCTCCTTTGTGTTGGGCACAGTACTAAATACGTGATCAATATTTATAGTTTTTGGTCAACATTAGTCAGGTATTGTAGTGCCTTATTGTATTTTTCTTTTAGTCTTGCTTGAACCTCTTCTGGCAAGCAATTCATTCTGCTTTCAGAAGTGTTATCTTTTATGTCAGCTATTTTGACTAGTTTTGCATCGCCAGATGGTTCATCAAGGATTCTTTGCCAGTATGTTGTGTTTGGTTCATTTTTGAGGTGGGTTAGTGCTACAATTACAGTTATTGTGGTTTCGGGTAGTCCTATTTCTTTAAGTTCTTCTGTGGTGGTTGTTGTGTCTTCTAGTAGGTCATGGCAGACAGCAATACATTTCTGGGTTTCTGTTGTAAGACTTTCGTCTAGCATTACCCGTAATGGATGAAAAATGTATGGCAATCCGTTTTTGTCTGTTTGTTCGGCATGTTTATATGTTGCAAATATTATGCAATGGTCTATTAATTTCATGTAGTCCTCATTATAACTTTTGGTTGTTCATTGCTATCATAAAGTACAGCGATACCATTTTCTATCGCTACATATCGATAGCGATCTAAGCCAAATCCTTTTGTGCAATATGGATCAACACTAATTAGGTTTTGGGAATCAAAACCACTTTTTTCTATCCATTCAGGCGGTGTATGTCCAACTATTTGCATGATAGGTAGTGGTGGATTTTTGTTGGTTGGTCTATACCATAATGGACTATCATCACACCATACGGTTTCCAAATTTAATTTATTTAAATGTTGTACGATTTCGGGTATTGTATAATTTGCGTTCATATTCGTGTTTTTCACGAACTTTTTTGATAACCCCGCGTGTGTAATCAATATATTACCAACGTTTGCAGCTATTTTAAAATAGCCAGAATGCTCTAATGTATAATTTCTTGTTTCTTGATCAAAAGAATTCTGTGGCCATATATGTCGATTGATGATAGTTGCGGCGTCGTGATTGCCCCACAACAATTCCGCACTGTTTGCTATTAATATGTCGAAACATTCTATTGCTTCATGTCCTATGTCTAATATATCACCTAAAAATATAAGTCTATCCCAATTTTTTGCGTGATTCAACGCATTGGTTATAAGGTGTGGTTGTCCATGACAATCCGCTATTATTATTGTTTTCATAAAGTTTATATGGGATGTTTTGGTATAAGTACTTTTTGGTTTATACAAGAACCAAAAACTATAAATAACATTATGGTTAATATGTATTTATGACAAGTACTCCCTTGAGTGAAGCAATCAATAATACGTTGTTTGCTTATAATAGTGAAATTAAGGCAAACTATTCAGGATTTGCTGGTATTTGGAGTCCAAAAAATTTAGTAAAAGTCTGGAGGACGATATAAGTGGTAGATGAATATAATACTATAAAAGTATACATAAACAATGAAATGTATGTTATTAACATGGATGCTGATTTTGTATCAGAAAAAAGCACGTGGGAAGAATTCATAAAAGAAATACAAGAAGAAAATGAAATAATAAAAGCTACATTAAGTTTAATAGAAGAAAAATATATAACTTGTGTGGTTGACGGGAATACAAAAGAATCGTCTGAAAGTTTGCTGAAGACACAGTGCAAGGATAACGAAAAAGCAATTGAATACATAAAAAGTAAATTGGAGTAATGATTAGTATGGAAATTTTTAATCCTATATTCGGTGTAGTAATGGTAGTGTTTATTTTAACAGGGTTGCGTGGATATAATAAGTACGATAGTAGTTGGTATCGCCTTTTAAATGATCTTTTGTTTATGATTGGACTATTGGGGTTTGTGACGTATTTGCAGTGGTGACCAAAAACTATTTAATTAAGAAGTTATAAAGGAGTAACCATGATTATTCTAGAAAATGGAAAACCTGTTGGATGCACACAAAACGTATATGACTTGCCAGAGTATTGTAAGGATTGTGAATTGAGAAATACAGTATCTTGTACCGTAAATGGATATGATATGGAACAAAAACCAGATCCTATTTACAAGAACACCGCTAAAGCTATTGGAAACCTTGTTGCCGAAAAGCAACTGCAATACGGTAATTCATTTGGAAATGCAGGAAAAATCTTAAAGGTTTTGTATCCTAACGGGATTTCATTTGACCAAATGGAAGATGCTTTGGTGGTTGTACGTATCATCGATAAACTTTTTCGTATAGCAAATAATAATATGGGCGAGGAAGACGCCTTTCAAGACATAACTGGATATGGATTACTATCTGTTGTTAGGAATCAAAAACTATAAGTATATGAAAAAATTAACATTTATGTAAGGAGGTTGTTTGGTGTTTTATAAAAATATTAGTCAAACGCATGAACATAAAAAAGTTCCGATAATCATATCAGAACTAAAAAATGCGATAAACGATTTTGACATCACACAAGTAATTATTTTAGGTGCTCAAAATAGAGAAGATGTTTATCAACTCATAGTACAATCACTATGTTTTGATATCAAGGTAATTTGTATAGAATATCGAAAAGAAGAAATTGCTACTTGGTTACCGCATATAGAAATATGGAAAAATTTTTTTAATAAATGTAATTTGTTATTTATGAATAAAGATGCAGACAATTTAATAAATAATAATTGGTTATCTGATGTTTGTAAAAATAATAAAACACTAGTTTACGATAACTTATCTGGTAGTCCCAAACGATTAAAATTTTGGGACACAATAATCAACACATCGAATATATGTCAACTAATTGCTTATGCGGTGGTACACGGTGGTTCTACGAATAAAGCAAAATCATTATTTGCAGATAAACATATTAATTGTTATTCAATAAGTAAAACTGCAAATATATTATCTATTTCTAACCAAAAATCAGAAATAAATGAGTTTATAACGTACCGTGTAAACAAAAAAATTAGACAAAGAAGTAAAGCGCAGCACGAAAAGTCCAAAGGAATTTGGTGTCCAAATTGCGGCACGGGTCAAGGATATATTAGTGCTAGAACGACAAAAATCCCAGAATTTAGATGTATATGTGGTTATACGTTCGATAGGTGTCAGGCACAAAAATTTCCAAGTACAAAAGAACAATTAGAATTGCGCAAATCTATGGGAATATCTGCAAAACACGGACTTCAAAATAAATTAATGAGGAATACAGCATGCCATTTTTAACCAAAGAAAAGTTAGCAATAGGAGAAGCGATACATGCCATGAAATGGCTTGATCAACATTTCAAAGGATGGGGGTTAGAAGAAGAGTGCGCTATCCTCGAAAACATTTGCAGTAATTATGAGAAAAAGGAAATACAAACAAACCATAATTATCTTGATTTACAATATCAGCTTGATGGGGCCGAATCCGAAATAGAAAGGTTACGCGAAGAGATAAAAATTCTGAAAATGGGTGAAAAGGTCGCGAATGAATTGATACTTCGCGGTCGTGTCGCAGAAGAACGTATAGAAGAACTCGAAAATGAAATCGAGCGGCTGCGGGCCGATCTGGAGCAATCCGAGCGGGTCATCGAGGCCCGGCTAGACGTCATCGACCAGCAGGCGGCCCGGATCAAGGAACTTGAGGGTCGTGAAGAGGATCTGTTCACTTGCTATAATTGCGGCAAGAAAGTTGATGATGTCGAGCCAGGGCCGATCCTAGGTGAAATACATTTTGACCCAGGCTATCCCGGTGGACAATACGAGCCGCCTGAACCAGCAGTAGCATATTTTGTATGCACTTGCTGTCTGAGGGCAGAGGGCAAGATCGGGCCGGATGCCAGGCCAAAATGCGATCATGCATGGCAAGCAGCCATCGAAGAACGGGGATACCAAACATGTCTCAAGTGTGGAGAGTGCCGAAACATCAAGGATATCCCACGGACTGCTCCTACCTGGCAGATCACGGATGAACGGATCCTGGCAATTGAAAACGCGATATCTTCATGCGTGTTAATCGAGAGGTACACGGGCCAGGATCTCCAACACGAGACCGCCGTGCTCCGGACAATGTTGAGAGAAGGCTAATAGAATCAAATGCCGTCCAAAAAGTATAAATAGATAGAAGTTATAATAACATACCATGACTCGAACTCTTGCATCAATCGAAACAATCAGTGAATTGAACCCAATTAGCGGTGCGGATAAAATAGAGGTTGCCCGAATAAAGGGCTGGAATGTAGTTGTAAAAAAGGGACAATTTGAAGTTGGAGACAAAGTCGTTTATTGTGAAGTTGATTCTGTTTTGCCGGAACGTCCTGAATTTGAATTCCTAAAAGATAAGCATTATAGAATCAGAACTGTAAAATTGCGAGGCCAGATTTCACAAGGAATATGCTTTCCGCTAGATGTTTTGAATAATGGTGATTGGCATCTAAATTATAGTATGGATTCTGTTCCATTTGGGTTCGATGAACTAGAAAATGGGTTCGACGTAACAAATGTTCTTGGCATCACGAAATATGAGAAACCGATTCCAGTTAGTCTTAGAGGTAGAATACGGTGTCCTATTT
>ENA-UPTA01004608-UPTA01004608.1-activated-sludge-metagenome-genome-assembly--contig:-NODE-4608-length-12976-cov-6.920130_pt1 | contig 12976 bp, 10 predicted proteins | sample MGYA00238184_ERZ773361 | MGnify/ENA primary metagenome ERZ773361 (study PRJEB29100, sample SAMN05720205) | activated sludge metagenome | isolation source: anaerobic digester from wastewater...
TTCATATATACCACCACATAGGGCACCTGGACCTGGCGGGCCAGGAGGATGTGCTCGCGGGTCTGGGGCATGGGACCGTCGGAGGCCGCCACGACGAGGATTGTGCCGTCCATGTGGGCGGCGCCGGAGATCATGTTCTTGATGTAGTCGGCATGGCCGGGGCAATCGACGTGGGCGTAGTGCCGTTTGTCCGTCTCGTACTCCACATGGGTGATATTGATCGTAACACCTCGCTCCTTTTCCTCTGGGGCATTGTCGATGGAGTCAAAGGGCCTGAACTCGGCGAAACCTTTCTTGGACAAGTGCTTGGTAATCGCTGCCGTCAAGGTCGTCTTCCCGTGATCCACGTGACCAATGGTACCGATGTTCAGATGCGGCTTTGTCCTTTCAAATTTTTTCTTAGCCATCTCTACTTACCTCCTTCGTCTGTTGAAAAATCTCTTATATGTTTGTGACCCTTTGCTCCTGCAATTACCTGTCTTGAAATCCTTTAGAATCGATAGTGGGCAAAGGCCTTGTTGGCCTCCGCCATCTTGTGTACGGCTTCCCGCTTTTTGATCGCCGCGCCTCTATTGTTGGCGGCGTCGATGAGCTCCGCCGCGAGTTTTTCCTTCATTGTCTTTTCTGCCCGTTCCTTGGCATTGGTGATCAGCCAGCGGATCGCCAGGGCCATTCGCCGCGACGGTTGGACCTCCGTGGGCACCTGGTAGGTGGAACCGCCCACCCGGCGCGATTTGACCTCTATCACCGGTTTCACATTGCTGAGGGCCTTTTCGAATACATCCACCGGCGGCTCCTTGACCCGTTTTTCTATGATGTCAAACGCCCCGTAGAGAATTGATTCCGCGGTGCTTTTCTTTCCCTGCTTCAAAAGATTGTTGACGAACTGGGCCACCATTTTATTATTGTACTTGGGATCAGGTATAATCTCCCTTTTTGTTACCTCTCGTCTTCTCGGCATGATGATCTATCCCCGCCTAATTCGGTTTCTTGGCCCCGTATTTCGATCGGCCCTGTTTTCTTCCCTGGACGCCCACGGCATCGAGGGTGCCCCGCACGATATGATAACGCACCCCCGGCAGATCCTTCACTCTCCCGCCCCGGACCAGGACTACGGAATGCTCCTGAAGATTGTGCCCCACCCCGGGTATATAGGACGTCACTTCGTACCCGCTGGTCAGTCGCACCCGGGCGACCTTGCGCAACGCCGAGTTGGGTTTCTTGGGGGTCGATGTATAGACACGGACACACACTCCGCGCCGCTGCGGCGAGCCGACCAGCGCCGGGGCCTTGGTTTTTCCTTCTATTTTAGTCCTACCTTTACGGACCAACTGGTTTATAGTCGGCATGTTTCCTCCCGAAAGCTCTTTCCATCCGCACGGACAGGTACGGCAAAGCTTGGCTTACTACCAATAATGAGATTACATGTCAAGTATTTTCTCATCCGAAATTCCCTCCAGCTCTTGTGTTTCCTGCTCTTCCGCACGGTCGGCCACCTCGTCGGCCAGGGTTTTGATCCCGAGTTTCCGGTACATGGGCAGACCGGTGCCGGCGGGAATCAGACGCCCCATGATAACGTTCTCTTTCAGGCCCCGGAGATAATCCGTTTTCCCCGCCAGACTCGCCTCGGTGAGGACGCGGGTGGTTTCCTGGAAAGAGGCTGCAGAAATGAAACTCTGGGTGGACAGGGAGGCCTTGGTAATGCCCAGGAGGATGGGTTTGCCTACCGCCGGTCTCCCGCCTTCCGAGGCCACGCGGTCATTCTCCTCCTGAAAACGGTGACGCTCCACCTGCTCGTCGGCGATAAACACCGTATCGCCGGGATCGACGATTTTGACCCGCCGCAGCATCTGACGGACGATGACTTCCATGTGCTTGTCGTTGATCTTCACCCCCTGGAGGCGATAGACCTCCTGCACCTCATCCACGAGATAACGGGCCAGTTCCTTCTCGCCCTTGATGGACAGAAGGTCATGGGGGTTATGAATCCCGTCCATGAGCGGTTCCCCTTCCTGAACCCGGTCCCCTTCCTGGACGCTCACATGTTTTCCCTTGGGGATCAGGTATTCCTTCTCCTCGCCGCTGTCGGGGGTAATGATGACCTTGCGCTTCCCCTTCGCGTCCTTACCGTAGGAAACGACCCCTCTTATTTCACTGATGACGGCGTATTCCTTGGGTTTCCTTGCCTCGAAAAGTTCGGCAACCCGGGGCAGACCACCGGTGATATCCTTGGTCTTTGTGGTTTCCCGGGGGATTTTGGCAATGATGTCGCCGGCGCTGACCTGATCGCCTTCCGAGACCACAATGTTTGCTCCCACGGGCAGCAGATGCCGGGCCACCATATTCGTGCCGGGTACCTTCGCCGTCCGGCCCTTCTTGTCCTTGATGGAAACCCGGGGCCGCACGTCCGTCCCCTTGGATTCGATGACAACCTTGCGGGAAAGGCCGGTGACTTCGTCGACCTGCTCCTGCATGGTCTTGCCCTCGATGATGTCCCCGTACTTGATCGTGCCGTCCACCTCGGCCAGGATGGGAATCGAGAAGGGATCCCACTCCGCGATGAGCGTGGCCTGTCGTTCCTGTCCTGTTTTGGGGTCCTTTCCCGGACCGTACACGGTATCCCCTTCATTTACCTTTAGATGGGCGCCGTAAGGCACCGGGTATTTGCCCCGGTTGCGCCCCTGCTCATCCAGCACGTGGATCTCGCCGTTGCGGTTCATGACGACCAGATCGACCATGCCGCCGGCCTGGATCTTGACAGTGGAAAGATTTACAAACTTGACGACGCCGTCATGACGGGCCTGGAGGGTTGAATGCTCCTCGAACTTGGCGGTGCCGCCGATGTGGAAGGTTCTCATCGTTAATTGGGTCCCCGGCTCCCCGATGGACTGCGCCGCAATGATACCCACCGCTTCTCCAATGTTGACCAAATGGCCGTGGGCCAGATCGCGTCCGTAACACATGGTGCAGACGCCGTGTTTGGACTTGCAGGTAAGAACCGAACGGATGCTCACCCGCTCGATGCCCGCCTTGTCGATCCGCTCCGCCAGGACCTCGTCTATCTCCTGATTGGCTTCCACTAAAGTCTCCCCGGTGAAGGGATCCACGATCTCCTCCAGGGCGACCCGGCCCAGGACGCGCTCCCCGGCCGTCTCGATAATTTCTCCACCTTCCATGAGCGCCGAGACGTAGATGCCGTCGATAGTCCCACAATCCTCTTCGGTAATGATGCAGTCCTGGGCCACGTCCACGAGCCGACGGGTGAGATAACCCGAATTGGCTGTTTTAAGCGCCGTATCGGCCAATCCCTTCCTGGCGCCATGGGTAGAAATGAAGTATTGCAAAACCGTGAGACCTTCACGGAAATTAGCTGTAATTGGCGTCTCGATGATCTCCCCCGAAGGCTTGGCCATGAGGCCCCGCATACCGGCCAACTGGCGAATCTGGGCCGCCGAGCCCCGGGCGCCGGAATCGGCCATCATAAAGATGGGATTGAAGCTGTCGGTGCGCTTCTTTTCTCCGGAAACCATGGTCACCTCCGTGGAGGCGATGCCGCCCATCATCTCCCCGGCGATCCTTTCCGTGGCCTGGGCCCATATGTCAATGACTTTGTTGTAGCGCTCGCCGTCGGTAATAAGGCCGTCCATATACTGTTTCTGAATCTTCAACACATCCCGGTCGGCCCGGCTTACGATTTCTTTTTTGTTGGCGGGCACGGCCATGTTGTTAATGGCGATGGAAGCCCCGGAGTTGGTGGCGTACTTGAAGCCCAAATCCTTCAGGCGGTCGGCCAGGAGAACCGTCGTCTTGGCGCCGCAGGTCCGATAAGTGAAATCGATAAGGCTAGCGAGTTCCTTCTTGTTCATCACCTTGTTAATGAGATCGAAGGCGATGCCCTCGGGGATGACTTCATAGAGCATGATTCGGCCTACGGTCGTTTCTTTCCGTTCACCGTCGATACGGACGGTGATCCGGGCATGAAGATCGACGCTGCCGGCGTCGTAGGCGCTTCGCACCTCCTCGGGTCCGGAAAACACCATGCCTTCGCCCAGTACGTCCGTCTTGGCACGCGTCAGATAATAGATCCCAAGGACAATATCCTGGCTGGGGATGATGATCGGCTTGCCGTGGGCCGGGGAAAGGATGTTGTTGGTGGACATCATCAACACCCGGGCCTCGGTCTGGGCCTCGATGGACAACGGCACATGCACGGCCATCTGGTCGCCGTCGAAGTCGGCGTTGAAGGCGGTGCAGACCAGGGGATGGAGCTGGATCGCCTTGCCCTCGATGAGGACCGGTTCGAAAGCCTGAACTCCTAACCGGTGCAGGGTAGGGGCACGGTTGAGCATGATGGGGTATTCCCTCACCACCTCGTCCAGGGCGTCCCATACCTCGGAAGACTCCCGTTCCACCATCTTCTTCGCGCTTTTTACCGTGGCCACATACCCCTTGTCCATAAGGCGGTTGTATACAAAAGGCTTGAATAGCTCCAAAGCCATCTGCTTGGGAAGCCCGCACTGGTGGAGTCGCAGATCCGGACCCACGGTGATGACCGACCGGCCCGAATAATCGACCCGCTTGCCGAGGAGATTCTGACGGAAACGTCCCTGTTTGCCCTTGAGCATGTCGGAAAGGGACCGGAGGGGACGCTTGTTGGTACCGGTAATGGCCCGGCCCCGGCGTCCGTTGTCGAACAGCACATCCACGGCTTCCTGGAGCATGCGCTTTTCGTTGCGGATGATTATCTCCGGGGCGTTGAGCTCCATAAGGCGTTTGAGCCGGTTGTTACGGTTGATTACCCGCCGGTAGAGGTCATTGAGGTCGGAGGTGGCGAAACGGCCCCCGTCCAGAGGCACCAGAGGACGAAGGTCCGGGGGAATGACGGGGAGCACGGTGAGGACCATCCACTCCGGTTTGTTGCCGGATTTCTTCAAGGCCTCCACCACCTTGAGGCGCTTGACCAATTTTTTCTTTTTTGTATCCGAAACGGCGGTTTTCAGTTCCTCCCGGAGTTCACCGTCCATCTGGTCCAGGTCCAGCTCTTCGAGGAGTTTGCGTACGGCTTCCGCGCCGATGCCCACCTCGAAGGCGTCCTCACCGTATTGCTCCCTTAGTTCATGCACCTCTTCCTCGGAAAGCAGTTCCTTTTTCCGCAGGGAAGTGGTCTTGGGATCCATGACGATCCAGGCCTCAAAATAGAGTACCTTTTCCAGTTCCTTGAGGGTGAGGTCAAGGACATTACCGATCCGGCTGGGCAGACTCTTAAGGAACCAGATATGGGCCACCGGTGTGGCCAGTTTTATATGGCCCATTCTTTCCCGGCGGACCTTGGATTGGATGACTTCCACCCCGCATTTCTCGCAGATGACCCCGCGGTGCTTCATCCGTTTGTAGCGGCCGCAAAGGCATTCGTAATCCTTCACCGGACCGAAGATCTTCGCACAAAACAGACCGTCCCTTTCGGGCTTGAAGGTACGATAGTTGATCGTTTCCGGCTTCTTGACCTCCCCGTTGGTGTTCGGCCGGGCCGACCAGGAAAGAATCTTTTCCGGGGAGGCGATGGAAATCTTTATGGCATTGAACCTGATGGGGTCCTTCGGCTTTTCAAAGTAGGTGAATACGTCTTCCACGCATCTGCTCCTTAACTTTCTTCCTCAATTAATTCAACATCCAGGCAGAGGCTCTGGAGCTCCTTGACCAAGACGTTGAATGACTCCGGCAGCCCCGGTTCCAGGGTGTGTTCCCCTTTTACGATGGTCTCGTACATCCTCGTTCTCCCCGCCACATCGTCGGATTTAACCGTGAGAAATTCCTGGAGGGAATAGGCGGCGCCGTAAGCCTCCATGGCCCAGACCTCCATCTCGCCCAGTCGCTGGCCGCCGAACTGGGCCTTGCCTCCCAGGGGCTGCTGGGTGACCAAGGAATAGGGGCCGATGGAGCGGGCATGGATCTTGTTGTCCACCAGGTGATGGAGTTTGAGCATGTAGATCATGCCGACGGTGATCTCCTGGTCGAAGGGCTCACCCGTCCTCCCGTCGAAAAGGACCGTCTGGCCTTTCTCGGGAAGGTTGGCGAGTTTCAACATCTGCCGGATCTCGTTTTCATCGGCGCTGTCAAAGACCGGGGTGGAGAAGGAGATCCCACTTTGCAGACGAGAAACGAATCTCTTGACATCCCCCTCCGATGCCTTGTCGATAAAAACATTCGCCTCCGGAGAGGCATAAATTGCCTTGATTTCCTTTTTGACCTGCTCCAGATTCTGCCGTGTCTTCATCAGTTCGTTGATCTTGTCGCCCAGACCTTTGGCCGCCCAACCGAGATGGGTCTCCAAAATCTGGCCAACGTTCATCCGGGAGGGAACCCCCAGGGGATTGAGGACAATATCCACCGGGGTGCCGTCCACAAAATAGGGCATATCTTCTTCCGGCAGGATCCGGGAAAGGACTCCCTTGTTCCCATGGCGGCCTGCCATCTTGTCGCCCACGGATAATTTCCTCTTGATGGCTACATAGACCTTAACCATCTTGATGACTCCGGGGGGCAATTCATCGCCGGCCCGGAGCTTTTCGATCTTTTCCTTGAAGTAGGCGTCGATCCTCTCCTTCTTCCGGGTCAGATTGTCGCACAGCATCCGAACCTGCTCTTCCGTCTTTTCATCCCCGGCCAGGGTGATGTCCTTCCAGAGATCGAAGGGGATCTTCGCCAGGATTTCGCCATCGATCTCTTCGCCCTTTTTTAGGTAGATCTTTTTCTTTTTTCCGTCCGCGAGCTTGGCGCCGGCAGTCTTACCGACTAGCATTTCCGTGATTCTGGCCCGTACCGAATCGGTGATGATGCGCAACTCGTCATTACGATCCTTCTCTATGGAACTCAGGGCTTCATCCTCGATTTCCTGGGACCGGCTGTCCTTTTCCACCCCTTTGCGGGTAAATATCTTGGCGTCGATCACCGTACCTTCCACCCCCGGGGGAACCCGGAGGGAAGTGTCGCGCACGTCGCTGGCCTTCTCGCCGAAAATGGCCCGGAGCAGCTTCTCCTCCGAGGACAGTTGCGTCTCCCCTTTGGGAGTGATCTTTCCGACCAGGATGTCTCCGGGCTTCACGGATACGCCCATGCGGACGATACCGCTTTCGTCCAGGTTCTTCAGGGCCTCTTCCCCTACATTGGGGATGTCTCTGGTTATCTCCTCCTTGCCCAGTTTCGTGTCCCGGGACATGGTCTCGAACTCTTCGATATGGATGGAGGTGTAGATGTCCTCCTTGACGACCCGCTCACTCACCAGAATCGAATCTTCGTAATTGTACCCCCCCCAGGACATGAAGGCCACCATGACGTTTCTTCCCAGGGCCAGTTCACCGTTGTCCGTGGCAGGACCGTCGGCGATGATGTCCCCGCGGCGCACTCGGTCGCCCTTGACGACGATTGGCTTCTGATTGAAGCAGGTGTCCTGTTGGAACGTTGATATTTGACCAGGTTGTAGATATCCACCCCGATGTCCAGGTTGTCATCGCCGGTGCCGTCGCATTTGACGACGATGCGGGCCGCATCCACGCTTTCCACCACTCCGTCCCGCCGGGCGGCCACTACGGCCCCGGAATCCCGGGCCACGACCGCCTCCATGCCGGTGCCTACTACCGGGACGGCGGGTCTCATCAACGGCACGGCCTGGCGCTGCATGTTGGAGCCCATGAGGGCACGGTTGGCATCGTCATGTTCCAGGAAGGGAATGAGCGTGGCGGCGACGCTGACGAGCTGATTAGGAGAAACATCCATGTAGTTGATCTCTTCCGGTTCGACGGTAATGAAATCGCCGCCCTTGCGGGCGGAGATCATCTCCCCGATAAACCGGCCATCCTTGTCCAGAGGACGATCCGCCTTGGCGATGATAAAATTTTCCTCCTCGATGGCAGTCATATAGCGGACCTCGTCGAGGACCCGCCCATCTTTCACCAGGCGGTACGGGGTTTCGATAAATCCGAACTCGTTGACCCGGGCATAGGTGGAAAGCGAGACGATGAGGCCGATATTGGGCCCCTCCGGTGTTTCCACCGGGCAGATCCGCCCGTAATGGGTGGGATGGACGTCCCGGACCTCGAACCCCGCCCTTTCCCGGGTAAGGCCGCCGGGTCCCAGAGCGGAAAGTCGCCGTTTATGGGTGATCTCCGAAAGGGGATTGGTCTGGTCCATAAACTGGGACAATTGGCTGCTCCCGAAGAACTCGTTGACCACCGCCGAAACGGGTTTGGCATTTACAAGATCATGGGGCATCATCGTCTCGATGTCCTGAAGGCTCATCTTCTCCTTGATGGCCCTCTCCATGCGCACAAGCCCGATTCGGTACTGGTTTTCGATCAATTCACCGACTGAGCGCACCCGCCGGTTTCCCAAATGATCGATATCGTCCACCGTACATTCCCCGATCCCGTTTTTCAGGTCGATGAGATATTTGACCGCCGCCAAGATATCTTCATTTCTTAGTACCGTAACATTCGTGGGGACGTCGAGGCGGAGCTTGTAGTTCATCTTGGCCCGCCCCACGTCGGAGAGATCGTAGGTTTCCGGTTCGAAGAAGAGACTCCGGAAGAAAGCCTGGGCCGTTTCCGGGGTGGGGGGATTGCTGGGGCGGAGCCGGCGGTATATCTCGATTATGGCATCATTCATGGTTTCGATACGATCAGCCAGCAAGGTCTCACGGATCGACACATTGCCCATTTCTTCATCGAGGTGGATGAACCGGACCTCCCGGATGTTCTTAGCCTGGAGGAGCTTCAATCCCTCCGGGGAGAGTTCTTCGTTGCAGCGCAACAGGACCTCTCCCGTTTCCGGATCCATGATGTCCGTTGAGAGGATCTTGCCGACCACGTCAGCTTCGCTTGCCGTAATGCGCGTAATCGAAGCTTCGGACATCTTTTTCAGCAGGATCTTGTTGATCTTCCTGCCCTTTTTGACAATCACCTCATCAGACGCGTCCCGGATGTCTTCCGGGGCCTTTTCGCCCAGGAGGGAATTATCCACGGCCATAAAAAACTGATCTCCATCCAGGAAGACCGTTTCGATATTGTAAAAGTAATTCAGGATAAATTCCGTGGAATTCCCCATGGCCTTGAGGAGAATCGTCACCGGCATCTTGCGACGGCGGTCGATCCGGACATAGAGGAGATCCTTGGAATCGAATTCCAGATCCAGCCAGGAACCGCGAATGGGGATCACCCGGGCCGAATAGATGAGCTTGCCGCTGGCCAGAGTCTTCCCCTTGTCATGATCGAAGAAGATTCCCGGAGAGCGGTGGAGCTGGCTGACGATCACCCGCTCCGTACCGTTGACGATGAACGTCCCGTTCTCCGTCATGAGAGGGATCTCGCCGAAATAGATTTCCTGCTCCTTGATGTTACTGATCTGCTTCTGGTTCGTGGACAGATCGACGTCGAAAATCAGCAGCCGGACGACGATCTTCAGCGGCGCGGCATAGCTCATTCCCTTTTGAATGCACTCCTTGACATCATAGCGCACCTCTCCAATTTTATAACTGACGAATTCTAGAGAGCATTTCTTACTATAGTCGGAAATGGGGAAGACGCTTTTAAAGGCCCCCTGGAGGCCGTAGTTGCCCCGCTGGTCGGGGGCCGTATCCTTCTGAAGAAACTTTTCGTAGGATTTTACCTGGATATCGATGAGATTGGGAATATCCACAATCTTCTTTATCCTTCCGAAATTTTTACGAAACTCGCCCATATGATCCTTTCGGTTTCAAGATCCGATAAGCCGTACCTCAATAACTATTTAATCTCTACGGTACCGCCGACCTCTTCGATCTTTTTCTTTATATCCGCCGCCTCATCTTTGGAAACGGCCTCCTTGATAGGTTTCGGCACTCCGTCCACCAGATCCTTGGCCTCTTTGAGCCCCAGTCCGGTAATCGCCCTGACCACTTTAATGACCTGAATCTTCTGATCGCCGAATCCGGTGAGGATGGTGTCGAATTCCGTCTTTTCCTCCGCCGGGGCAACCGCTTCTCCACCGGCCGGGACCGCGGCAACGGCTACCGGGGCGGCGGCGGAGACACCAAAGCGCTGTTCCAATTCCTTGACCAGCTCGGACAGTTCCAGAACGGTCATGCCTTCGATAAACTTTACGACATCTTCCTTGGTAATCTGACTTGCCATCTTTCCTTACTTCCTTCCTGTTTTATTTATTGTAGTGATTCTTTTTTCTCCCTATAAGCATCGAGGACCTGGACCATCCCTCTGGGGACGGCGCTCAGCACACTCACCAGTCCAGTGGGAACACCGATCAACACGGATAGCAACCTGCTAATGAGAATCTCACGACTCGGCAGCAGTGCCACGGCATTGACCTGCTCCCGGTTCAACAGCTTTCCCTCCAGCATGGCGGCTCTGATCTCCATTTCGGAGTTCTTTTTCGCGAATTCCACCAGCACCTTGACCGTCTCTACCACGTCCTTGTCAGTAAGGACGAGCGCCAGGGGACCCTTGATATGCTCGTTCATGGCGCTGAAATCAGTTCCCTGCGAGGCAATGCGCAGTAGGGTGTTCTTGACGATCCGCATATCGGTGCCGGATTTCCGCAGGGCTACCCGCAGGGCCGTAATCCGGGCGACATCCATGCCCGAATAGCCCGTGAGGACGGCGAGCTTAAATCCCTTCAACTTTTCGTGAAGTTCGGCGACAACCTGCTCTTTTTCCTTTCGATCCAATCTTCAACCTCCTTTCAATCTTATTGGTCCGGGGCGGCCTGGGGCGGCCGTCCGGACGCTACGCAATCGAAAGTTCCAAAATGGCAGGTAACAGGAAAAAAGACGATGACAACCAATTATGAACATTAAGCTTCGCTTTCGGAACAATAAGCTTCGCTTTCAGAATCATGGTTTTTCTCTCGTCTCGGCAGGCCTGCAATTACCGTTTAAACTCCCGTACCTGCTGTCTCAGACTCAATCAATCACGTGTTAGATATTACTGCCTTTAGCGGACGTTATATATTTCTCACATCAAGGGGGTCCACCTTGACCCCGGGTCCCATCGTGGAGGAAAGGGAGATGCTCTTGAGATAGGTACCCTTGCTGGCCGCCGGCTTCAACTTGACGATGGTTTCGATGACGGCAGCGATGTTTTCCATGAGTTTGTCGGCGCCAAATGAGACTTTCCCTACCGGGGTATGGACAATTCCGGCCCTTTCCACCCGGAATTCCACTTTGCCCGCCTTCAATTCGCCAATGGCCCTGGCCACATCGAAGGTCACGGTGCCCACCTTGGGATTGGGCATGAGCCCCCGGGGCCCCAGGATCTTGCCCAGTTTGCCCACGCTGCCCATCATGTCCGGAGTGGCCACCACCCGGTCGAACTCCAGCCAGCCGCCTTTGATCTTCTCGATCAGGTCATCGGCGCCGGCATAATCCGCACCGGCCTCCTGGGCTTCCCGTTCCTTGTCGCCCTTGACGAAGGCCAGGACCCGGACCGTCTTGCCCAGACCGTTGGGCAGCACGACGCTGCCCCGGACCATCTGATCGGCATGCTGGGGATTGACGCCCAACCGCATGGCGATCTCCACCGTCTCGTCGAACTTGGCCCGTTTGGTGGCAATGACGAGTTCCACCGCTTCCTTGAGGGCATAGCGTTTCCCTGGTGCCACCTGCTTCTTTGCCTCGATAAATGTTTTCCCTCTTGTTGTCATGATCAAACCTCAAAGATCGGGGATCAACCCTCGATTGTAATTCCCATGGAGCGCGCCGTACCCGTGATGACGCTGATGGCGCCTTCAATATCTACCGCGTTGAGATCGTTGAACTTCAGTTCCGCGATCTCCTTGATCTGCTTGGCGGTCACCGTCCCGACCTTTTCCTTGTTGGGGATCCCGGATCCCTTGGCAATCTTCGCCGCCTGTTTGAGGAGCACGGCGGCCGGGGGGGTCTTGGTGATAAAAGTAAAGGAGCGGTCGGCATAAACAGTAATCACGACGGGAATAACCGTACCCTCCTGGCTCTGGGTCATGGCATTATAAGCCTTACAGAATTCCATAATGTTCACCCCATGCTGACCGAGGGCCGGCCCGATCGGCGGGGAAGGCGTGGCCTTGCCTGCCTTGATCTGCAATTTTATGTTGGCAATTACCTTTTTAGCCATAGTGTTCCACCTTATCTTCGCTGATTTAGTTTTGGACTACCTGGATGAAATCCAGCTCCACCGGCGTGGATCTGCCGAAAATACTTACAATGACTCTCAACTTCCCCTTCTCCGGTTTGACCTCGTCGATGACCCCGTCAAAGTTGGTAAAGGGACCGTCGATGATGCGGACGTGGTCGCCGACCTCGAATTTGAATTTAGGTTTCGGCTTCAGGGTTCCTTCGTCGATCCGTGTGCGCAGCGACTCCACATCCTTGTCCGGAATGGGAAAGGGTTTTTCCTTGCCGCCAATGAAACCCGTCACCTTGGGGGTGTCTTTCACGATATGCCAGGTATCGTCATTCAGCTCCATCCGGACCAGGATGTAACCGGGAAAGAATTTGCGCTTTGAGGTCTTTTTCTCCCCGGAGACCAACTCGACGATATCCTCCTCGGGGATCAGGACATCGGAAAAGAGTTCCTGCTTCCCCGCCGCTTCAATACGCTCCTGGAGAGACAGCTTGACCCGGTTTTCATAACCCGAATAGGTGTGGACGACATACCATTTCTGAGCCATGTTCTTATCCCAGCAGTAATTTAATGAGTTTGGTCAAGCCGAAATCGACGATGCCTAGAAAGGCGGAGACAATGGCCGTAACGACGATTACTACCGCGGTCGAGGCAAGGGTCTGCTTCGGCGTCGGCCAGGTCACTTTCTTCAGTTCGACCTTAGCCTCGGAAAGGAACACCTTCACTTTGTCAATCCAAACCTTGATCTTATCCATCAAGTAAACCGTTCAAAAATAAATGGCAGGCCAGGAGGGACTCGAACCCCCAGCATCCGGATTTGGAGTCCGGCG
>ENA-UPTA01004613-UPTA01004613.1-activated-sludge-metagenome-genome-assembly--contig:-NODE-4613-length-12971-cov-3.618303_pt1 | contig 12971 bp, 8 predicted proteins | sample MGYA00238184_ERZ773361 | MGnify/ENA primary metagenome ERZ773361 (study PRJEB29100, sample SAMN05720205) | activated sludge metagenome | isolation source: anaerobic digester from wastewater...
CTGCGTTCGGTCACATTGCGCAGTATTACAAGTATTTCGTCCTCGTCCATTGCAACAAAACGCGCCTCGTAGTACAAGTCCGGACCGCCCGTTTGCAGTGGATATTCAAAAATACTTATCTCACGTGTCTGTACCGCCTTCATTATGTAGGGCCGGACCATGTTTGCAATCTCAGGCGGAAATATCTCGTCTATCTTTCCGCCGAGCATCCGGTCAAGGTATTCACCCTTTGAGTTTACCCTGAAAATAATATCGGGTATGGCAGATATTAGCGCGCGATTCCTGGCCTCGCTTTCAAGCAGGGCTGCACGCGCCCCCCTTTCACCTGCCGATTCGGGTGTGCCCGTTACATTCAGTGTCAGCAGCAGCCCGGGGATTTTGCCACCGGGTGCAGCGGCCGAAAGTTCAGCACCAAGAAGCCCGTGTACGGTATTAAGCTTTACCTGCATCTGCTCAGGATACCGGCCGCCGCGCGCCGCTGCCTTACATATATCATCCAATGGAACGTCAATAATGCCGGATACTTTAAGTCCAGTGCAGTCATTTACACCAAAGGTTTCTGCACAGGCTCTGTTCATGAAACTGACCGAACCATCCATCTGCGCAAGTATAACCGGCTGACTTACTGCATCCAGCAGAATCTTTACCAGTTCATCCTGTGCGGAAAGTCCGGTCTTCACAAAGATCACCCCGTAAGTTTTTTCACGAGACTACTGGAAATATACTTTAAAAGAGAGTAAAAAAAAATCTTTGCTTCACCGGAATTTAAAAGAGTTTAAAACTCATGCTGATCTGAATATCATACCAGTAAAAACGGGCATCCATGCGTGCACTTTATACGCTGAATTATCCAATGGATTCCGCATCCAGGGGCCGGAATAACACTATCCCTGCTAAAATGGTTTCTTTTAAGACAGCCTTTTTTACTGCTATAATTTATGGCCTGCTCCGGGTAATTTTATTACATTATAAACATCCGGGTTCAGGCAGCTGCCGAAAATCCGGCAAACCCGCTGCGGCAGATAAAGGGTACAACTTTTTTCGGTATTACACCTTTGTTTTACGGCGAAAATTCGATGTTATAAATAACCGGGAGTTTAATACAATGCGCTGCAGACTGCATCTTAAAGATTATGAATATACCGATCCCGAAGGGCTGCGTATATTTGAGCTTACGCGTAAAAATATTGAAAGCTTTAATGGCTATGTTGACGACTTTCATGAATCAATCGGCATAATTCGCGAGAAGATGGAAAAGGGAAACGTGGACAGGCAGAAAAAGATGCAGATGTTCAGGGATATTGAATACATTGAAAACAAAATTCAGGAACTCTCTATGGCAATGAAGGCCATGGCCGATGACATGCCGTTTCTTATTGAACTTAGGGTTGTCAAAACAGATTAAGCCTTATGAATCGCCAGGTTCAGGGGCCTTACCCAGTGCGAGCCTTACCCGGGCTGACAGGTCATTAAGACTGAAGGGCTTCTGTATAAAATGCACACCCTCTTCGAGAACTCCATGGTGAGCTATAACATCTGCAGTATAGCCCGACATAAATAGCCTGGCAAGACCTGGTATAACATCGAGTATGCGCAACGAAAGGTCCCGCCCGTTAATTGAAGGCATAATCACATCGGTCATAAGAAGATTAATTTTTTTACCGTACTGTATGGCTATTTTGACCGCATTCTCCGGCGACGATGTTGCTATTACCGAATAGCCCAGGTCCTCAAGCATTGAACCGGTCATATCAAGGAGCATCTGCTCATCCTCCACAAGGAGTATGGTCTCTGTTCCGGTTTCGGGCAGTTCTTTAAGCAGGCTGCCGTCACCGGCCTCTTCCATGCCGGTGTATCTTGGCAGGTAGATCATAAATTCCGCGCCTTCACCTTCCCTGCTTCTGATGTCGATAAAGCCCCCGTTCTGCCTTACAATGCCGTATATCATAGCAAGCCCCAGGCCTGTGCCCTTCCCCACCTCCTTTGTTGTAAAAAAGGGCTCGAACACATGGGACAGGCTCTCTTCGGTGAATCCCGAACCGTTGTCTTTTACCCTGAGGGCAACGTACTCGCCGGGTATTGCTCCGCTGTGTTCCGCGCACCACGCTTCATCAATCATGGCATTATCAGTCTGAATGATTATAGTCCCGGCGCCGGTAATGGCGTCACGGGCATTAACGCACAGGTTGGCCAGCATCTGGTCTACCTGTGCCGGGTCTAACTTCACATTCCAGAGTGGCTCCCCGGGCAGCCACTGAAGGTCGATCTCTTCACCAATAAGCCTGCGCAGCATTGAGATCATGCCGGTAATGGTTTTATTCAGGTCAACAACGCGCGGCGCCACTGCCTGTTTTCTCGCGAACGCAAGCAGCTGGCTTGTAAGGTCCGCGGAACGCCTTGCCGCCTTTTCTATTTCCATAAGGCTGTCATGCACTCTTCCGGTCTTTTCGCATTTCATAAGGGCAAGCTCGGCCTGGCCTATTATAACACCGAGCATATTGTTAAAATCATGGGCCACTCCCCCTGCAAGCCTGCCCACTGACTCCATCTTCTGCGAGTGTGAAAGCTGTTCCTGCAGCTTAAGCCTCTCCTCTTCAGCGCTCCTCCTTTCGGTTATATCACGGCCGAATCCGCAAATATATGGAGTATTGTTGAGCGTTAAGTATACAGTGATTATCTCTTTTATAACTTTGCTGCCGTCCTTTTTTATATGCTCAGTCTCGACAAAGGATGTTTTTTTCTCTTTAAGTTCCCCGCTATCCCGGCCGTAAGACTTACCATACAGCGGGTCAAAGTCTGCCACATTCATTGCAAGCATCTCGTCAACCGTATAGCCAAGGCTCGCCGCAGCTGCCTGGTTCACGTAGTCTATGCTTCCGTCGGTCTTTACGAGGTAAACCTCCTGGCTCGCGTTTTCAACCATGAACTTGAAACGGTAGAGCTCGGACTCTGCCATCTTGCGGTCTGTTATATCCTTTACCGCACCGTAAACCGTCATGGTGCCGTTATCATTTTTTTTAGGGAAGGCGTAAATATTAATCCACCGGATTTCACCGCTTAACCTTATTGACCGGGTCTCGAGCACACCCGGCTGGCAGCTGTCCAGTGTTTTCATCATAAAGGCAGTAAAGTTTTCATAATCCTCAACGGGAAAAAGATCCTTCCATGAACTGAAAGAACTTACACTCTCAAGGAGCCTCCCGGTCAGCTCATACATGTTCTCAGAGATCCACCTTATACTTATATCATCGCCGGGGATTACATCAACAATGAAAGCGTAGTCGGTGGTAAGACTGGTTATTATGCGGTTAAGCTCCTCGCTTTCGCGCAGCGCCTCCTCTGCCTTTATCCTCTCTGTTATGTCCTGGTTGATACCAAAAAGTGCCACGGGGCGGTTATCACTGTCGGTCTCAACCTCTGCCGTAGAGAGTAAATACCTTAATTGACCGTCATTTTTTCTGCGTATTTTGACCACGATGCTGTACGTTCCGTTTGCTGCAATGGCATGTTCCATGGCATCCTTTGCCCTGGCAGCATCTTCGGGTTCAAAAAGAGGGGCAATGCCTTCAAGCGTAAGCGCCTCGCCGCGGTCAAAGCCCAGAAGGTCATAGCCGGTGTCAGACCCGCTGAAAGTTCCCGTGGCCAGGTCAAGCCTCCAGTCGCTTATTCTGCCAAGATCCTGGCTGCGGTGCTGGTTCCGCAGACTTTGAGTAAGCGCGATCTCGACATCGCGCCTTTCGGTAATGTCCTTGCCGAAACATATAATATAATCCACCAAGCCTTCACTGTTTTTAACCGGGGTAAGTGTTGTAAGATAGTACCTTATGCCCCCGCCCGAAGGCACCCTCATCTCTATTGATGTCTCCTGCCCTGACTGCAGAACCCGGTCTATGCTTGATGCCCTTTCAGCAGGCTTTTCGTCAGGCAGCATGTTCCAGATATTTTTACCGTTAAAGAATTCCAGGGTCTTGCCCGTGAGCCTGGCAAATGCTCTATTAAGATAGAGCAGCTCCCCGCTGTTTGATACTGCGAATACAGGATCGGTGAGTTCATCGAGCAGCACCTTGTAGCGCCGGCTGTCCTCTATAACAGCCGAAACTCCTGATAATGTATTATCAAAACGTGTTTTTACCCTGAATGAAATGTACGAGACAACGGCCGAAAGCATAATCATCATTATCACTTGGATAATAATATCCACGGCCGGCTCGTTTCTGTTCAGCATGAACATCAGCAGAATGTAACACGCAATAATCGCGATGGCAATAAAGAAGCCGCGCCTGCCGTAATAAATGCAGGCCAGTACAAGAGGAAAACAGAAAACATGATGGAATATTACATCGAGCCCGTAACTGTGCGAAAGAAATGCAGCCGTAAACGCAAAAAGCGAAACCGCGCCTACGATTACTGCGGGCGCGCCGGTATTTTCGCTCAGCCCCGCAATTACAGCATCGCCTTCTGTATGAAGACGCGGCGCTGCTCCGCGCGATTTATCAGTCCCCTTTACCTGCATAATACTCCATGGCCGGCAGTTTTTAAAATATACGCCACAGACTCCCTGTTAGAAGCCTTGCGCGCAGATGCTTTTTTTAAGTATTATATGAACCTCTGTTTAAAATAATATATTATTTAAAAAGAAAAAACCACACAAAAAAAAACAGCGTTCATCAGATTATCACGCTTTTTAGAAGGTTTTTACCCGAAAAATCTTCAGTATAATGATAATAATAACCCGTATTCCCCTGTGGCTGAAATAACACTAACCTGTTAAAAATACTTGCTTGATATTTACAGGTACCTGTTTTTTATTCTACACACCTGCAGATTTAATTGCCGGAATCTATTTTATAACTAAAGGAATAATATGAAAACAAAAATCACCGGGCTGCTTCTTGCGGCTTTAGTAACGGCAGGCATCAGTTCCTGTAAAAAAGCCGACCTTACCACGGATAAGGGAAAATACAGCTATGTAATAGGCTTCAATATCGGTTCGAACATGAAGCAGGACCAGATTGATCTTGATGTCGATTCTTTTATGGTTGCAGTTGAGGATGCCCTTAAGGGCAAAGAGAGCAGCATATCGCCGGGTGAAGCACAGGAGGTAATGATGAACCTCCAGATGGGCATGCAGGCAAAGATGATGAAAAGCGCTGAAGAGAACAAGGCCAGGGGCGACGAGTATCTTACAGCGAACAAAGCCAGGGAGGGTGTAAAGAGTACGGCCAGCGGCCTGCAGTACAGGGTAATAAAAGAGGGTTCGGGCAGAAAACCGCGCGCAACCGATGTTGTTACGGTTCACTATTCAGGTAAACTTATTGACGGGACAGAATTTGACAGCTCGTACAAAAGGAACCAGCCCGCCACATTTAAACTGAACGAAGTGATAAAGGGATGGACCGAGGGGCTGCAGCTGATGAAAGCCGGTTCAAAGTATGAACTTGTTATACCATCTGATCTTGGATACGGCCCAAGGAGCAACCAGAAAATACCCGGGGGCTCTGTACTTATATTTGAAGTTGAACTGGTGAGCATAGGTAAATAAAAACTTTACCCTTAATCAGGGAAAGAGATTTAATTGTTAATAATAAAGGTTCCCCTCCGGGGTGAGCCTTTATTATTACGCTTTGCCCGGCTCTTGCGGCGAACTGTTAAACCACTTAAAATTACCGCACCCGACTATTTATGCTGCCCGGTAAATTCCGCGAACAGGGTGTTCTCTGCAAGCTGCATTGCCATGATGCTGTAACCCTCAGCCACCGGATGACTGAGGTCCGCGTAGTACTCCGCTTTATCAAGTTCAGGAACAATAACCGGTATCCCGTCTGCTGAAAGTGTCTCCCTGATAACTGAAATTATCATGTCACGCTCCAGCCTGCTCTTTTCAGTAAGCATAAACCGGTTAAAGGGAGTAATCACGGCAATCACGTCGTTCCCCCGGGTCTTTAGTTTGCGGATCGATTTGATCATGTACATCCACTGCAGGGAATCAGCCGGCATTACCCAGTCCATGTCGCGGCCGGTCATCCTATCGGGCTGCACCGGGTCCGGCGGTGTGTATGACTCCTCCTGGCCCGCAAGGTATTCGCCGGGGCATGCACGGGGATTGGCCATGGTCCACCTGTAAACGCTGCGGTCGGCAAACCTTGATGCGCGTATATGGTCAATCCACGCAAAGAGTGTTATCTTTCTCCTGGCGAGCAGTGTGAGCCTCTCCTCGACTGAAGGTGAATATGCCGGGATCCTTCCGGGCACCTGTGAAAGCAGGGCACTGTGGTTGATCGAGGTATTCACCCCGCCGCTAAGGTCATGCCTGGGTGAACTCATCCAGAGCAGGTTTATGCCGATTATTACCCTGCGGTTACTGAGAGAGGCACAGTAATTGTCAATAAGACCGTAAAGCGCTGCAGGGTGTATACCGTCTATGCCGATGTTGGCAAAACGGTCAGTGCCGGCCGAGGCGTTCAGGGTGGCGACAAGGTTATCGTCGCTGCCTGTATAATGGCCCCATATAACAGAGTCCCCTATAACGGCAATCCTGCCCGATGAGGCGACTCGGTTTATATACTTTTCGTAAAGAAAATAGTTCTCACCCTGGCTGTAGGGTATGCGGTAATTGCCTTTAAACTGCGCGGTGTCGACACATGGAAATATTCCGGGCAGCAGTGATGCAAGGATCATCACAAGGATTACGGGCATAGTTATTTTAAAAAGATTCTTCATTGTCACCATTACTTTTTTAAACTATATACTTAAAAATCAGCCGCTGAGGCACAGAATTAAAACCTTGCATTATCCCTAAAACTGCTGGTATATAAATCCGCTCACCCGGCTTGATGAAACAAAGAGCAGGCAGAGCACCATTGCAGCAACGGCAAAACCCCTGGCTGTGGGGCGTTCCATAAACCTGAGCCACCGGTATTCAGCCAGCCAGTGCAGGGCGTAGCATACAACCATAAGCATAATCATTAACAGCGGCGCAGCCGGTACACCGGCGCTGAACGAAAATATCCCCGTAATAAAAGTGAAAGCGTCCGCAGCATTCTCGGACCTGAAAAATATCCAGGTAAATACTACAATAATAAATGTAAAAATGCGTTTTGCAAAAACCGGCACCCTTCCCGTTATGCTAAATCGCCCTGCCGCCTTGCTCATGCTGTGAAGTATTCCGTGAATAAGTCCCCATAATAAAAAATTCCAGGCCGCACCGTGCCACAGACCGGAGAGAAGCATTGTTGTGATTATGTTCCGGCTCTCTTTAAGCCTGCCGCTTCTGTTGCCGCCGAGCGGTTTATATACAAAGTCACCGAACCACGATGAAAGGCTTATGTGCCAGCGCTGCCAGAACTCCCTTGTGCCGCATGCCATGTAGGGCAGTCTGAAGTTCTCCATAAGGTCTATTCCAAACATCCGCGCTATGCCGCGCGCCATATCCGTGTACCCTGAAAAGTCAAAATATATCTGCCACGTAAAGGCCAGGGCTCCGAGGGCAAGGTCGGCTGATGCGAACTGAGCCGGGTTGCCGAAAATTCTGTCAGCGTATAAGGCAAAGTAATCCGCAAGTACTATTTTCCTGAAGATACCCCTTGTAAAAAGATATATCCCTTCAGCAGTATCATCAGCCGACGGGCCTCTGAAGAGTTTAAACTGCGGGAGCATCATGGAGGCGCGGCAGATGGGCCCGGCAATTATCTGGGGAAAAAACGAAACGAACAGCGCGTAGCTGAACCAGCTTTTTTCACGTTCAGTATTACCGTAGTAATAGTCAAAGACGTATCCCAGCGATATGAATATATAAAAGGAGATTCCCGCCGGAAGAATTATTTCGGGCCGTGAAACTGCAGTTCCGGTTCCGGCTGCCGCGAAAAGATAATTAATGGAATCTGCGAGGAACCCGGCGTACTTGAAAAAACCGAGAACAAGGATGCTGTTTATTACACTCACTGCCAGGATCGGTCTTCTGCGGCCGTATCTTTCCATCAAAAAGACAACGGTATAGTCCGCGGTAATTATCCACAGTATAAGGAATATGTACCAGGGATTCCACCATGCGTAAAAGATTAATGAAGCAAAGAGTACAAGGTATCCCCTTGCTTCAGGCCCTCTTATAATCCTGAAGAGGAGATACAGGAGAGTAAAAAAAATAAAAAAGGTCCATGTCTGGAAAAGCATTGTTTACTTGTCTGCCCTTCTTACGCACCTGAAACCGATAGTGTCCTTTAAAATGCACGCATCGTTGAACGACTCGTCAAATCCGCGAGAGCCTGAATAGATAACTGCCTCAGGATCGTTCCATGAACCGCCGCGTGTAACGCGCGCGCTCCCCTCCCGCGGGCCTTTCGGGTTAAAGTCGGAGGATCTTGAATAGTATACTGTGGAGTAGAAATCGTTGCACCATTCAGCCACGTTGCCGTACATGTCATACAGCCCCCAGGCATTAGGTTTTTTTGTGCCCACGTTATCAGTTCCGCCCGGAGTATTCTGGCTGAAGACTGCATAGTTTTTGATATTCTTTACGTCGCCGAAAAAATATTTACCCTGGCTGCCGGCCCTTGCGGCGTACTCCCATTCAGCCTCAGAGGGAAGCCTGTATCCGCTGGCACTGTAATTGCATGACCAGCTGTTCTCGTCGTAGCATGGGTCAAGTCCCTCTTCGATAGACCTTTCGTTGCAGTATATGGCAGCGTTCATCCAGGCGACCTGCTCAACCGGTTTTTTTTCACCTTTAAAGTGTGACGGATTGGAGAGGTCAAGCATCCTGTACATCTGCTGCGTAACCTCGTACTTGTCAATGTAGAATGAATCAACCCCTACACGGTGAACAGGTGTTTCGCCCGGCCTGTCGCCCCCCATCATGAACTCTCCGCCGGGAATAAATACCATCTCTATCCCTGACTTGGTCCTGATCTCACGCACCGTTTTTCCATTTTCCTTGCTGCACATTGTAAAAAGCAGAAGCAGGGCAGCCACGACGGCAGTCTGTCTGTTGAGCATAGAGTTCTCCTTTAATTTAACGGAACCCAGTCAGGTTCCTTGTTATGATTCCCGTCCCAGGTGATGTTAAGCCACCTGCCGGTTGAAAGTTCAAGTATGCAGATATTCCATCCCGGTGCCATTCCGCCCACGGCCTGTTCACCGTCAGGCCCGCAGGAGAAAGCAATATACCTCCCATCAGGCGACCAGTCAAGATGATAGACCTCGTAACCCTTTGTTACCTGAATTATGCCTACAATATCCTTCTGGCTTACGGGGGGCCTTCTCGAAAAATCGATCTTCGCTATCCTGAAATCCCTGTCGCTCTGGCCCCATCCGATTTTTTTACCATCGGGACTGAATTCAGGCCTGCAGCCTACTATTCCAAGCTGGAAATATTTTGTGCCCCACGCCTCGATCGCGATATCGGTATGCCTGAATCCCATGCCGCCAAGCACAGTTGCCGTTATATACTTTCCGTCAGGTGACCAGCACAGGTTATACAAATGCTCAAGCTTTTTGTTGGCATGTTCAGTAACCTGCCCGCTTTGCATGTCGTAAAAAAAGAGGCCCTTTGTTGCCCAGCTTTCGCCCGAGAACCTGCGCGCAGACTCGGACTTAACAAATGCAATATACCTGCCATCGGGTGACCAGCAGTGTTCACGTGAATCCCTGGAAAGAAGCTTCCGGCCTGAACCGTCAATCTTCATCAGGTACAGGTCCCTCCTGCGGGCCCTCCCCTCGCCTGTATCTACGCTGAAAGCAATAAGTTTTCCGTCAGGGGAAACCTTGGGGTACATCTCGTGCATGTTCTTTGTGTCAGTAAGCTGCCTGCGCCACGAAGCATCTGCGCTTGTAATGTACAGGTCATACGAACCGTTACGGAATGATTCATATACAATTTTATGGCTGATTGACGAAAAATCCGCCAGCGTTAGAGCCTTCTGGTCCGCCGGGAGCTGCATACGGCCGAAAACCGGCAGTATTAAAAACAATATAAGCAATTTTTTCATTGATATTCCTTTATAACTGGTGGAGGTTACATATCATTGCCCCGAACTATATTTTCAACCATTTTTTATGGACTCTGCTTTAATTGGTCAGGCAGGGGGCTCTGACCCCGAAGGGGCTCTGACCCCGCTTCAGGCAATCCTTTCCTTTTATACGGAAAAAACGTTTGAAAAAATAAGCCCCCGGTTTTTTATAGCATACATCTAAAGGAGCATTTAATGATTCAAAGAATAGAGACTCTCACCCGTGTAACAAAAGCAGGAATTATTAACCTGCTGCTCTGGTCCGGCCTGTTTGCGGTTTATCTTGTTTACGACAAGTACACCGGAAGCCTGGACTGGGACCTGGTTATGGTTTTTATTTACCTTTATGCGTCCATACTTCTGCTTAACACGCTCTTTTTCCTTATTCTAAAGTTCCTGCTTGTGCAGTTCAGGTATGGCCCTGAAGCAGCTTATGTTATTTCCAACCTCCTTGTTACCGCTCTCTTCTTTATTAACAACCTTGCGGTATCGGTTTACGGCAAACAGCTGGGCATGGAGGGGGTCGTCATGGCATGGCGCGGCTGGACGGGTGGCGAAATGGGGGATTTTACCTCAAGCCTGATAAAAATGCTCATAATAATTATTTTATACGCGGGCCTGTTCACACTGAGCTACACCGGGCTGGACAGACTTTTTTCAAGGGAAAGGACACGCGGCCGGGTTTTCGGAATACTTGTGACAGCTGCAACCGCGGTTATGCTTGTGCTGCACATCAAGCTTGCGGCAATGGCCGCTGTTGACTGGAAGATGAACATAATCAAGCATAAGATCCCATGGCAGTCCGTAACAGGTTTTCCCGAAGACCAGATCAGGGTGAACGAAGACGGCCGGGCCGGAATTGCATTCCCGGCACTCTTTACCAATCCGCCCTTACTGGATGAAAATACCGAGCTGACTCAACTGAAAAAACTTCATAGCACCAGAGAAAAAATTCTTTCATCGCACATTACTGTCAGCAGGCCGATGAACATTCTGTTCATAAACTGCGAAGGTCTCCGCGCAGACATGCTCAATCCGCAGAACATGCCGCACCTTTACAGGTTCGCATCACAGAGGGGATTTATCCTTAAAAAGCACTACACTACGGGCAACAACACTCCCGGCAGCCTTTACGGCATGCTTACCGGACTTGCCCCGTTCTACTTTGAGCCCCTTCGCGGTAACCAGTTCAAAAACATGACGCTGGAAGTAATGAAAAAAGCCGGGTACAGGCAGAGTATATACTACAACTCCCCCAAACAGTATGAATACATCTACCGTGATATAATCGCGGGCACAGAGGGATTTTTTGTACGCGCGCCAGGCACAAAGTTTGACGACTACGGGCCGCGAGAGAGAATACTTGTAGACAGATACATCTCCGAGTTGAAGAATTATAAAAGCGGACCGCGATTTGACTACTATCTTATGAACGTGACGCATTTTAACTACTACTACCCCGAGGAATTCAGAAGATATAAACCTGACTACACAAAGAATTTTACAATCATAAGCGGGCCACAGGAGAAGTTCAGAAAAGACCGCGTTGAGCTTAAGAACCGGTACATGAACTCCGTGCTCTACTGCGACCACCTGCTTAATGACATATTAAAGGCTCTCGAAAACACCGGCCGACTCAGGAATACTATCGTTGTAATCACAGGCGATCACGGCGAAGAATTCTGGGAACATGGAAGCTTCGGGCACACCTGGGGACTTAACAATATTCAGGTTCAGCCAGCGGCCATGATATTCTATCCCGGAATAAAAAGCAGCTCTATCAAGTACAGGTACACTTCGCACCAGGATTTTTTCCCCACTGTTTTTGACCTCATAGGTATAAGTGCAGACTGGCGTAAGTTCACAACGGGCAAGTCGCTCATTGACTATGACCCCGATCTGGACTTCGCCATATCATCACTGGGGATTCTGTGCAGCTTTAAACGCAACGGCTATGCGATAATGGGTGACGGCTACAAGATACTCTTCAGGAACAACATGGATCTTAACACCTCGCCATACGCCATCTATGATGACAACGACATGCAGGTTGATAATATTGACACGTACAGGGCGGTAAGGCTTCTTATGAAGGCTGCGGACTCAAAGCGATTAAGCCCGTTCCGGTAGGCTATCTGTAATTTGCTGCTTCCAGAAAGGCATAGGTTATGGCATCATAATCGGGTTCTATGTCAATTGGACCTATTTCGAACGTAATGCTCGGGATCGCCCGGCTCTTCTCTGAAATGTACCCACCCAGCGAGCCCGGTGTATCATAACCTATGTCAAAGTCTATGCCGTACCCGCTTATCTTTGACATCTTCTTATACAGGTCAGCGGGCACACCCTCTGAAGGATATATCTTTCCGAAAGGCTGATGGACTCCTATTACCATCCAGGGCTTGTAATCGTATATGGCGTTAACCACGAGAACGGTTTCAGGCTCAGAGCCGGGCAGTCTTCCGGGATTGTTATGGTTTTTTGCGTATTTAGCCTTCCATGTGGGGGCCGGAAAATTTCTGTTAATGTCTATCCTGTTTGCATTGGTCCTTGTGCCCATGATGAGTCCGTCGGGATTTATGCACGGGATCAGAACAACCCGGTTCTTCAGCAGTTCAGGGAACTCGTAAAGATACTCGCCGAATTTTATGACCGACATGGTGGCCGCGGGTTCATCGCCGTGAAGTCCGCCAATAACCAGGAGTGTTTTTGAGCCGCTGCCGAATTCCCTGTAATAAACAGGATTCATGTCATTTGAATAACCGAGCACCTTCCAGCCGATGGGGCTGACCGACATAGCCCTGTATTCCTTTATTGTTTTATGCCTGATCACATTGTACGGCCTCTGCCTCAGTGCATACAGGTGCCCGGCAGAAACAAAAAACAGCAGCATCACGACAAACAATTTAAGTATTTTAATATTTTTCATAGATCCCGTGAATATTATTTTTATATGCCTCCGGGGTC
>ENA-UPTA01004617-UPTA01004617.1-activated-sludge-metagenome-genome-assembly--contig:-NODE-4617-length-12963-cov-13.053533_pt1 | contig 12963 bp, 6 predicted proteins | sample MGYA00238184_ERZ773361 | MGnify/ENA primary metagenome ERZ773361 (study PRJEB29100, sample SAMN05720205) | activated sludge metagenome | isolation source: anaerobic digester from wastewater...
AATCAATTAAAAAACTATAAAAATTAAATTCCTGAAATAATACGGTATAATCTGAAATAATCATATATTCACCTTGAGTTATGGATACAATAAATCTACAGTAGATTTTCTAATAAAAGACCCGATAGATATTTCGCCACTATTTTTATAATCCTCTGATACTTGCTACATTTGCTATACAAAAGAAAATAATAATTCATTGGGTAAAGTATTTAATAATAAGTCGGATAACTACTATATTTCCAAGTTTATAGATATTTTTGGTTCTGGTAAATCAAAATCCTACCCATTTATTGTTAACGATTTCTACTATGGTAACTACTATTCATGAATTTTAATTAGCCTAGGATCAAATGGGCTAAATCCAATTTTCTACATGTGTATTAATTCTTCAAAATCTCCAATATCCATCCAAATGTTATCTAAAACTTCAGATCTATAAATATGTAATGTCTAATTATAAATAGAAAATGTATACAATACCGTTCTGTTATACTCATTAATATCGCTGAAATCTAATATCTATAATTCATTAAATACAATACTTCCGGATAACTACTACCCACCAATCGGCTAAATATTCAAATTATACTAACCATAAGATTGTTTTTCTGGTATTAGATTAAACTATATATTCTAATCGGTATACTGATATGTAATTATTAATTCATCTACTAATTTATTACGATAATTATTATCACGAGTAAAATTTAGAGAAGTTTCAGGCTAAATACTAAAAATAACAGAATTGTTATTTATTTTGGTGGGGAAATATTGACGATTTAATTTGGGATTATATATACTTTCTATATTCAATATTCTTACATTAGATTCCATCTATACTGGCAATACCCATTTATATAGATACGGATTTCCATCAATTGTAAAAAGTGTATTATCATTTTCAGTTGCTATATATTGCTACCGTTTTACAGGTAATAAAGATACCTATATTGGAGTCTACCCTAAATATTTTCTATATGGTATTTGATTACATAACCCCTAAAATTGTAATATTATATCTCGTATATTATTCATAAAAATTCACCTTTATCTAAAAATTGCTAAATGAACTAAATAATTGTTTCATTTGGAATATCCGTAAGATATGGTTCAAGTGATAGATAAATGGTATTTATCTTTGTATCTTGAACATCTAAATCATTTCCGGTAATGGTAATATTGGATATTCCATTTATATTTATTTCGGATAATTTTTCAAAATCCTAATATATAGACTGCTATCCAGCTTTCTATATATCTATAAAATCGTCAATATTGATTTCGTTAAATACATTAGAGTAAGTGCATGGTATATACCATCTGTATAGGTATAAATAATTATTATTTTTAGATAATATATATAGTGTTGTAATATGGTTTTCTTTGTTTATTTCAATTTCCTATTGATCCTAATTAAATTCTATTTGACCATTAAACAACTAATCTCCAATTGGTATTAAATCTAAATTACAATAGTTACCATCAAATGCTGGAGATAAAATTAATTTAGAATAAGTATTTTTGTCAATATATTCGTAAGAGATTAATATATCATCAATTGATTTATCTTTATCCTATACAGCATAAGAAAAATTTATTTCTTTATCGGGCTAAATACTAAATAATATATTATGATCATTTATATCAATAGGATAATATTGTTTATTTGTTTTCAAATTGTAAATACTATTGACAGATCTTATTATTTGATTACTATTAGGGCATATCCAGTTATATACAAAATCTTCTATATACTCAAATGAATCATCATTCTATACAGATTTATATTGATACTGATTAGTTCCATATTCTATAAAATATACTGGGGTCTATCCAAGATATTTATTATACGGATAATTCTATAATGTTTCCTAATATTTTATTAATATATTTTTATTAATTTCGTTTTTTGTATTTGCAAATGACGAATTTATGATCATTGAATGCTCCTAATAGTTAACATAATTAAATTAAATATAAAATAATGTTATTATTCAGATTTTTCTTCGTGCCACTATTTTAATTTCTTCATTACTGATCTAAATTTACTTTCAACAGAAGGATTTTTATTTTTATTCATGACCTACTACCAATTTAGCTTTCGTATGATTCCCTAATATGGTGATCCACTATTAATCTACTATTTCTATTTTTTCACTAATTCTTCTACTGTATAATCTGATACATCTTTATCTTTAGGAATCTTTAATGCTTTATGCAACTATCCTTCTTTTACATCTGCATCTGAAGGTTGAGACGATTCTAATAGTAAATCAGATTTAACATCTAATAATTTTTCTATGTCGTTAGGCATTTAACTCATCTCCTCAATCATATTTTTGATTGAATGTAAAGACAAATTTCCAGAATAAATATATAGTATCTGTTATTAAAAAATCTTCAGGAAGCTATACCATTGAAAACGGCTATCCCGAAGTCATATTATCTGGGTCAATATTTGTAATCTATGGATCTGTTACTTCATTAGTTAAGGGGTTTATCATCTATGTATTCTAATCTATTCCGCCATATGTTAAAATAAGTGTATTAAAACTAAATTCGGGATCTTCAAACTATTTAGTGATAGGGACAGAAAATTGAACCATAATTTTATCATAATCGTGCTATTCCATATCAAATACTTCTACATATGTTTTCTAATTTGTTAGTGGTGTAGTAATCTATTCTTGTAAAAATTTCTTTCTATATGTGCTTTCTGAAAAATAAAATATGTTTAATGGACTCCCCTATTTATTCCAAGTATCTGAAATCTAATTATAATATAATATTTCTATATTCTATCTTCTGCTTATCTAATATCTTTTTACGAGACTTAACTATTTATAATCTTGTATAATATTTTTATTTTGCATACTATCAGAATATAATTCTAAATATTTTATGGCATCAATAGATTCATTACGTGTCTAAAATAAAGACTACAATAATTTATATTTTCCCCATTTTAATATTGTATTATTAGTATCAATTAATGTATTGCCCTATTTATCTTGAATTTCTACTTTACCCTGTATGGATAAAATATCATTTTCATTTGACATATTATCATCCCCATTACTAATTAAAGATTGATCTAATTACTTCGGCTGGTGTTTTTAATGTATTGAATGTAAAATGAACAAAGTCATATTGCTTTGCCCTATCTGATGTTAAGTTTGACGGAAGCTAGTATAAATCAATAAATATTACTTCCATATTTATAGGCAGGTATTGTCTATAAATAAAATCCATAAATTGTATTAACTAATTTTTAATATTTACTGTTCTCATCTACTAGCTGTCATAAACTATTACTAACGATCTATATACTGATTTCTATAATAAATCATCCATAATATCAGTTTTTATGTTATCAATTATATCTTGTGTTTTAATTTTATTATGTAATAAATAATATTGAGAAATTTCTTTATCTGTATTTTCAATAAAGTTTTTATATTTTCTATATAATTCCTATTTCTATTTTTCAAAAATTGTTTGAATTCCACCATCTTTACAATATGAATAAAAATCTTTCTAATTGGCTATCTACTAATAACTGTTTATATGAACACCATATGTTTCATTAAATAAAATCTAATATAATTGCAACACAGAAGATAAATTCTTAAATGAATTATCTAACAATTCATCAATATTAGATACTATTCCACGATTAACATAATTCTTTTGTAAAGTCTTAAAAAATTCTAATGATAATAACTAATATATCTGCGTATTCTACTCAATCTTAAATGAAAATTCTTCAAATATATCTATATCTAAAAGATACATATAGAATGTTTTTTTCATATAAACATCACTGTCATATGGATTAAATAAATCTCCATATCGATACATAAGTTGTTCCTATTTATTAATAAATTGTAGCATACTTTCCTAAAATAGTGAAAACAATTTATTTTTGTTATCTAATGCTTCATCCTAAATATAAAATGGTGTTAATTGCCTGTAAAAATATTCTTTTTGAATATCCATCTATTCTAAATCAATATCAAATCTATCAAATATAGTTACACCAATTGAATAATAAATAATATAATTTTTATACTACAAATCTAAAATATAATCTTCATTTACTATATCTGTAAAATCATAATTATATAATAATTTTATATCCTATATTGGAAGTCTAGTCTATATAAAGCCAGATATAAAATTTTCCTATTCACTTATATCTATATCATTTATTTCTAATGCCTATAATGTTAAAAATCTTCCTATACTATAATCTAACTAAGAATAATAAATATCATATACTTTCATAGATATATAATTAAATTTTGTAAATCTTCCCTATCCAGAATCCTATTCCTATCTAATAAATATATTATCTATTGCAAAATATTCTCCAACATTAAATGTGTTATATACAGATAGTTGTACATGATTAATTTTTAATTCAATACTAGTACTATGTAGTATAAATTCCAGTGTAAACTAAGTTGAATCTGTATCATACTACCACTACTCAAATTCTAAATCCTATAATGAGTCTACAAACTACTATCTAGTATAATATCTGGTTCCTATTTTTCTTATGTTTATCTACTATTTTTTATTTGATAGTATTGTTCCAGTATGATCTATAATATTTCCCTATACATAAAAATATAAGTTATAAATATCATCAATCTAATTAATCTAATGTTCTAAATATATTCCATCAAAATAAGATTGAGAAAGTGAAGTAGTTTTTTCAAATATACAAAATCCCTACTCCTAATCAACAATTGTTCCATTTAATGATGGGTCAAAGTAATAGTAATCATAATGTTCTGTATCAAACTACTATCCAATAAGATTAGTCTATGTTCCATTATACGTTTCAAACAAATCATCAAAATTATAATATGGATAAATATTAACAGGATCTCCAATTTCATCAAACTCTAATACAAAGGTAAGCGATGTTATATTACTATTTAACATTAAAAATAATTCATATTTAGTAGTATATGATAAAATACTGAAATTATACTAATGACCAGTATTATCATATATTTGTTTTATGTTACATAGATTTCCCTATTCCAAATGAATATAATTATAAATATCATATGCATTTGTAATATTTAATTTTGTCATCTATTTATTATTAACTACCTATTCATTTGAATAAGTATAAATATCCTAATATGGAATAGAGAAATATTTAATCATATATTACTCCTTATTATATCTATTTTTCAATCTAAGACCATTGAATCTAAATATCTCTGAATATCTATGCGTTATCAATTCCATGAGATGTAATTTTAACCCCGAATACATCAGTAGTAGTAGCTGTTAATTCTGGTATAGTTATAGATGACTAATAATCGCCTTCGCCATATTGAACTTCAACGTCTATATTCTAGCCATAGGTATTCTACATATCTTTCTAAGATATAATTATATTTTCATAGTCTTTATCTACCTATTCTATTTTTACCGTTTTTTCGACCACTGTTGTATTTTCTATAATTACTAATCCATCTTCATTAAATAGGTATTGTCCTTCACTTGATACCACAACAATATAAGCGGGAAAATCAGATAATACCCCTGAGAAATTCTTTATTATCTAAATTTCATAATCACCAGTTATAGAATAATCTACATCAACTGTTAAAATAATCCCTTCTGCTCCAACTTGGCTATTATTTGATACATAAATTTCCCCAACCTATGTTGTGTCAAAATGAGATAAGAATATAGTAGTATTATTAATTTCCTCTAACGAGTTAAATTCGAATATTTCCTATTGTTTATATTTTATAGTGTCATCTTCGTTGAAATAAAAATTAAGCATTTTATTCACCCTCTTAACTTAAACTAAGTTCATTCTACTTTTTAATTTAATTAGAAATATATTACACAAATATTATAATGTTGTTACTGTAAACTACTATGTTATTACTAGGTGTATAGGATCCTCATTACATCCATCTGAAATTTTAGCAATTTTTTGTCCGCACTAATTATTTTTCTATATCTATCTTAGTGAAAAAATATGTGGCTATATTGCTTGCGGTTCTCCTAATGGTCCTATCTAATTAGCATGTGGAACAATTAAAACTTTATCGTTATTTACAAGTATTGGAACTTTTTCCACAAATACCGTTAAACAATTTCTTGGTATTGGTGTGCCCATTTGTGGTATTCCATAAGCATCTAAGTGCCCCATTGTTATTGAAGTCTAATTCTAAACTGGTAATCCCATGTTATCTCCTCACAGATCAGATAAAAATAATCCCGTGCTGTTTAATTTTTGGAAATTACAATAATCTATTCTTACATATAATGTTTCGGGTATTGGTTCTATTATTCCTGGCTAATTTATAAATCCGAATAATACATACTTAAATGGTTCTCTGCCCATTGCCTACTAATCTTCATCCATATAAAAATCATCATTCTATATATCATAAAAATGTGATATATAAAACATTTCTTCGGTAGGTAGGTTATCTAATGCAAATGACTAAAATAACGACTACGGAACTTCTACTTGAAAATTAGAATTATTCTATGAGTATTCTAATCGTGTAACAGGTGTATTCTATTTTTCATGGCTACCAAAATATAATGGACATTCGGTTCTATTTATTTCTGTATTAGTAAGATTGTCTCTTAATATCATTTTTATTGAAGATTTATTGGTCTAATTATCAGTAAATCCAAAGATTTTAGATTGGGTTATCTATAATGTATAATCATTATTATCACTATATCTATTTACATCAAATAACATAGGTGGTACTACAATCTGTATTTTATAATCAAGTGAATATTCTAAATAATCTCCTAATAATTCTGTAATCTAATTATTCATATCCTATATTTTAACTACATACATCTATAACTATACTTTTTTATTACCAAATTCATCTAAGAATTCTGGTGGAACTACTATTTTTTCATTATTTAATATCTAATTCTATACTGGCCACAACTATATTTTATAATTATATGAAATAGTAATATTTTCTTCTGGCTATTGATTTAATTGTGCAATACCATCATTATAAATAAATTTACCCTATCTATCCCTATAATAAATAACCGTGCCATCATAATCTGGTTCTAAAATTATATCCTCAAAATCTACTGTTAACCCGCTACGTATTACTCCCGAATTCTATAACGTAAATACAGTAGTATTATAATCGGGTTCTTCTTCGGGTAATTCTTCTAGTATTGGAGTAGCGGTATTATACTAGCAACTAATGATAGATCCAAGCTATGGCTAACTATCAAATGTTATAATTCCTGTTGTATAATCTATATTCCCAATTCCAGTTATATTGCCGTTAAAATACCGATAAGTTACCGTTATTTCAGTTGTTGGGATTATATCTTTTAAATAAATTATCCCAGTAGAATAATCTATAATACCGTTGTCAGATAATATACCTAAATCATCTTCAATTGTAGATTCAGTAATAGATTCCCCGTCTACTGTTATTTCTAAACTACCCGATACTATATTTTCGTTCTATAATTGAAATTTATAATTGTTACCGTCTATTATACCCAATGGTATTTCTGTTTCTATTAACTATTCTTCTTCTGTATATGTAGATCCATTAAGTGTAATTATTAATGATCCCTATCGTATATATTCATCTATTATGAATATATTATTAATTCCATCTATTACTCCTTCTGGTATAACATCCACAAATTCGGTTATATATTTATATTGAACTGATATTTTTTGCTATGATGGTAAATTGAATGTTAAGGTATTACTCTAAGTATCTATATCCATTTCAATTGTAGTTAAATCTATATATGTATCTGTTCCTGGATCAAATTCATATGGTCTGGTTTTATCAATCTAAAATCTAGGATCAATTTTATATTTTAATGTATCTATCTAAATATCAGTATTTGGCTAATGAAATATCATATTTATTCCATCAGGTATTTCAGATGGTTCAACATTTGTCTATTCTATAACATATTTATAAGTACAACTTAATGTAGATAAAGGAAGAGGATAAGATGTTAATACAAATTGTCCAGTATCATATAATATCATACCTCCATCAGATAAATTACCCTATCCATCATCTGTTATAATATTACCATCTAAATTTATTGTAATACTATTTGGATATATAGGACAATTTTCTGTACTGAATACATTATTAAAACCATTTTTTGAACCCAACTAAGGTTCATCTAATATTTCGATTAAATAATCATAATCAAATGTTACTATTTCTTTTGGCTAAATAAGAAACGTTATAATACCATTTTCATAATCAATTGTATCAATAGCTGTATCGTTTCCATAACTTGAATACTACTATTTATTATCACTGTTAACTTTTACTGTTTCTCTCACAATTTCTTCTGGCTAGTATCCATTTATATAATGTTTAACACTAAATTCTTTATTGGATGAATCTGGTTCTTCTTCTGGGATTTCATATTTTATTTGAACAATATTTTCCATATTATCTATAAATATCTATGACATAAATTCATTAATTTGTTCTGGTGTAAATGTTTGACCCTATGATGTTTCACGTTTTATCTATAATTTCTACATTTCTTCTTTCAATGTTTGAACTGTTATACCCGACTACTATTCTATTAATTCTAATTCCTATTCATCAAATGTCATAGACTATATTTTGTTCTATATATCAGTGGGAGTAATAGTCATTTTATTTCCATAATCTAATTTTAATGCCTATATGGTAGTATCTATTCGTATATCATCTATTTTATTTTCTATATTCTAATCTTCATTTGGTATCTATAAATTCTATTGAGACTACTATATATCAGCAAATACGGGTCGTGTAATTTCTGTTTGAAATATCTGACCTGATGTCATTTTGTCTATTTTCTATGTATCATAATCCTATATAGGTTCACAAAATAACCACAATATACAAGTATCAGAACTCATTTTAAAATAATACTAATTTTCCACTGTCTACTATTGCTATGGATCCCACGATTGTTTTAATTCAAAATTATATTGATCTGGATCGTCTAATATTATAGGATTAGTTATACCAACATCTAACACAGGTATTAGATTTCCGAGATACTAAAATTCTGTCATTAAATCCGATCTTAATTGCTGATATCTTATGAATGTTTTTTTATTAATAAATAAATTTGTTTCGTGCTAAACATCTATTGTCTATGGCTTTCTAAAATATAATTTTGGTAATACTCCGTCTAATGTATCAGGATCATCGTCATACTAATATAAATCCAGCTAAGAAAAATCACTATTATACTAAAAATAATTATACTAATCTGTATAAAATTTTGCCATAGATGTAAATTGTATATCTAAATCAATCCACGCAATTCCAAAATATTCTAAAAAATAACTTAATTTATCATTACTAACATGAAATATATCATCCAGATAAGTTCCCTACTAATTTAATTCATCGTTAGTATATCTTATTTCTAATTGATCTGTTTCTATATCGGATCGTAATATAATACGTTCATATAAATAATAATTATCGCCAGATTCTAATAATTCAAGCGGAAATACTATTATTTTATCCTATGTATCTTCTTCTAATATCTAGAAATCACCAGAATAAATTGGGTAAGATTTGTCTGATAATATATCATTATATGTTAATGGTACACCTGGCTCTAATTCTAATTCCTATACTTGCAACTATAATAAAGTCTATTCATCAGAAGAATCTAATGGAACAATAAGAAATTCATTTTCTAATCGTAACATAAAACCCTTACCACTATAATATGTTGTTCCCGTAGAGTCTGTAAAGTAAAAACTTTCAGTTGTCTATACGGGATAAGCCAATCCCTATACTGGTGTCTATAATGACTACTATTTTACTAATTTCTAATAAAAAATAGGATCTGCATCCTAATTATCATTATACTAATCAAGATACTATTCAATTTCTCGTATCTTCTATAATACCTATTGATTTATTTTAAATATCTTCTACATTACTCGTCATTCCTTAATTTAAGTTTATTATCTAACCAGTTATATTTATAATTCCACCAGCGGTAATATCTATTGTTGTTGTTGAATTTAATGTATATTGTAACTATTGCTAATTATATGTTGTAGTCTAATTTTCATCTATTTTTAATCCTTTTAAGAAAACTGTACCCTATGGCTATTCATTAGTAACATTACCTAAATCCTACAATACATCTATATTTGATAATTTCTAATTTATAAGTATATTCTGGTTATACTAAATCTATTCTATTTTATCTTGCTATTCAAATAAAAGATTTCTATTATTCATGTGGATTTTGGACACCCACATACCATCTATTAAATCTATAAAGTATATAGGCTAAGTTCCACTTGCTGTAACTTGCTTACTAAATGCTCCGATCTATGTATAATTTTCACTTATATTTATCTAGCTATTTGCATTTACTGTTATTGAGTTAGTATAATTCTAGGATTCGCTTGTATAAGAATATATATTATCCTAAGAAAGAGCAATATTTATATTTTTAGATAAGTTCGACTAAGTTATATCATCAGTTAAATTCATATCTTCTGATAATATATAAGTATGTGATTGTGCTACGTTCTACTAATTTATTGTTTTATCGTATGAATGATCTTCGGTTAATGTTAAATCAATAGTTTCAGATATATTTTTCTACGATATTGTTAAGGTTTTAACTATATTTTCTGGTGTAGAAATTATTATATCTTTTGCATATGCGCCCGAATCAAGTATATTTATATCTTCGCTTTTTATATAATTGTTATTTATTGTGACCAATAATGAACTGGTTTGTGATTTATACATTAACTATTCGAATTCTTTATATATATCTTTTGTTAAATTCAAATGATGTTTATGATACAAATCCTACTAGAACTATTTAGTATTTCCTTGTTTATATATTCTATTTGAATCACTATCTTCAAAATGAATATAAAATGTAGACTAATCATATGGGTATTTAATTAATTCTTCTACTATCTAATAATCAGAATTATCTAACGCACTATTGCCACCCCAATTATTAAACTCATCCATTTTATTAGTAATTCTATTACTATCATTCCTTAAATTATCTTTTAATAAATCAGTATAATAGGAATCTTGCTTTACACCGTGAATATTAATCTACTTTGTTGTATCTTTTAATACAGTTTTTTCTAAATACTTACCAGAATATTCTTGATCTCTTCTTTCCCATTGTGTTTCATATAAATCAAATTTATATTGATTGGAAATTATTTTTTTATTATCATAATCAATTACTTGTAATAATAATTCTTTTTCAAAATCATCTAATGGTGAATATTTTCTATATTCTTTATCATATAAATCATCTAAATATAATGTGCCCCACTATTTTAATTGTAATTTAATTTTTTCTTCATTATATCTTTCTATATCTTTTATTTTGTCGTAAGTATCAGTTTCGCTATGCTATTTTTGTTCGGGTAAATCGTCTACTATTTTACTTTTTATTTCAGGATCATAATTATATACCCATGATGGGGGCAATCTATGTATAATTTTTTTAGCGTTATATTCATAATTATCTATCTAAAATTCATCCTATTCCCAATTTGTATATAACTAATCTGATGGTATAAAATTAAATGGTTTAAGATTATTACGTTCATCTTCATTCATTATTGGTCGCTATTTATATGTATCAAATGGAAAATATACGGGATTATAAAAATTACCATGTAAAAATTTTATTAATATTGTACTATTCATCTATGGAATTTTGAATGAACCAAACTAATTATTAAATCCAAACTAATTTTGCTACCACGGTAATAAATCATCAGTAAGATCTCTATGAAATTGATCTATTCTGAATTTTATTCTACCTAATGTTAATGGATCATTATTATCTATTACAGTCTAAAAATAATATCTATCAAATGACTAAGTTTGTTGAGTAATTAATTTCTCAACTGTATATTGAGTTAATGTTAGATCTAAATCATTTAAATTATATGCCATCTGATGTTTCTCCAAAATTATCCTATTGATTAGTAGATTCCTATTTATTTTGATCTTCTATTGGGCTATCTAATTTATATAATGTATTATTTAAATTAATAAATTTTGAATCTATAATTGTGGAAATTATCATATGCCAAAACTATTGCTATGGAAATAATACATGTGTTCTACCTTCTATAACCTACTATACTTTTACTTCATTATCTTGCTTTTCATCTGATCCTGTAAATTGCTAATCTGAAATATGTAATGTAACAACAGTCTAAATATTTAAATCTTCAAGTATTTTAATATCAATCATATTATTTGTTTCAAAAATTATTTGGTCTGAGTTTTGTATAAAACCTAACATCTATGTTGAATATAAAAATCCTGCCCTATCCTCTAATAATAAAGGATCATCTAAAAATTGTTGATCATATTGATACCAATCTTTATATAAATCTTTCCATTCATCTTGATATAGTGGTTCTGGTAAGAAAGAATTCATAAATTCAATCTATATTCGTTTTATTGGAATATCGCCTTTTCCTTCTATTATTGATTTTATATTTCTAGTAATGAGCTAATTATTAACAGTTGATCTATTCTTATTTACATATACAAAAGATTGATATTCTATAATTTCACTTGTTTTGTTTATATAATCTTCTAAATTTTTATAATTATACATGTTTGATTTTTTAGATCCTAAATAAATATCACGTTTTACTGTATAATCATTTATAAATTTAAAATATAATTTTTTATTATTGATAAAATATAATGGTAGATTATATTTATCTTTATTTGGAAACTACCGTTTTCTTATCCATTCTAACTATTGAGTAACGGGAATACCTGAAGGTATTATAAAATTTGTATCTTCTGGTAATTGGTTTTTAGTTTCGGATATATTATCACTTGGCTATTCTACATCTAATATTTCGTTCTAAATCTTTTTTATAAGAGAATCATACTATTG
>ENA-UPTA01004619-UPTA01004619.1-activated-sludge-metagenome-genome-assembly--contig:-NODE-4619-length-12957-cov-9.208417_pt1 | contig 12957 bp, 11 predicted proteins | sample MGYA00238184_ERZ773361 | MGnify/ENA primary metagenome ERZ773361 (study PRJEB29100, sample SAMN05720205) | activated sludge metagenome | isolation source: anaerobic digester from wastewater...
GTATCCTTCCTTACAAACCTCGCCTATCTTATCATATCTACCCCCCTTTGTCAATCTTTTCGAACTGCTTTGTTCGTAAATACTTTGTGAATGTATCATCCGCCCTTGGCAGGCTTCACACCTCCCCACAACGATCCATTTCCGCCGATTCGGTCTTTCCTTGTCAGCGGGAACACGGCATAACCGCTGACCCGATTTTTATGTTAGAATTATGTGGAGAGTAAACTATCGCGCTACACAAAAACTTTCATGGAGGTGTTGTGTGTGAAACGTATCTTTTTAGTCACGATCTTAGCGATCTTAATGGTCAGCGTCTTCGCCGGGCTTAACGGAAAAGTGGCCGAGATCGATAAGTACGGAAACACGTATACCGACCTTGTCCAGGCGTCGGCTGTCGAAGCGGGGTTAGAAGTCGGCGACATGGTAACATTATCGTTTGGAGAGCATCGCCTCATCGTTCCCTTCGTCAGGAATTACGGAGATGTCGACAGAGGTCAGCCGTTGTTGAGGGTCTCCGGGGGAAAGCTTCTGATGGCGGCCAACTACGGCAACTTCTCTAAGGTCTATAACATCGCTATCGGAATGAATGTCGCCATTGATTTGTTTGAAAAAGGCGCTTATCTGGATGAACTCGAGATCCGCAACCTCGTCAGGACAGATGTTCGAGCCGATTACGTCAGCGACGTCGTCTTCTCCAATTTCCGACCCGTCATGCTGGGAGACATCGCGCCGAATACGCTTTTTCGTTGTTCTCACCCGGCGATCGACGATCCGAGAGCCTCGTTCGCCAACACGCTCGTGGAAGCCGTCGGCATTAAGACGGTTTTGAATCTTTCCGATTCCGACGAGGAGCTGGCCGCGAGTTACCAGTATTCCAACTTTTATCGATCACTGGGTGAATCCGGCCAGATTATCAACCTTAATATGGGCGTCGATATGCTCAGCGAAGACTTTTCTCAAAAGTTGCGTAAAGGGCTTCTCTTCTTGATCGAAAACGAGCCGCCCTATCTGGTTCACTGCGTTGAAGGAAAAGATCGAGCCGGTATCGTCTCCGCTCTTTTGGGAGCGATCATGAACGCCGAGGCGGAGGAGATCTACGAAGACTATATCTTATCATATACCAATTATTACCATGTGAAACCGGGGACTCCCGCTTATGACGCCGTCCGGAAAATTATCGTCGATATCTTTGTTATCATGAACGATGGGAAACCCGTTGACGACTCGAACATTCGTTTCGTCGCCTTGAAATATCTCCGCACGAAGGTGGGCTTGTCTCTTGAAGAAATCCAGAAACTGAAAGACATCCTTCATTAACCGAATCGATTCTCCGCTTTTTCAGGAAGGGGGTGGGACAGGATATGTCATCCCACCCCCTTTATAATGGAGAGCCATATCTGAAAAAGGAGGGAAAGTCGATGGAAGTAAGGTATGAACAGTTCGATCCGGTAACGATCATGGGTATCGAAGTCTTAACGACGGTCCAAGGGGGAAAGAATCAGAAGGATTGTCCTGCCCTATGGGAAAAATTTTGCACGCTGATGGCTAAGCGCAACATTCCTTTCACGGGCAAACGGAGTTTTGGGATCAGTTATTGCATTCCAGATGATCCTGACCATTTCCGATATGTCGCGGGAGTGGAATGCCAGCCGGGAGAAAAAGCGCCTGAAGAAATGAGCCTTTATACGATTCCCGGTTCTCGGTATGCGGTTTTCACTCATTCCGGGAGCGTGGCAACAATCGGTCAAACTTTCGGTGCCATCTACCGCGATTGGGATCGGCTTACCGATGGAAAGAGATCGGGAGACTACGATTTTGAACTATACAACGAAGACTACCAGCCCGATCGTCCCGATTGTAAAACCTATATTTACTCTCCAATCCTTTAACAATCAAAGAAAGCGGGTTCTTCAGAACCCGCTTTCTTTGGTCCTCTCTAAACGCTACGATACCAATCCTCTCCTGACCAGCGCGTTAAATCACCGTAATTTTTTCTGAAAGCGAATCATTCCGTCTGGAATCCTGATATAATTATGGTGTTGGACAAAATCTTCAATATCAGTCGGATTTGGAGATCCGTTTTTGTAAAGTTCAACCCCACGCCGCCTTATCCTCGGCGGAAAACGGAACGATTCGGAATCGTTAGAAAGGAAAAAACATGGCGCGGAAGAGTGAAGAGTCAAACGAAGAACATTTTGTTACCGGATCTTCTCCGAAAAAAGATAAACCTTCCCTCGCGTCTCACAGAGGCTTTTTGGTCTTGCTCTTGGGTTTGGTATTTTTAAGCGCGACCTGCGTCGGTTTATGGACCCTCTTTACTATTCAAGGCATTCAAGAGGCAGAACTCTCCGAAGCGCTGACTGAATCGTGCTCAGAATCTGCGCGAGGATTCGACGCATTCATCCGGCATCAAGAAAACCGTATTGGATTGTTGAAAAATGCGATTACGGACCTTTTATCCACTTCCGAAGAAAATGCCGCTTTCTCTCTTGCGGATTTTTTGGAGTCCGAAATGCCACTGTTCCTCAAATCGACCGTGGCCAGCTGCGAAGAGATAGACGCCATCTTTTTGCATCTGAACCCGGAAGCCAACTCGGTTTATCATGACATCACTTATGTCAAAGACACGGAACTTACCGTGAAGAGAGTTCCCCCACTAGCCGAGGAAGAGTACGATCCAAACAATCCGGGTATGGTATGGTTTTATAAACCTTTGGCCGAAAAGGCGCCGTTTTGGTCAGAAGTTTTTTATCTGGATTCGTTGGAAAACCACTATATCAGTTACTCTGCCCCGATATATCAAAACGGTCGACCCATCGCTGTCATAGGGTTATTCATCAATTTGCGGCGTTTACTCGAAAAAATCGAGCAATTTACGGATTCCGATCACTCCTTCGGATTCCTGCTGAACCAAGATCTGCGAGTCTTATATCACCCCGATTACGGGAAAGGGATCCTTTTCGAACAGTTAGAAGCAATCGATCCGGCCGTTTACGACGGTATTCTCTCCGAAACCTCCGTTCTCTCACGGGTCGTTCTGCAAGAAGATAAGTTTCTTGCGTTATCAAAGTTATCTAATGGGTGGGTACTGGGATTTGATATTTCTTTTCGAGAGATCCGTTTGCCGGTTCAAGCGTTAACCGTTTTTTCAGCCGGTATCGCCCTGATTCTTTTGTGTTTCGCTTTGCTTTTCGCCTATTTATACCGGCGTCAATTCTTGAAACCCATCTCTCAGTTGACTTCTGTTGTCACCCGTTATCGCCGTGGAGATTCCGACGCCCGCTATTTAAGCCATCCCGAAGGAGCGATCGGTCATCTTGGAACGTCGTTCAATGAACTCGCCAATGAATTGGAGAAACGCATGGATACGATCCACCGCCAAAACGATGACATCTCCGCAGTCAACGAGGAATTGGAAGCGATGAACCAGCAGCTTGAAGAGAGCTATCATGTCACAGAAGAATTGGCCACCGGTTTGCGCAAGACCATCGCACTCGCCTCAAGATCCTCTTTGAAGACTTTTGAAAGCCAACATAGCTTTCTGAAAGAATCGCTTGACACCCTCATGACGCTTATTCCTAACGCCGATTACGGGACGATTTACAGCGCGACTCAGAAAGCCTTTTCCATCGCGAGCTTCGTAGGCCATCGATTTTCACGGTATTATCAGATTCCTAGAGAGCTGTTAGAGCCTTCTGAAAAACCCTTTCTCATAAACAATACCCTCGGATTGCCTGAAAAATCAGAAGAGCTGAAACGATTCCTTCCCGAACTCTATTTAAGAGAGCGGAAACCGATCGAACAAACGCTGGGCGTCTATCTCCAAGTCGCCGGCGAAGTCTACGGCCTGATTACCCTTGATATCGCCGAAGGCCGCCATCAAACCTTTTCCGAGCAACAGATCGAAATTATCAGTTCTTTTGCCAACGTTGTCTCTTCTTTCCTTGCGATCCGTACCTTTGTCCGTCAGTCTGAAGGCTTTCAAAAAGAAATTATCTTCTCTTTCATTAAGATATTAGAACTCTACGATCCCTACACGCAGGGTCATTCCGAAGGCGTCGCACTGCTTTCTTCCGCGATCGCGGAAGAAATTTGCACCGATTCCGAGGAGGTTAAAAAAACTTATTGGACTGGATTGGTCCACGATATCGGTAAAATTTTAGTGCCTTCGGATATCTTGAAGAAGAGCGGGGCTCTCTCCTCCGACGAATATAACATCATACAAAAGCATCCGCAATGGGGCGCGGAAGTGCTGCATTCCTCAGAGAAACTCAGAGAAATCGCCGATTTAGTGCTCTTCCATCACGAACGTTGGGACGGAACAGGATATCCGATTGGCCTGAAAGGAGAGGAAATCCCGTATATTTCGAGGATCATCACCATTGCGGACGCGCTTGAAGCGATGACTTCCGACCGCCCTTATCGTAAAGGGATGGGGGTCGATCTTGCCTTCAAGGAACTTGAGGATGGCGCCGGTTCTCAATTCGATCCGGTTTTAGTGAAGAAAATTATGAATCTTTCCGTTTGTCGCGAAAAGATCCTATCGATCATACGGAGCAAAGTACATCATGGAGAATGAAAAGCATAAACAAAAAATGGAGGCCCAACCATGCGAATCGCTGTCATTGGATATTCCGGAAACATAGATCAATCTCCCGTTCGGGAGTTAGGTGACCTCTGTCTTGCCCTTGGCAAGCAAATCGCCAGACTGGGGCACTCTCTTTGGAGCGGAGGGCGTGATGGCGTGATGGCCTTGGTGTCGATGGGAGCCGCTTCAGAAAATGGAGAGACCTTCGGAGTCCTTCCTTATGATGCGGATGAAGAGATCGTGCGCCCTTGTCCGTACGTCAAATACCCGATCTACACGGGCTTAGATTTCCAAATGCGTAGTTTTGTTCTATTGAAGAACGCCGATCTGGTCATTTCCATCGGAGGTGCTTCGGGAACTGCGATCGAGATATTCGCCGCTTACAGCTACGGGAAACCGTTGATTCTGATGGAGAACACCGGCGGCGTCACGCAAAAGATCGCCGGTTGGTTTGAACAGAGTACGCCCCCATTCTATCTGGATTACCGAAAGTCAGCGCCGGCTTATATTGAGACCCGTGTCGAAGACCTCGTAAAATACTATGTGTAGGTGACCTCATTGTCTTTATTAGCCATTTCGCTTTCACTACTGACGTTAATCTTTTTACAGAGAAAAACGAAGCGCTTGCTCTTGGCAATCCTGGCTTCTATCATCGTCCTGATCTGCTTTCGGTTTGACCCGGTTTCTCTAGGTTTGAGTATTATCGAGCCCTATACCGATCCAGCCTTCTACAAACTCATCGTCACCCTATTCCTGATATACTTTTTCAGCCATGTCCTGACATTTTCGGGAGACGCCCGAACCTTTACCCAATCCTCCCAAGCTTTGTTTGATAACCCGACTGCGATCGCGTTTATGCCGACCTTGATCGGCTTTCTTCCCATGCCTGGAGGAGCGATGTTTACGGCTCCGATGACCAGAAACTTAGGAGAAGCCGATCATAAAAATCCGGATTATCTTTTGGCCGCCAATTACTGGTTCCGTCACACGGTAGAATTCTTCTGGCCTGTTTACTCGGCGATGTATCTCATCGTCTCATTGACCGGTAAGAATTTGGCCTCATTTTCGATGACGCTATTCCCCGTCTTTTTAGCCGGATTTGTGAGCGGCTGGTTCTTCCTCAATGGGTTTCGATTACCCCGCATCAAAAAAGCGCCGCTTAGAGACCTGAAGGGGCTATGGCTGGTCGGGTTCATCATTTTGATCGGGGTTCTCATCCTCGGCTTTAACGTCGAAGGGTATTTGGCCTTACTGATCTGTATCGGCGCTTACTCCTTAGTTCGCCGAAAACATGTTTTTCCGGCGTTGATCGGAGCTCTACAAAAATGGGACGTGTATCTTTTACTCTATCTTTTCTTTGTTTACAAAAGCTACTTAATTCGGGTGGGATTCCCGGCTTCCTTAGCCGCCGATTTCCAGGCGATGAACCTTGGTGTCGGCTGGATGACTGCCCTATTGCCCCTTTTTCTCGGTATCGCGACGGGCATCACGCAAAGCACGGTTGGCATCACAACGCCGTTGTTAATGGCGATGGGTGCTGATGCGACATGGCTTTATTTTTGGTCGGTTGTCGGGGTTCTCGTATCTCCTGTCCATCTATGCGCCGTATTGACGGCGGATTATTTCAAGGCTGATATGACAAAACTGTTTATCCGAATCCTCCCGATGATTGCGATATCGGGCGTGGTGTTATGGATCCTCTAAACGAAACGGATCGCAGTCGTTTCTTTTCCAGAGAGCATGTTAACGCCCTCATCGCCGATCTGGCCGAAACGCTTAAAAAATCCCATGCAGAAACAGCCAATCTTCTTATCGCACTCCTAAAAAACGATCCCTATCAGAAAGCGCCGACCGCGTCAGCGAACCCTGTGTGCGAGGCACTTTTCACTATTCAGAGGAGAGAAGCAGAAACCGGTCGGCCTTCCCTCTTTTCGGAGCTCGAACAGAACGAAAAGACCCGTCCAAGAGGGTTGAGGCTTTCTTTCTTTGGCCAATACGTTTACCGTGTGCTGAAAGAATGGGGAGCCGCGGGGGATTTGCGTTTGTTGGCGGAGATGGCGAGAAGTGCGCGGTACAGCCGAAACGAAGTCGAGATGTCGGAAGCGTTAACCGTCTTCTCGGGCGCTCTTAAAAGGAGGGAACAATCCTTCTCTGATCGGATGGACGAAATCGCAAACGGACGACGATCGGCCTCTTTCCGCCCCTTGATAGAGGAAGCGGATTGCCTTTCGAAAGAGCTTTTAGATAGCCTCCGTATTCTAAAAACGTGCTCCGAAGAATGCGCGTCTTCCGAAGGACATCCGGCAGGTTCAGACCATGGACTGGGGTTACCTATCTCCGATAAAATAACGGGCGTTATTAGTGCGGCAGAGGGCTTCTTGGAAAAGGTCCTCTCCATTGTCGAAGTTTACGAAACGGTTCGGGAAAACGAATATGAACAACTGTTTGCACCCGAGTCGCGAAAGATCGGCGATAACGTACTTCCGGTTCTGTTCATGCCCCAGCCCTCAGGTTCATCGCGAGAAGCCTACCATAGTTTTTTCCGAATGCTGATTCCTCCCAAAATACCCCTTCAGCTTAGCTTTGTCACGCGTTTGATCCATCGGGCAGAATCAACCATAAAACGACCGAATCCGCTTTGGAAAAAAACAGGAAAAACCCCTCTGGACAACCAAGTTCTATTATTCTTCCTCACGCTTTTAAAACAGGTTCGAACGGGGCGAACCACCCTATCAGAGATCATGCAAAAGATACCCCTCACCGAAGGGTTATCCGCCTTGTTCATGAGATTGTATCTTGCCCGGGACTTATGGTTTCAAGACTGCGCTTTTCGCGAACTGGAGGAGGCGCTCCGGCGAAAACGGATGAAAAACGATTACCTTGGGATACAGATAGAGACGACCAACTGCCAGATCATGATCGGACACTGCCATATGAACGATCTCTCGTTCCGACTGATGGGTCGGCGAGGATAAATCAAAAGGAGTTGAAAACCATTGAATTACATTGATTTGCGAAGCGACACCGTTACCGAACCGACCGATGAGATGCGAGAAGCGATGAAGACTGCCCCTGTCGGTGATGACATTTACGCGGATGACCCCACGGTAAACTGTTTGGAAGAAAAGGCCGCTCGGGAACTGGGGAAAGAGGCGGCACTTTTCGTTCCGTCGGGAACCTTCGGCAATCAGCTCGCGATATTGACTCACACTCTGCGTGGCGATGAAGTGTTAATTCCTGAGGACAACCATATTGTCATCCACGAAGCCGGCGCTTCCGCCGTCATCGCGGGCGTTCAGTTACGTTTCGTACCGGCGATTCGGGGCAAGATTCAGCCGGAAGGACTCGAAGCGCGCATACGAGAAGACGATTTACACACACCGCGGACAGGACTGATCTGCGTCGAAAATGCACATTCCTCCGGCGCCGTAGTTTCTCTGAACAATATGGCGGAGATCTTTAGCATCGGCCAAAAAGCAGGCATTCCTGTTCACCTGGATGGCGCCCGTATCTTCAACGCCGCCGCCGCATTGGGTTGTAAAGCGAAAGATATCGCCCAGTATGCAGATTCGGTTATGTTCTGCCTTTCCAAAGGACTCTGCGCGCCGGTGGGGTCTATCGTCGCCGGTACTGCCGAGTTTATCCGAAAAGGGAGGAAAAACCGCAAAATCATGGGGGGGGCTTTGCGTCAAGCCGGCGTTTTGGCGGCGCCGGGTATCATCGCTATGGATAAGATGAGCCGGCGCCTTTCAGAAGATCATCGGCGGGCAAAAGCGTTAGCCGCAGGCCTTTCAAACCTTAAAGGGGTCGCGGTATTCTCAGAGCAATTAGATATTAATATGGTTTTTTTCACGATCGACCCCGGCATCGACACACGCGATAAATCGCGTAATCGAGAAGTCGGCAAGCGGCTCGGTATGTTCCTGAAAGAAGAGTTATTCAAGCAAAACATCAAGATTAACGGCCCGGAAGGTCAGGTTTACCGATTTGCCACCCATTACTGGATATCTGACGAAGATATCGCCAAGGTCCTTACCTGTATGGCGAAAGCGCTCGAAGACTTCCCCCGAAAGAATGGATAAACATATCTCCACATATAACGAGAGCGCTCTCCACGATAGTCTCAAAGCATACTACAAAGGGGACGACGGACTTTCGGAGGTAGCGATAAAAGGGTATTACGTCGATGTTCTCAGGGACGGAACGATCTATGAAATACAAACGGCCAACCTCGGGGCGATGAAGCGCAAACTTTCGATGTTAATAACGGATTGGCCGGTTGTTGTCGTGTATCCGATACCAGCCGTGAAATGGATTACACGGATAGACGATCAGGGTAAGGGGGTGTATCGCAGAAGGTCACCCAAAAAAGGAACCGGTTACGATGTCTTCAAAGAACTGATCTATCTGGCGCCCCTTCTACCCAATCCGGCAATCACCATCGCTCTTGCCTTTGTGGAAGTGGAAGAAGAGCGCTGCGATGACGGAAAAGGCAGTTGGAGAAGAAAAGGGGTGAGCATTGTCGATCGGAAGCTGCTTTCGATTCAATCGACGCAAATGCTTTCGGATCCGGAAGAGTACCGAAGCTTCCTCCAACTGGATGAAAAGAGCCCCTTCACGACGGCAGACATCAAGCGAAAACTCTCGGTATCGGCTTCTCTTGCGTCGCGGATCGCCTATTTCCTGAGAAAAACGCAGATGTCGGAGTTCATCGGAAAAACAGAGAGGAAACACCTGTATCGGTGGCGAGCGGAATCAGACCCTATCAGGTCAGGTTTCGAAACGGTGAAAGGAGAAAGAGGTGAAACACGAAAACTTTACAATGCGTGAAGAGAAGGCCCACGCGATATCCCATAGCGCAGGGGTGCTTCTCGGGGTTTTGGCGCTTGTACTCCTGACTGTTTTTTCTGTCATGGACCGAGATCCCATCAAGATTTTCAGCAGTATCGTTTACGGTATTACCATGATCGTTTTATATTTGAGCTCCACCCTCTACCACGGATTCCAGAAAGAAAACATTAAGAACCTCTTCGAGATCTTTGACCATTCTTCGATATATTTGCTCATTGCCGGAACCTACACGCCGTTTTTGTTGACTGTCTTCCCGGGTATAACGGGTTGGGTTCTCTTCGGCGTCATTTGGGGTATCGCGTTATTCGGCATTGTGTTCAAAATCTTCTTTATCAAAAGGTTCGTCGTGCTCTCGACAATGCTCTATATCGCGATGGGTTGGTTCATCGTTTTCGCTCTCCGCGCCGTGTTTAACGCCTTGAGTCCTCGCGGTTTCTTCTTTCTGCTATTCGGCGGGATCATGTATACCGCGGGAACATTTTTCTACCTCTATCGCGGTTTTCGCTACCATCATCTGGTCTGGCATCTTTTCGTCTTGGCCGGAAGTCTTTTTCATTTCTTCGCGATTTTGTTCGATATCGTTCTGACATAACAGAAGCCCGCTGAGGGCCAGCGGAAAGGCGAAAGGAAAGGGAAGATGCTGCCGAAAGAAATGATCAGGAGAGTTTTCTGCATAGGTAGAAACTACCGATTACACGCGCAGGAGCTGAACAACGCTCTCCCGGAAAAGCCGGTCGTATTTTTAAAACCGAAAGAGTCGGTCTTTTTCGAGGGGACGGATATAATCCATCCCGGCTGCGGGAGGGATTTACAGCATGAATCGGAGTGGGTGGTACGGATTGGAAAAGAAGGGGTTTTCAAAGAAGGGGATTCGGCCGGAGATTGGCTCGATAGTATGACGCTGGGATTGGACCTCACTCTACGCGATCTGCAGGAGGTGCTCAAAAAAAAGGGGCTCCCCTGGGAAAAAGCGAAGTCTTTTGATCGGAGCGCCCCTTTAGGCGATTTTGTTCCCTTTAACCCCGAGTTGTCCCTCAACGGGATCACTTTCACTTGCCACGTAAACGACCGTTTAAGGCAGACGGGAAACACGGGGGCGATGATCTTTCCGATAGAAACGTGTTTAGCAGAGATATCCCGCTATTGGCGGTTGCTACCCGGGGATATCGTGTTTACGGGCACGCCTGAAGGCGTCGGGTCCTTGTCGCCCGGAGACAGAATCACTATCGCTTCCGCTTCTATCGGCGTTTTTACTTGGAACATCGTATAACGGTGAAATTTCTCGACCTATTGCGTCGTCACCGATATCGGTAATGTCGAATGGGTACCTCCCGCTATTGCACCGAATGTTCCGTTCCGGATTTCGACCAGTTCTTTTCTGCTCGTATTCACTTGCCAGTAAAAACCTTGCCAGGTCGCCAAGCGGATATGGAACAAGTACGGATAAATCTGGGCTTTATTCCAGTCATTAGCGTATGAAAGAACCGTGCTTTGAGCGGCGATCTGGATGGATTGAGATTCAATGACATAAATTAGATACGCGTCGTGGAATCGGATTAAAAACCGAGTGGGAGGCACATTGTTCGAACCACCGATCACCTCGAGCGTGACATTCATCTGAGTATCATGACCGACATTCGTGCCAAATTGGCCATTGGTGGTTTTAAAAACCTTCTTTTGAGAGGTGTTAATCTTCCAGAAAAAGCCTTGCCAGGTGCTGAGCCTCATATGGTACAAGTAGGGCTGCACTTGTTGTACGATCCAGCCGGTACCGTACGACAGCACTTTTCCGTGGGCCGCAATTTGTAGCGTTTTACTGGACGGGACATAAGCGAGGTAAGCGTCTGTGAAGTTCAAACGGAAACTGCTAGCCAACATGAGAGCCGCCAGGACCAGGATCAGAAAGACAAACAGAATCGGTATTTTCTTCATACTTTTCATACCTCCTTTTCTTCTCTTACACTCCCTAAACGACCGGTCACAGATTCCCCAACGTCGATAACGCATGCCTTATTAGGTTAAATTATACTCCCTTTTTCGGAAAAATACACATTATTAACGCTCGAGTCACCTCGATTGGAAAAAAGGGCGGAGGTCGTGACGGCGGGATTCAGATCATATCGAAATGCTCTCCCCCGATTCGAACGGAACTGTTGTCGAAGGGTTCGTCTGGCGGTGAGTCTGAAAAGAAGCAAACGAAGGCAATCATTGCGCGCGCCTGTGGGCGGGTTTTTTTAAAGGAGGGCGCGCCCTACAACCCGAATGATCGCGATCACGGAGTTATCTTAATGCGTGAAATATCTCTTTATGCGTTCGCCGCATTATTTCGTCGATTCGCGAAAACCGGCGATCGCTCTTGTCCGTAAGATGAGAGTAAGAAAAAACATGAGCGCCAGAGTGATGCACCCGGAAAGGATGAAGGCAGAAGAGACCGTATACGCATCGGATATCCAACCGACAAAGGTATTTCCGATCGGCGAAGAACCCGTGTAAACGAGCGCGTAAATGCTCATCACGCGACCTCTATATTCATCATCGGATTGCACTTGCATCGAAGAATTCGCCGTCGTCGTAAACGAGATATTGGACATCCCGATTCCGGCCACTAAGACCATCGCGAGCCAAAACTGTTTGACAAACCCCGTGATAATAAACAGAACAGCCGTCAGAACAGGCAGTATCCTCATAAAACCTTTTCGAATTCCTTTCCGGCTATTGGAAGCCAAGGACAAGGCGCCGATCACAGAACCCACTCCCAAACTAGCCATCAAAAAGCCGTATCCGGAAGCGTCCAGATTCAGTTGGTTCTTCGCTAAAACAGGAACCAAAACGCTATAATTCATGGCGAAGACACTGACGATCGCGAGCAAGGCGATCGTTTGAGTGAGTTCGCGGTTTCGGAAAACGTACCGCAGTCCTGCAAGCATATCGGGGACCCAATTCCTGCGCTTATTCTGGATCATTTTATCCGGTACCTTTATTTTCCACAAACCGGCCAACACCGCGAGAAAGGTGACCCCGTTGATGAAAAAACACCATCCGGCCCCCACCCACCCCATCATCACGCCTGAAAGCACGGGCCCGACGATTCTGGCCAAATTAAAGACAGTTGAATTGAGGGCGATCGCGTTGAGCAAGTTTTCTTTGCCTACCAACTCCGTCATAAACGATTGCCGCGCTGGAATATCAATGGTTTTTATGATTCCCAGTGAAAGAGAGACGATGAAAACTTGCCAATAAGCTACCTGGCCGGAAAAGATCAAAATAGCCAAAACAAAGGCCAACCCCATGGAAATGGTTTGCGTGTACAGTAGAAGTCTGCGCTTTGGAAATCGGTCGACAAAGACCCCTGCAACGAGAGAGAACAAAAGAACCGGAGTGAACTGCGCGACACCTAATAACCCCAATAGCAGAGGAGAGTCGGTGATCTCCAGGACTAACCAGGACTGCGCCGATGTTTGCATCCAGGTTCCGATTAACGAAACCATATGCCCTGTCCAAAAGTATCGAAAGTTTTT
>ENA-UPTA01004623-UPTA01004623.1-activated-sludge-metagenome-genome-assembly--contig:-NODE-4623-length-12947-cov-7.388846_pt1 | contig 12947 bp, 10 predicted proteins | sample MGYA00238184_ERZ773361 | MGnify/ENA primary metagenome ERZ773361 (study PRJEB29100, sample SAMN05720205) | activated sludge metagenome | isolation source: anaerobic digester from wastewater...
CCTGACCCACCTGGCCGATGCCCAGCGTCTGCTCACGCGAGCCGGTGGCGATCTCGCCCAGCAGCTGGCTGACGCGCTGCGAAGACTGCACGATCTCCTCGATCGCGCCACCGGCCTTGCGCACCACCGACGTTCCGGTCTCCACCTGGCGGACGCTGGTGCCGATCAGGCCCTTGATCTCCTTGGCGGCGTCGGCGCTGCGCTGCGCCAGCGCGCGCACCTCGCCGGCGACGACCGCGAAGCCGCGCCCCTGCTCGCCGGCACGCGCGGCCTCCACCGCGGCATTCAGCGCCAGGATGTTGGTCTGGAAGGCGATGCCGTCGATCGTGCCGATGATCTCGCCGATGCGTCCGGACGACGCCCGGATGTCCTCCATGGTGGACACCATCTCGCGCATCACCTGGCCGCCGTCGGCCGCGATCTCCGCGTTGTGCCGGGCCAGGCGCGAGGCTTCCTCGGTATGGTCGGACGTGGTCTTCACGGTCGACGAGATCTGCTCCATCGACGCGGCCGACTCCTCCAGGCTGGCCGCGGCGGCCTCCGTGCGCGACGACAGGTCCATCGCACCGCTGGCGATCTCGGTGCTCGAGGCGACGATCTGGTCGCTCGAGGTCCGCACGCGAAGCACCATCGCGCGCATCGAGTCCTGCATGCGGCGCAGGTCGTGCATCAGCTGCGCGGCCTCGTCGCGCCCCCACGGATGCGGCGAGGTGGTGAGGTCGCCTTCGGTCATCGCGCGCAGATGGCGCCGCGTCTCCTTGAGGCCGCCGTCCATCACGCGGAAGAAGCTCGTGAACAGGTAGGCGGCCACGAGCAGCGCGAAGGCGACGATGACCGCGTAGATCGTGAGGTGCCGCAGGAACGCAGTGCGCACGTCGTCGACGTAGACGCCGGAGCCGACGATCCAGCCCCACGGCGCGAAGCCGTGCACGTACGACACCTTCTCCACCGGCTGGTCCGCGCCGGGGCGCGGCCACATGTAGCCGACGAAGCCCTTGCCTTCGCTGCGCACCTTGGCCACGAAGCCCTGGAACAGCGCGAACCCGGTCGGATCCTTCATGCCCGACAGGTCCTTGCCGTCGAGTTCGGGCTTGATCGGATGCATGACCATGCGGGCCTGCATGTCGTTGATCCAGAAGTACTCGACCTTGTCGTAGCGCAGGCCGGCGAGCGACTGCCGGGCCAGCTGCTGGGCCTGCTCGCGGGTCAGCGTGCCGGCCGTCTCCATGCCGTGCGCCCAGGCCAGGATGCCGTGCGCGACCTCGACGTGCTGCCGGGTCGCATCCTTGCGCGCCTGCATCGACTGGTCGTACTGCTCGGCCAGCTGCCAGCCCAGCAGGGTGAGCAGCGGCAGCAGGAACGCCAGCGACAGGATCAGCGCCTTGGCCGAGAAGCGCAGCGCGCGGAACAGGCGCACGCCCGGGGCCCAGATCCCGTGGTACGCGAAGAAGCCGTCGTTGCGGTCGCGCCTGTTCGATGCGCTGTCGTGATCGGGAACGTCGGAGGGAGGAGTGCGGCGCATTCGGTACTTTCGATGTTGGAATTCTTCGATGTGCGCGGGTACGACGGCGTCTGGGGCGCAATCGGGCGGGCGCAAAGCCCGACGGCCGGCGGCAGACACCACCGGGCCGACGATGAACGTCGACCTCGTCGCCTGTCTGCGTGCACCCGCGACTGTGCTCGCGCCGCTCCAGGCGTGAAGCCCGGACCAGCACCGGAATCAGACCGCTGTTCGACGATTCATGCGGGCACGGACGGACCACCGGGCGCGCCCGCCGCACCCCGGCGATCCGCCCGCGCGAACGGCACGACGCGCACCGGCACGCCGTCGGCCGCGGGTGCCGACGCGCCCTCGGCATCGAGGGCACGCGCGCGCAGCTGCCCGCAGCCGCCGTCGACGTCCTGGCCGGCCGACTGCCGCAGCTTGGTGAGGATGCCGTGCCGATGCAGCGTGCGCGCGATCTCGGCGGCCCGCGCGCGCGCCGGGCGGCGGAACGCGAGGCCGGGCACCTCGTTGTACGGGATCATGTTCATCACCGCATAGTGCCCCCGGAGCAGCCGCACGATGGCGTCGAGCTCCTCCTCGGTGTCGTTGATGCCCTCGAGCAGCGTCCACTGGTACTGGATCGGGTAGCCGGTGATCTGCGCATAGTGGTTGGCCCGTGCGACGAGCTCGGCGGGGTCGATGCGCGGCGCCCGGGGCAGCAGGCGCGCGCGCAGGTCCGCCCGGGTCGTGTGCAGCGACAGCGCCAGCGCCGGGCGCACCCGCCCCAGCGGCAGACGCTCGAACACCCGCAGGTCACCCACGGTGGAGAACACCAGGTTCTTGTGCCCGATGCCGGCCATCGTGCCCAGCAGGTCGATCGCCTCGAGCACGTTGTCGAGGTTGTGCGCCGGCTCGCCCATGCCCATGAACACCACCTTGCGCACCGGCCGGCGCGCGCGCGCGAGCACCACCTGCGCGACGATCTCGGCGCTGCCGAGCTGGCGCAGCAGGCCCGACCGGCCGGTCATGCAGAACTGGCAGCCGACCGCACAGCCGACCTGGGTCGACACGCACACCCCGTCGCGCGGCAGCAGCACGCTCTCGACCGTCTGACCGTCGGCGAGCGCGACGAGCAGGCGCGCCGAGCCGTCGGCGCCGGGATGCTCGGAGCGCACGTGGGCGAGCGCGGCGAGTTCGTCGGCCAGCTGCGGGAGCGCCTGTCGCAGGGCCTTGGGCAGGAAGGCGTCGGGGCGGCGCGGCCCGCCCTCCAGCGGCTGCGCGTGCAGCCACTGGCGCAGCACGTGGTCCTGATGGCCGGGCCCGGCGCCGAATGCGCGCAGGCGTTGTCGGAGGTCGTCGATGCGCATGGGGAAACGTGTCCGGACGGTGGCCGGCCGCGCGCGCGGACCGGACCTGAAGACCCGCGAGTGTAGACCCGCGGCGGTGCACGCCCTCCGGATCCGGGCCTTAAGAATCTTTTAGCAAGTCGGTAAGCAATTGTTAGGAAACGGCCTGCGCGCCGGTTTCTAGACTCCTCTCCATGGTCGCGACCGCAGCGTGCGGCGGGCCAGCCAGGCACCGAGGACCCCTCCCGGCGCCGCTCCGGGAACCGACCCCGAACCCTCTTGAACCCTGCGAGGAACACCATGAAGATCGACACCCACGAACTGAACGCAGTCTCCACCGTCACCTCCGGCCAGCCCGCACTCCGGATGGACATGTATGCGCTGATCCACAAGGCACTGCGCGCGCAGATGAACGACGCGGTGCTGACCCTCGGCTGCGTCGACTGCGACGACGCCGACGCGCTCGCGCATGCGGTGCAGACGGTCACCGTGCTGATGGATGCGTGTGCCGCCCACGTGCAGCACGAGGAGCAGTTCGTGCACCCGGCCATCGAGGCCCGCGCCCCCGGCGCCAGCGCGGCGGTGGCGCACGACCACCAGGAGCACCTGGCCGAGATCGGGCAGATCCGGGCCGCGGCGCTGGCCCTGCCCGCCGCCGCCGCGCCCGTGCGCGATGCGATGGCGCTGGCCCTGTACCGCCGTCTGACGCTGTTCGTCGCGCACAACTTCGAGCACATGCACGTCGAGGAGACCGCGCACAACGCCGTGCTCTGGTCGCGCTACACCGACGCCGAACTGCGCGAGATCCACGACGCGCTCGTCGCGTCGATCCCGCCGCACGAGATGATGGCGACGCTGCGCTGGATGGCGCCCGCCATGACGCCCACCGAGCGCACGATGGTGCTGGGCGACATGCAGCAGAACGCGCCCGCGCCCGCGTTCGAGGCGGCGCTGGACGTGGCGCGTGCCCACCTCGACACGGCCTCGTGGGCGAAGCTGGCCCGCAGCCTCGGCGTGGCGGTCGTGCCCGGGCTGGTGGGCTGACGCCCACGATCACCGCCCGGCAGTCCCGTACGGCACCCGCCGGGCCGTCGGCGGCGGCGTGCCCGCAGCCTGCTCAGGCGGGCACGTCCTGCAGCTCGATCGGGCGGTGCACCAGCAGCCGGAACCGTCCCCGCCCGGTCTTCTCGATGCGCACGTCGGGACCATGCTCGCGCAACCGACGCTGCAGCAGCACGAGGCGCGCCTCGAGGTTGTCCGACACGTCGGGCAGCCCGATGGCGGGATCCAGGCGCAGCTCGCGGTTGGTGAACTCCGTGCGTCCCGAGCGGGCGAAGTCGTTGACCAGCTTCCAGAAGATCGCGCCGGCCACGCCCTTGATCAGATAGCCCTCGTTGATGAACACGCTGCGGTTCGCCGCGTAGTGGCGCACCTTGAGCGCCGCACCGGCCGCCGGCGGCAGCGGCACCGGCGCGGGCGCGGCGCCCTCGGACAGGTCGGCGGCCGACTGCATCAGATCCATGGTCGCGCCCAGATGCCCGGCGATCGCCACCAGCACGTCTTCGTCCTCGAAGTCGAACTGCAGCTCGCGCGGACTTTCGACGAAGATCACGCCCAGCAGGCGACCGGCCGACAGGATCGGCACCGCCATCTGGCTGTGCGGCTCGGGCAGTCCGGGGTACGGGATGTGCGTGTCCAGCGGCACGCCCGGCGCATCCGCACGCACCGCGCGCCGCACGGCGCGCGAGTACAGGTAGGCGTTGGTCATGTGCATGATCCGCACCGGCGTGCGCTCGCGCGCGGCCACCCCGATCACCCCGTCGCCCATCTCGATCTCCGAGCCGACGCCCGAAGTCGCGTAGCCGGCACTGGCGACCGTGTACAGCCGCTGCGTCTGGGCATCGAGCATCAGCACCATCGCGTGGGTGACGCCGAGGTGGTCGCTGAGCACCGCCAGCGCGGCGTTGAGCAGCTCGTCCATCGAGGTGCAGCGCGACAGCCGCTCGCTCGCGCGGCGCACCGCGCCGAGCAGGCCGCAGCGGGGCTCCGGCGCCGGCAGCCGCTCGCCTTCGAGGCGCTCGATCGACAGCACCTCGTAGACATCGGCGCCGAGCAGCTTGAACACCCCGGCCATGCCGGTGTGCGAGGCGATGCCCGCGAGCTGCGCCTTCATGCTCTCGAACAGCGCGCCCGACGTCTCGGTGCGCAGATAGCGGATCTCGAGCCGATGGAACACGGCCGTGTACGGATGGAGCACGAGCACCGACGCGTACGGATTCGACAGGATGTTCTGACGCGTCTTGTTGAAGAACTGGAACGAGATCGCGACATGGCGCTCGTCGGCATAGAACACCTGGGACACGTAGGCGACGTTCGGCGTGCCGTCCGCATGGCAGGTGGCCATCACCCCGGGGATGACGCCCTCGAGGCACGCGCGGATCTCGCCCAGCGCGATGCTCATGCGCGGCCCGGTCGGAGGATCCTTCGGCCGGGCGCAGCGGGCGCGGAGGGCGCTGTCGTCGCGGCAGGCTGAGGGGGCGTCTCGCCGGGAGGCGTCGAATCGCCGGGAGGCGTCGAAGGCAGCGCGGTGCCGGCCTTGGGTCCGGGCGTCTGGTCGAACGCCGCCACCGGCTCGAAGGTGACGACGACCAGATCCTCCACGCGGTGCGACAGCATCGTGCGCGCGAACTCCGGCCCGAACGCGATCTGCGCGAGTTCGCGCTCCATCGACTTCAGGTAGCGGTGCAGCACCGGCAGGTCCTCCGGACCGCCCTCCCGGATCGACGCCTGCACGCCCTTCACCTGCACGCTGCGATGCGAGCTCGGCTCGCTGAACACGACCGCGATCCGCCCCGTGGTGGCCACGTCGGCCAGCAGCTGACGCGCCTGCGGGCGGGACAGGAACACGGTGATCGAGCGTCCGTCGGCGGTGATCGAGCTGCCGACGGCCCGCATGATGCTCGGACGGTTGGCGAGATCGTGGGACGCGGCGATCACCGACACGCCCTTGGCGATCAGGGCAACGTGGGCCGGCGACAGGAGAGCGGGCATGCGCGGTTCGGACATCGCCCATAATGTACAAAAAGATGCTGGCGGCCGGGTGACCGTACGCGCCTCCCTATAATCCGGCCATGAACACCTCCGCTCCCGATTCCGCGTCCCGCGTCGCGCTCGTCACCGGCGCCGCCCGCGGCATCGGCCTCGCCGTGGCCCGCCGGTTCCTGTCCGAAGGCTGGTCGGTCGGTCTGCTCGACATCGACGCGCCGGCGTTGAACACGACCGTGGCGGCGCTTGCCGCACCCGACCGCACCGTCGCCCTCGCCTGCGACGTGGCCGATGCCGCACAGGTCGACGCCGCCGTGCGGCAGCTGGAGGCCCGCTTCGGCCGTATCGATGCCCTGGTCAACAATGCCGGCGTTGCCGTCTTCAAGCCGCTGCTGCAGACCACGGCCGAAGAATGGGCGCGGGTGATCGACGTCAACCTGACCGGGCCGTTCCTGTGCTCCCAGGCGTGCGCGCCCATCATGCTGCGCGGCGGTGGCGGCAGCATCGTCAACATCGCGTCGATCTCCGGGCTGCGGGCGAGCCTGCTGCGCGTGGCCTACGGCACCAGCAAGGCGGGCCTGATCCACCTCACCAAGCAGCAGGCGGCCGAACTCGGCAACCACGGCATCCGCGTCAACGCGATCGCGCCGGGCCCCGTCGACACCGCGATGGCCAAACAGGTGCACACGCCCGACATCCGGGCCGACTACCACGATGCGATCCCGCTGAACCGGTACGGCACCGAGGACGAGATCGCCTCGGGCGTCTGGTTCCTGTGCAGCGATGCCGCCAGCTACGTGAACGGCCAGACCCTCGCGGTCGACGGCGGCTTCGACGCCACCGGCATCGGGCTGCCCAGCCTGCGCGCCGCCTCCGCCCCGCGCTGACCGGGGGAGCGCGCTCCGGGGGAGCGCTGACCGGGGGGAACGCTGACCCGGGGCGCGCGGGCGCTGCGCTCAAGTTCGCGGGCGCACGGCCGTAACCCCGTGCATGCATGAACTCCGCATTGCAGGCACGGCGTCGCCGCCGCGTTCGCACCGCACGCCGCATCGACGGCGGCGGGCGGCGCGCACACGCGCGCGCGGCTTCACCCTGGTGGAACTGGTCGTCGTGATCGTGCTGCTGGGCCTGCTGTCGGCCGTCGCGCTGCCGCGCTTCGTCGGCCTCCAGCGCGATGCGCGGGTCAACGCGGTGCAGCACCTGGCCGGGGCGGTGCACACGTCCGCGCATCTGGTGTCGATGAAATGCCGCCTGACGGCCGGCTGCGGAAGCACCCGGAGCAGCACGCTGACGCTTCCCGACGGCCAGTCGGTCGCGATGCTGTGGTCGTATCCCGAGGCCGGTTCCGGGCAGCCGGGCATCGAGCGCACGGTGGACACCACCGGATTCGAGGTCGTCTGGCCCAGTCACTGGCAGACGGTCTTCCGGATGGCGTCGGCCCCCGACCCGGCCACCTGCGCGGTCACGTACGCGCAGGCGGGCGCGAATCCCGACGGGACGGTCGACAACGGCACCGCCGACAGCCGCTACCTGCTGAACACCGACACCAGCGGCTGCTGAGCGCAGGGACCCGCGGCTGCCGAGCGCATGGCGCCGCTACGACTTCAGCATGTCTTGACCCTGCCCGCCCCTGCCCGAATACTCGGGCAAGAACCGCGCATAAGGATTCACGCCATGCCCCAGCACGTCTGCAACGGCGCCATGCTCCAGTGCTCGTTCGGCGCCGCGCCCAGCACCCTCGTGGTGCCGCCGCTCAACAAGGTGATGACCAGCAACCAGCCGGCGGCCAACATCATGGATCACGTGCCGGGCAAGAACATCCAGCCGTTCGGCATGTGCGCGTCCCCGAGCAATCCCACGGTCATCGCCGCCACCAGTGCCGCGCTGGGGGTGTTCACCCCGATGCCCTGCGTGCCCGCGACGCCGGCTCCCTGGATTCCGGTGGACACGACGGTGATCATGGCCGGCACCCCCGCGCTGGACAACAACTGCACGCTGAACTGCCTGTGGGCGGGCGTGATCAAGGTGGTGTCGCCCGGGCAGTTCACCGAACAGATTCCCTGAGCCGCACCACCCGCGCCGCCTGCGCGCCCGGCCCCGGCAGCGTGTGCCCATCGCCGCCGCATCATCCGCGCAGCGGACCGGGCTCGACCAGCATGCCCACCGCTTCGGCCAGCGCCGCCGGCAGACGGCGCACGCCCCGCAGGGCCGGCCCCACGGCATAGCGGTGGCCCGCAGGCAGCAGATGCAGCTGCACCCCGATCAGCTCGAGATGGTCATCGGACTCGATGTCCTCGAGGTTCGACTGCATGCGGCGTCCGTCCACGATCGTCACCGTGCCCTGCCCCAGCACCTCGACCGCCTGCCCGCGTTCGATCACCAGGGCGGTGTCCTCGTCGATGCCCACGCCGATCAGGTCCGGGCGCTGCGCCATCGCCGACAGCAGCCGTCCCAGCCGCCGGCGTTCCGAGAAGTGCTGGTCGATGATCGCCTTCGACAGCAGACCCAGACCGATGTCGGTGCTGACCACGTCCTTCTGCGGCAGCGACACCGCCTGTCCTTGCGCGAGCATGTGCCGCGACATGACCGCAGCGCCCGCACTGGTGCCGCCGATGCAGCAGCCGTTCAGGTGGAAGGCGATGTGGATCGCCCGCGCCGCCGCGCTCTCCCACAGGATCTCCATCAGGCGGTTCTGGTCGCCGCCGCTGATGAACAGACCGTCGCAGGCGAGGATCCGGCTGACCACCGCAGGGTCGTCGGCCGCCGCGCGATCGAACATCGGCAGCAGCGACACCGCGCGTGCGCCGATGGCCTCGAACACCGGCGCGTAGCCGCGCCACGCGCCCTGGGGATCCTCGCTCGCCGCCGTGATCAGGGCGATGCGGGCATCGGGCCCGCCGCACATCGCGACGAAGCGGCGCAGGATCACGCGATCCTGCAGGCGGTCCTCGTTGCCGCCGATCACCACCAGCCGGCCGAGGCGCCGTGCCAGCGGGGGCTGACCGGGCGATGCGGCACCGCCCGGCGCCGCGCCGCCCTTCACGGGCGCGGGGTTGGGCCGCGGCGGCGTGGGCGTGCCCGCCGGCGATGACGTCGGGGCGGCCGCCTGCGCGGGCGCAGCGGCGGTCACGGGCGATGCCTGTCCGCGGGCACGCCCGACAGGGGCGCTCAGTGCGGCGACGGCGGACGCGGCGAACGCACTGCGCAGCAGCGTGCGTCGCGCCAGGCCATGCGAACCCGTGTCCGCGGCGTCGCCGCCGGGTACGGCTTGATCTCGGTTGGGTGAGGGCATGGTCCGTTCAACGTGCCGCCCGCCCGATCGGAGGACCGGGACAATCCGGAATGTCGCCCGCGGGCGAGTGGGCTACAGTTGTCCGGGCCGTCCGGCACGGGCACCGGCGCCCGGCATGCGCCTTCGCCTGCCGTCGCATCGGTCCCCCGCCCCACCAGGAGACGCCATGGACACCGTCGCAGCCGCGCGGTCGCTGCACCCCGAAGTGCGCCGCCGCGCCGACGAGATCGAACACGCCCGCCGGCTGCCGGCGGACCTCGCGCAGACGTTCGCGCGCTCGGGCTTCTTCCGCATGGCCGTGCCGCGCAGCGTGGGCGGCCTGGAGCTCGATCCGGCGGCGATCATGGGCACGATCGAGGCGGTCGGCGAGGCCGACGCCTCCGCCGGCTGGAACGTGATGATCGGCGCCACCTCCGGCATGTCCGGCGCCTATCTCGAGCCCGAGGCGGCCCGTGCGATCTACGGCGATCCGATGGTGATGACCTGCGGCTCGAACACGCCGAACGGCCGCGCCGTCGACGAGGGCGACGCCTACCGGCTCAGCGGGCGCTGGCCCTGGCTCAGCGGCGGCGACAACTGCCGCTGGCTGAAGGGCATCTCGGTGGTGATGGAGGACGGCAAGCCGCGCCTGCTGCCCAGCGGCGCGCCCGATGCGCGCATGATGGTGTTCCCCGCCGACCAGGCCACCCTGATCGACACCTGGCACGTGGCCGGCCTGAACGGCACCGGCAGCGGCGACATGGAGGTGCGCGACATCCGCGTGCCCAAGGGCTTCAGCTATTCGCTGGTCACCGACAAGCCGCGCGAGGCGGGGCCGCTGTACGCATTTCCGGCCTTCGGGCTGCTGGCGATGGGCATCGCCGCGGTGGCGCTGGGCAATGCGCGCGCGGCGGTCACCGACCTCGTCGAGCTGGCCGGCGGCAAGAAGCCGCAGGGCTCGAAGCGCACGCTGGCCGAACGCGCCGGTGCGCAGGCCCAGCTCGCGCAGGCCGAGGCCGTGCTGCGTTCGGCACGCGCCTTCTACTACGAGGCGATCGGCGAAGCCTGGCACAAGGCGCAGCGCGGCGACGCGATGGCGGTGGAGGACCGCGCCGCACTGCGCCTGGCGGCCACCCACGCGACGCGCAGCGCCGCCGACGTGGTGCGCAGCATGTACGAACTCGGCGGCGGCACCGTGCTGTTCTCCTCGCATCCGCTGCAGCGGCGCTTCCGCGACGCCTACGCGGCCACCCAGCACATGATGATCGCCCCGCCCAGCTGGGAGCTCGCCGGACGCGTGCTGATGGGCCTGCCGACCGACGCGAGCATGCTGTGAGCGCCGCGACCGGTTCCGGCACCGCCACCACCGGCATGCATCGCCGCTTCGTGCTCGCGCGCCGCCCCGACGGCCTGCCGCAGGTCGACGATTTCCGCCTGGAATCCGTGCCGCTGCCGACGCTGCCCGCCGGCGGCCTGCTGGTGCGCAACCGCTTCGTGTCGGTCGACCCGGGCACGCGCGGCCGGCTGGGCGACCGCGAGACGTATGCGCAGCCGCTCGCGCTGGGCGAGGTGATCCAGGCCGCCACGGTGGGCACGGTCGAAGCGTCCGAGCATCCGAAGTTCAAGGCGGGCGACTGGGTCGCCGCCGCGTTCGGGTGGCAGGAGTGGGCGGCGTCCGACGGCCGCGGCATCCGCGTCGTGCCCGACAACGGGCTGTCGCCGTCGACGGCGATCGGCGTGCTGGGCATCCCCGGGCTCACCGCGTACTTCGGCATGCTCGACATCGGCGCGCCCCAGCCGGGCGAGACGGTGCTGGTCACATCGGCCGCGGGCGCCGTCGGCTCGGCGGCGGGTCAGATCGCGATGATCCGCGGCGCCCGTGTGGTCGGCGTCGCCGGCGGCCCGGCCAAGTGCGCCTGGCTGACCGGCACCCTGGGCTTCGCCGGCGCGATCGACCATCGCGCGGTGTCCGACATGACCGCGGCAGTGGCGGCGGCCTGCCCCGAAGGCGTCGACGTGCTCTTCGACAACGTGGGCAACGCGATGATCGACAGCGTGCTGCCGCTGATGAAACGCGGCGGGCGCATCGTCGTGTGCGGGCAGATGGCCGACTACAACCGCCCGGCCGAGCAGGCCCCGGGGCTGCGCAACACCCGGGCCTTCATCGGCCAGCGGCTGACGATGCGCGGGCTGGTCGCCTTCGACCACGTGCGCCAGTACCCGCAGGCCTGGGCCGACCTCACCGGATGGATCCGCGCCGGCCGCCTGAAGTACCGGGAAGACGTGGTGGAAGGCTTCGAGCACCTGCCGCAGGCCTTCATCGGCCTGTTCACCGGCGACAACTTCGGCCGCCGGCTGGTGCATCTGCGCTGAGGCGTCAGGCGCCCAGTGCGAACCCCTCGTAGCCGCGCGCCTTCACCTCCTCGCACTTGTCCGCATACGCCGGGAACCCGATCAGCGGCATGAACACGCGGGTCTTGCCGGGCACGTTGGCCCCGAGATACCACGAGTTGCAGGTGGGGTAGATGGTCGCGTCGGCCACCGCGTTCACGTGGCCCACCCAGGAGATCTCGGCCGGCTCGGTCGCCTCGATCGAGCGCTTGCCGTGGTCGCGCAGGTACTGCACGCAGTCGGAGATCCAGTCGACGTGCTGCTCGATCGACACGATCATGTTGGTGAGCACCGACGGGCTGCCGGGCCCCGTCACGATGAACAGGTTCGGAAAGCCCACCACGCCCAGCCCGAGGTAGGTGCGCGGACCGGCGCTCCACTTCTCGCGCAGGGTCAGGCCGTTGCGGCCGCGGATGTCCATCTTCAGCAGCGTGCCGGTCATCGCGTCGAAGCCGGTGGCGAACACGATGGCATCCAGCGCGTAGTCCTGGCCCCCGGTGCGCAGCCCGGTGGGCGTGATCTCCTCGATCGGCGCCTGGCTGATGTCGACCAGGTGCACGTGCGGCCGGTTGAACGTGTCGTAGTAGCCGGTGTCCACGCAGATGCGCTTGCAGCCGATCGCCTGCCGCGGCGCCAGCTTCTCGGCCAGGGCCGGGTCCTTCACGATCTCGCGGATCTTGCCGCGCACGAACTCGGCGGCGATCTGGTTGGCCTCGTCGTTCAGCATCAGGTCGCCGAACGCCCCCTGGAAGCCCAGACCGCCGCGGTTCCAGCGGGCCTCGAAGGCTGCCCGGCGCTCCTCCTCGCCGGCCTCGAACACGGACTTCTCGTTGCGCGGATTGTTCGAGCCGAACCCCGGCATCATGCGGCGGTTGCGCGCACGGAAGCCGGCGTAGTCGGCCTTGATCTGCGCCTCGTAGGCCGGGTCGAGCGGCGCGTTGTGCGCCGGGATCGAGTAGTTGGGCGTGCGCTGGAAGACGAACACCTCCTTCGCCTGGCCGGCGATGATCGGAATGCTCTGGATCGCGGACGAGCCGGTGCCGATCACGCCCACCCGCAGGCCGTCGAAGCGCACCTCCTCGTGCGGCCACTGGCCGGTGTGGTACGTGCGCCCCTTGAACGAACCGAGGCCCTTGAAGTCGGGCAGGTTCGTCGACGACAGGCAGCCGGTGGCCATCACGACGAACTGGCCGGTGACGACGGCGCCGGTGTCGGTGCGCACGGTCCAGCGGGCGGCGTCCTCGTCGTAGTGCGACGCGATCACCCGCGTGTTGAACACGATGTCGCGGCGCAGGTCGAAGCGGTCGGCCACGTGCTGCGCGTACTTCAGGATCTCGGGCTGCGGCGCGAACCGCTCGGTCCACTTCCACTCCTGCTGCAGCTCCTCCGAGAACGAATACGAGTATTC
>ENA-UPTA01004624-UPTA01004624.1-activated-sludge-metagenome-genome-assembly--contig:-NODE-4624-length-12947-cov-6.745346_pt1 | contig 12947 bp, 9 predicted proteins | sample MGYA00238184_ERZ773361 | MGnify/ENA primary metagenome ERZ773361 (study PRJEB29100, sample SAMN05720205) | activated sludge metagenome | isolation source: anaerobic digester from wastewater...
GGCAACAGCTTCCGTGTGCTGATGGATGAGAATAACGCGCAGATGGTTTTCGAAAAATTCCACAAAGTGTATAAAACAGGAAAACCTGCATACATAAGCCTGGGAAGGCTCATTAAAAAATCCGGAGAAGGAATATTCGCTGAATGTTCCGTATCCCTGCTGAAAGATGATAATGATGCCACCACTGGCTTTTGCGGTATCCTCCGCAACATAACAAAGCGGGTTGAAAACGAACGGGCGCTGCGGGAAAGCGAACAGCGGTACCGGCTTCTTGCCGAAAACAGCAGTGATGTCATCTGGACAATGGACAGTAATCTGGACTTCACCTATATCAGCCCGTCAAACTTGAACCTTTCCGGATACACTCCGGAAGAAACAATGTCAATGGGACTGGATGAAATACTGCATCCCGATTCCCTGGAACGGGCCCTGGACTTCTTCAGCCAGGAGATCAGCGCAATGAAAAATGGAATAGACCCGGACCCGCGGAAAAAGCGCATACTGGAACTGCAGCAATACACAAAGGACGGACCGGTAATTGATATAGAAGTCAACATGTCCTTTCTTCAAAACGGTGAAGGCCGGGCATCCGGCATTCTCGGCATCAGCCGCGATATTACCGCAAGGAAGAAAGCGGAAACCGCCCTCAGGGAAAGCGAGGAAACCCTCCGTCAGCGGAATGAAATAATCGAGAAGGACCTTACGACGGCCCAGCTAATTCAGCGATCACTGGTATCCAACACCATAACATCCGCGGGCAATATCACGATACATTACCGGTACCTGCCCCTTGATGCCGTGGGAGGTGACTACTTTTCTTTCACGGAACTTCAGGAAGGGGGCCTCGGAGTATTCATCGGCGACGTATCAAGCCACGGCGTAACAGCAGCGCTTTTTCTTTCACTGATAAAAGCGACAACCGACAGGATATGCCGAAACCGTGCGCTGGACCCGAAACTCTACATCAAAGAACTCAACGATGAACTTCTCGGCAATATGCCCCTCAGTTTTCTTACCGCGCTTTACGGAGTATTCCAGACGGTCAGCGATTCCGACTCCGTATCATTCACCTTTGCCTGCGCCGGCCATCCGTACCCGATCCTGCACAGCAGGAAAACCGGCACAATCGAGTTTGTCAGGTCCCGGGGAACCCTGATTGGAATGCTGGATGACGTCAAAGTCGAAGAAAAAACCATCACCCTGGAAAAAGGTGACCGCCTTTACCTGTACACTGACGGCCTTCCTGAAACCATGAACAACAGGCATGAGATAATCGGATTTGACAATCTTCCGGACCTGATCAGCGGGGCGACAGATACGTCATTACACAAAACTCTGGACGCCATAATACACAGCGTGAAAAAGTTTAAAGGGAAAACGAACTTCATTGACGACATCATCCTTATCGGATTCGAAATCGAATAGTTCCTGTCACCGGAAGATATCTCATTTTTATGTGCAGAACGGGTGAAGTGAAACCGGGTACAACAACATCCACAGATAAGATTAAAGGATTTTTTTCAGGGGTTGATATTTTTTTTCTGAAAGACTGCATTCAATAAATTTCCGCTCACCGTTTTCATCTATATAATTGGCGCGGAATATATCGCCGATCTTCGCATCGTTGTCAAGATGCAGAATCCCGTTATCGATAAGCTGATAAAAAAAGGTGCGGATAATGCCGAAGGCCATCTTCTGGATATTGAGGTCGGACTGGTGCTTGTGGTCATAGAGGCCGAGATTCACGTCAGCGATGCGGTATCCGCCGAAACAGGAATCGATATTAATGCCGGTTTCAATCCCGTAGAGCTGCCAGAAATTTACCGAGTTGAAAAAATCGAGGGTCCCCGCCACTTCACCGGAAAGGGGATATGCGAAATCAGTGAGCTTCCCGATTTTCGGATGGTCAATCAGGGAAAACAGCGGTTGCGCGACATACTTTTTCACGCGTCCCATTGCCCGCCAGAAACTGGCTTTTGCGAAATCGTACCCATCCATCACCGCCCCCACAAGGCCGATGACAAAGTGGGCGCCGAAAAATTCCGGCAGGACATCGGCGTCAAGGAATACGACAATGATGTCCGTTGAGGATGTGCCGTTCATGTACTCCTGGTTTATCTGAAACAGGGCCCTGCGCATGTCGGACCCCTTCCCTTTCTCCTCCTCCATGTCGGGCACAGGAGTGGTATTATTGATCAGAATTTCAATATCAGGGTCTGCGGAATGAACACGTTTTTCGGTGCGGTCACGGCCCTCCCCCTCCCGGCGGTGGGAAAGAAACATTTTGTCAACAAGGCCAATTGTCCCCGCCCTGATGCGCCGGACTTTATCGCATATAAGATCACACTCCCGCTCTCCGCAGGTTGAGAACACAACGAATATCTTCCTGTGCTGTTTTCTGGAAATGAGATCATCGAGACTGTATGCCGATGCCTCAAGATGTTGAATGGGATGCATTATTGGAGTTTCACCTTAGCCCGAATATAGCCATCGTCATCACGAAGTGGATGGAGAATCATTTTCTTCGACATGCCCCTTTTCGTACAAGCACTTTTTGCATCTTTCATCATCGCAAAAATTGCACGAAAAGCAGTCCCGGCAGTTATGTTTTTTTATGTTTTTCCCCTGCCGGACCGGTTCAAACACTTTTCCTTTGAATCCTTCAATTTTAACGAATTTCATTTCCCCGTTATCTGCTCCCTGCGTGACGCGATCCTTCGCGGGTCGATATCACCGACACATTCAAAAATATAGTCCGGCTGATAGGGGAACCGCTCCGCCATCTCACGGGTTGTTTCACCGGAGAGCACGAGGCAGCATGTCATTCCCGCCTCCAGGCCTCCCAGAATATCGGTATCCATCCTGTCCCCCACGATAAAACAGTTCGCGGAATGGACATTGAGCTTTCTTCTTGCCCAGTACATCATCGCGGGATTCGGTTTTCCCAGAAAATAGGGGGCAATTCCCGTCACCTTCTCGATGGGGGCCACCAGCGCCCCGCACGCGGGCACAGAGCCCCGTGGTGTTGGTCCCGTCAGATCAGGATTTGTCGCGATAAACCGGGCCCCTTCCTGAATCAGGAGTGTTGCCTCAATGATTTTCTGATAATCATATTCCTCGGTTTCACCAACAATCACATAATCCGGATGTGCGGCAGTTATAGTCACCCCGATATTCTCGAGCTCTGTTATCAGCCCTTTGCCGCCGATAACATACGCGGAGCAATGCGGTTTCTGGTATTTCAGGAAACTCGCGGTAGCCATCGCTGAGGTATAGAAATGGTCCACACTCACATTAATTGAAAGCGCTGCCAGACGATCCCGGAGCTCCCCGGGTGTATAATATGAATTGTTGGTAATAAAGAGAAAGGGGTATTCCCCTCTTTCAAGGCGGGAAACGAACTCATCCGCTCCGGGAATAAGGGTATGCCCCTTATTAATTACTCCGTCCATATCGATGAGAAACGACTTTTGATATCCCGCACTTTCCCTGTGTCGTCCTGGCCGCTGCATTACATGCTCCCTGTCATGAACATACTCCTGAACAGAATACTGTCAAGCAGATTGCATTTCATGTGACCTGCGCTGATGAAACACAGAATGTATTCAGGAATATTCGACATACTCTCATTATAATATAGACCAAAAATATTGTATAAAATATATTTTTTTATTTACAATCAGATATTTTTTCTACCTACTGAATTTTGTTGCACATATATCAAATTGTAACTCAATGCCATGGAAAGCGTGTACCTGTTTAAAATATTGCCGAAGGATACGGACTACACGCACGCAAATCAAAAACCCGGGGAATGAAAGAATGGAAAATGAAAAGATACTGGATATTCTCAACCACATCTCAATTTTCTCAGGTATGGGAAATGAGCAGCTGCAGGAAATAATTCCTCTTCTGAAACCCATATCATGCCCCACCGGCACGGTGATAATCAATGAAGGGTCCCATGGGGAATCGATGTTCATCATCAACAGCGGCGGAGTCAAGGTGACCAGATCCCAGGGAGAAGACGAAGAAATAGTTTTGCAGCACCTCGGCGCCGGTTCCAATTTCGGGGAGTTTTCGCTGATAGACAACCTCCCCCGGTCAGCGAACGTCATAAGCGTTGAAGACAGTGATATCTTTCAGCTCGATAAAACCGACTTTGACCGGCTCCTTGCCGGAAACAGCAGAATCGCTCACACGTTCTACAAGAACTGTCTCACTGAAACCTTTTCCCGTTTCAGAAATTCCATTGCAAATTATACCTTCTCACAGCACAGCCTCCGGGAAAAAAGTGAGCAGCTTGAAGAGATAAACAAGGACCTTTCGTTTGCGAAAAAGGTGCAGAGTTATTTCATCAATTCCAGCTTTCAGGATAAAGATGATGAAATCCGTGAAAGGATTCGTCCCTCCTTTATTTATCACCCCTGCATTGAGGTGGGAGGTGACTTCTTTAATATCGCAAGAATTGACAGTGACCACATCGGGATCATCGTCGCAGACGTCGAAGGCCATGGCGTCACCGCGGCCCTGGCAACGGGAATACTGAAAAGCGCCTTTTCCATCCTCGCCAAAGACCTGGGAAAAACACCCTCGCAGTTCGTTACGCGCCTGAACACTCATTTTTTTGAGGTGTTATCACGACGTCTCTTCGCGACATGCTATTACGCGCTGATAAATATCAGGACATGGACGCTTTCAACGGTGAAAGCGGGACACTATCATCCCCTTTTCTGGAAAGCATCGGAAAAGCGGTTCCACTCGATCAAAAGCAAGGGACCGGGGCTTGGTATCATAATGGACGCGGAATTCGAGGTTACGAACCATGAGTTAAAGGAAGGTGATAAGCTGCTCTTTTTCACCGACGGTATTCTCGAACAGTCCAATCCCGAAGGCGATATGTATGGACAAAAACGCCTTGAAGCAAAATTTCATGATTTCATACTGTCCGGCGAGAAGAACATTCTGGAATGCCTGAAAACCGACCTCTTCGACTATGCGGGCATCACGCCGATTACCGACGACATCACCATGCTGCTCCTTGAGTTCTGATTGATTCTCCGGAATGCGATTGATAACATGTTTCTGCTCATTATTCACGTGATGCAAAAACTCCTTCCAGAAAAGGAAATACTCTTGACCGAAAACTCCCTGTATGCAATTATAAGCAGCGATGAAACATATAACCCTGCAAGACAGTGATTATTCAGCCCCGGTTTTCGTCACGGAAGACGGGGTGATAGACAGCGATGAGACCAGGATCGCCCTGAAGTCGATAATGCGCACTATTGACAGGGACAGGCGTATCGAAGACCTTCTCATCTCACCTGAATCCATCCAGAAAAGAATCGAGGGCCTCGCGCGGGAAATTGACGAAGCATTTCCAACAGGGACCATTGAGATGCTGCCGGTATTGAACGGCTGTTTTCTTTTTGCACCGGACCTGGCCCGGACCCTCTACAGAGTCAGCGGCCGTGAGATGATGTTTCACATGGCAAAACTCTCAACCTATGGCGATGAAATCAAGGGTGACGGCGAGGTCCTCCGTCAGGTAAAGGCGCACCTCGATCCGGGCGACCTCCAGGGAAAAGATATCCTCGTCATTGAGGATATTGTCGATCAGGGATTTACCCTTCAGTTTCTCCTGCAGATGCTGGAAGTGGAAAAAAAAGTCAACTCCATACATATCTGTTCTCTTCTCGTAAAGGACCTCGAGGCCCCTGCCGACGAAGTGGCGTCGTTACGGGAATCAATTCCGGTAGATTATACCGGTTTTCACATACCTGACCTCTGGGTTGCGGGATACGGCATTGACGCATGCGGAGAACTCCGGCATCTCCCCTACATTATCACGGTAAACAAAACGCAGTTCCGATAAACACTGCACGTTCCCGGTGAAAAACCTTTACATTATATCCACAATTCTCCATGCTGGTATGAATCAATGGAATTCATGAAATTATTCCATCGAATCCCTTTGCTTTCCGGGGAAAATACCGAAAATATAACAAAGACCCCGGGGCCCTGCCGCCGGAACTTGCACAAAAAGCGATTTCGGACTATAACTGTTATGACTATGTGGAAATCCAGAAGACATTTTGTACTGCGCCTGCTGCTGCCGGTGCTTCTTTTCTGTACGGCAAAGCTTGACGGTGCGCCGGCTGAGATCAACCGGCAGTTTATCGAAGCCGCAAGGACAACGAAACCATCCGTGGTGAATATAATCATCTACAGGACTTCCACCGTTCAGGGACGCACCCGCTACACAAAAGCAGCCTTCGGATCGGGAACAATAATAACCGGGGACGGATATCTGGTAACGAATTATCATGTTGTAAAAAAAGGCACGTTCCACCAGATAATCCTCAACGACGGACAGGAATACGAGGCACGGCCCTTCAGGAACGGGAAACATTATCTTGCAGATGAAAAAACCGATCTTGCCCTGATGAAAATCGACGGTGACCCCGGCCGTTTCACCCCGATGGAGTTCGGAGATTCCGACGCACTCGCTGACGGTGAATGGGTCATCGCCATCGGGAATCCCTATGGGCTCAGGCAGTCCATCACGAGCGGCATCGTGTCCTACCGGGGAAGGAGCAATATCGGCTTTGCCGACATTGAAGACTTCATCCAGACCGACGTTCCCATCAATCCGGGAAATTCCGGCGGACCCCTTATCAATCTGCAGGGAAAACTGGTGGGCATCAACACCGCGATCCGCACAGTTTCGGGCGGATATCAGGGCATCAGTTTCGCGATCCCTTCCAATTTGGTAAAAACAATTGCCTGGGACCTGATACGCAACGGCAGGGTACGGCGGGGGTGGATAGGATTTATCGCACAGGAGAGAAAAATTCACAAGCGGGGGGAACGCTCCATCATAGAAGTTATTTCTGTGGTAAAGAACTCTCCCGCGGAAACTGCCGGTATTAAAAAGAACGATATCATCCGCTCAATTAACGGGAAAAAAATAACCTCCCTCGGGGAACTGGTATCTTCCATAAGCAAAAAACCTGTGGGGTCGAAGCTCCGGATAACCGCTTCGCGGGAGGGTGAACTGCGGGATTTCACCCTGCTCCTCCGGGAAAAACAATTTTACCGGAGAATGCAGCGGCAGATATCATCGCTCTTTGCCAGATACGGAATTGAACTTGACGAAAATGCCCACACAGGAGAGGTAATCATTTCATATCTTTCCCCGATCCGTAAAGGGTTCCAGTACGGATTGAAACGGGGCGATATTGTCGCGGCGCTGAACGGAAACAGGATCGGGTCCCTTGACGATTTCATCCGCGTCTTTGACCGCGCGCGGTCGGAAATCAGTGATATCGATATTTCGAGAAACGGGAACCATATCACCATTGAATTTTTTGACAATCTGGAGTAACATGAAAATTGACGGGCTGTACCGTTAAGGCGGAGCTCACGAAGGATTCGCGACTGTATCAATATGAAAAAACTGACTGCCCTGACACTCCTCCTGCTGCTTTGTACTGTTTTCTCCTTCGGGGAAAGCCGGGAGCGGACAACTGTGCTCACTGAACAGTTTTTCACGGACCTTTCCGCGATCAGCGTCCTGCGCCGCGATGAGTATATCAGACGCAGGCTGAAAGGTACGATATCCGGCACCTGCATTGTAAAAAAGACCGATGCCCTCCCGCGGTACGATCAGAAATACCGCATAATCGGCACACACACCGCATCAGGGTTTACGTTCCATTATTATCTTTTCACCGGCAACAAATCATTGAGCAGGTCAGTTCAGGCGGGAAAAAAATTTTTATTTACCGGAACCTTCATGTCCCATACGCCCCTGAACATGATGAAGGACGCATATATCATTGATGTAAAGCTATCACCCCCCGAAAATGATGACTGATACCGTTTTTCACTTGAAATAATTTTTTTTATTGCTATTATGTTTCCGGGACAATCCATTATGCTCAGAAAACACATCACGGGCAGAGGGGAAAACCCGATGCACACAGGAGAACAACGGTCACAATGAACTCGTTTAAAAATGCTATCTATTTTTTTATTTCTGCAACAGTATTCATCGCAACAATCTGCATCGGAGCGCCGAACGCGGAAATCGAATCGCCAACCCATAATTTCGGGCAGCTTAACCGGCTTTCAACGGTGCGCCATGTATTCGTTTTGAAAAATACCGGCACGTCCAATCTGGTCATAAAAAAAATCGAAGCCGGGTGAGGCTGCACCGGCGTCCTTCTTTCAAAGAAGGACATCCCCGCCGGCGGCGTGGCAAAGATTGAAACGACACTTTATACCGGAAGATATGAAGGCAAAATTCGCAAGAGCATTTACGTGTATACAAACGATCCGCAAAAAAGCATCGTACTGCTCAGATTAAAAGCTGTTGTGAAGGACCAATGAAAAGTAATGGCTGTACATATCTCCACAACCGGAACCACATATACCGATGAATACCCGGACCACATTACCCGGTTTTCCGTATCCCCTCGGCGTCTCGATTGACGATGCCGGAGCGCAATTTGCGATTTTCAGCAGGCATGCCGGATCGGTAACGCTTCTCCTGTTTGAGTCAACCAATCCCGACTCTCCCTTTGAGGAAGTATTTCTTGATCCCGTCATCAACAGGACCGGCGACATCTGGCATATCTGGATTCAGGGGATCGGCGACGGGCAGCTTTACGGTTATATGATTGACGGTGAATACAATCCCGAATCAGGGCTCCGGTTCAACAAACACAAACTCATCCTTGATCCTCACGCGAAGGCCGTCACGGGCAACTTCAAATGGGACCTCTCCGACGCACGGGGCTTTGATCCCTCGTCACCACAGCTGGATTTGTCCTTTTCCACGAAGAAAAGCGCCCCCGGCGCCCCGAAATGCATTGCGGTAAAAATTGATTCAAACTGGCTCGACCGCCCCCTGGGGCGGTCCATGAATGAATCTGTTATTTACGAACTCCATGTGAAGGGATTTACTCATCATGCATCATCGGAAACACAGCACGGGGGTACCTTCCGCGGCCTGGAGGAGAAAATACCCTACCTCAAAGAGCTGGGCGTCAACACGGTGGAATTGATGCCGATCCAGGAGTTTGACGAAGAGGAGAACATCAACGTGAACCCCCTCACCGGGGAAAAGCTGAAAAATTACTGGGGCTACAGCACCATTTCCTTCTTCGCGCCGAAAGGAAAGTTTTCCTCCTCGGGAACAATGGGGGAACAGGTCCACGAGTTCCGGGAGATGGTGGGCGCCCTGCACCGTGCCGGGATAGAAGTGATCCTTGACGTCGTGTTCAACCACACTGCCGAAGGGGACCAGATGGGACCGACCCTCTGCTTCCGAGGCATTGATAATCCCATCTATTATATCCTTGAAAAGAAAAAAAGATTTTATAGAAATTATTCAGGGTGCGGCAACACCTTTAACTGCAATCACCCTATTGTGCGGGACTTCATTCTGGACTGCCTGAAGTACTGGGTCGTGGAAATGCATGTGGACGGATTCAGGTTTGACCTCGCTTCAATCCTGGGAAGGGACCAGGAGGGAAATATCCTCAGCAACCCGCCCCTCCTCGAGCGCATCGCTGAAGATCCCATCCTGCGAAACACGAAAATAATCGCTGAGGCCTGGGACGCTGCCGGCGCTTACCAGGTGGGATACTTCCCCGGCCGCTGGGCGGAGTGGAACGGGAAATACCGTGATGATGTGAGAAAATTCTGGAGAGGCGACACGGGCTCGGTTGGTCTTTTCGCAACCCGTCTCACGGGAAGTTCCGACCTCTACGGAACCAAAGGTCCCCTGCACAGCATAAATTTTATCACCTGCCACGACGGATTCACACTGAACGACCTGGTAAGCTACAACAACAAGCATAATACCGCAAACGGGGAAAGGAACCGCGACGGGGAAAACTACAATCTGAGCTACAATTTCGGGATCGAGGGGCAGCCGGCGACACCGTACATTCAGACCCTTCGGGAGCGGCAGATCAGAAATTTTTTCTGCACCCTGTTCCTTTCTCAGGGAATTCCCATGATGACCGCAGGTGATGAATTCAGAAAAACACAGCAGGGAAACAACAATCCCTACTGCCAGGACAATGATATATCATGGATCAACTGGAGCCTCCTTGAGCAGAACAGAGATGTTTACAGGTTTGTCAGGGAAATGATAGGCTTCAGGAAGGAACACCCCGTTCTGAGGAAGAGCAGCTTCTTCACCGGCATGCAGAAAGAGGGTGAGTTTTCCCCGGACATAACCTGGCATGGCCCCGGGAGCGGCGGCCCCGACTGGTCGGAAAGCAGCCACTGTATTGCGTGCTGCATCAACGGATCATCAACCGACAACGGCACCCGTGACGTCGACTTTTTCATGGTATTTAACGCTTCATTGTACAACAAAACCTTTGTGCTGCCCCCTGCTCCTTCAGGAAAGCCCTGGCGGCTGAAAATTGACACCTCACGCAGATCTCCGGACGATTTCCTGGCTCCGGACAGGGAAATCTCCCCTGACGGAAACACGGTAAGGGTACAGCGCTTTTCTTCAGTGGTACTGATAAGCGGCTGATGGCCCCTCCCACCGTGAATTGCTCTTTCCGGTTGACACCGCTGAATATGCATCCTACAATACAGCCAATGAACTCACAGGGGAATATTGTCCATGCGCCTCATATATCTGACTGACATTCACGGGGATTTCGAGAAACTACGGAGCATTCTTTTCGATACCATCGCCGACATCTATATTATTTCCGGGGATCTTATCGACATACCGTTTTACAATATGGATTCCGCAATCCGCTACCATGATCTCCAGTCCTATTTTAACAGCCTCAGGAAGCAGATGGAAAAGGAGGATGTTGTACTGGAGGACTTTGTCGAAGACCTCCTTGAGCTTCCGGAGATTTCCGATGAAATACAGGAACGGGGATACAAATACCAGCAGTATACCATACGGGCCCGCAGAGTCATGCAGCAGAAATACAAGGTAGTAGAGAACCTGCTTCTGTCAAAACCCGGCGGCCAGAGCTTCTGCCTTCCCGGCAATTATGATATGGACCTGAAATATACCGCCCTCCATGAGCGGGACCTGCACATGCACTGGCACAGCATTGAAAACCTTAAAATTGCGGGTTATGGAGGGGCTGATATCTTCACTGCGGGCATTCCTGAACGGTACATTGTGAAGTATAATGCCGGCATCGGAATTGATGACCGTAAAAATGAAATGTACACCTTTTTCAAGGCAGTGAAACCGCAGATTATTGTGTCACACCAGCCGGCCCACGGCATCCATGACTGGCTCTCACATATAGGCCCTTCCGGCTCTCCCGCTCTTCGGACCTATTGCGACAACAATGACGTCCTGCTCTGTCTCACAGGACATATCCACAACCAGTGGGGCGTGAAGGCAGTTGAAAATACCCTGTACTGCAATCCTTCAAATTTCGGCGAAGTCACCACAACCTACGGCGACGTCATTGAGGGAGGATTCTTTCATCAGGTGGAAATTCACAACAGCACGGTATCCCATGTCCTGTTCAGGAAGGTGGTGGATGACCGGATTTACGACATCGCGGAATATACTCCGCAGGGAGATAAATGGGAAGAGACGATCATTGACCCCGACCGCTACAGCGCGTTGATGCAATATGTGAATTATGACATGAAGATAAAAAAATATTCCCACATCCCGGAAATTGTTCTTTTTAAGGAGATTAAACAGTTCTTCAAGCTGTTTCAGACCAGGGAAACAGAAGACCGCGTGGACAGGCTGGAAAAGGCGATACAGCTTATGGAAGGCAAATTCGATGATATCGCCCTGGATATCGTGGGGTCAGTAAATTTCGGTCAGGCCCAGCCCAGTTCCGATATCGATATTATCGTGTATATCAAAAATAACGGCAGGAACAATATGGACTGTATGCAGAGCGATAGAGTTACTGATGTGAAAAACGCCATCGGAAACTATATCGGAGATGAATACAAGTTTGAAATTCTTGACTGCATAGACCTGGATATCGTTGAAAAAAGCATTTTGCATAAGGACTTTGAATGTGAAACAACTCAGCGCTTTGTGGCGTATCGTTCAATCTGTAAAACCATCAATTATCGCCTCATCGCGCCAATTGAGGATATGCTGAATGAAGACATTGAATTCAGAAAGGAACTTGAGGGCAGCATCAGGTCATATCTGAAAGTATTTGCCACAACGCCCCCTCACATCCAGTCCTTCGATAAATATCAGAACAGATTAAAATCTGTGGGGATTACTCTCCCGGAATCTATCAGAAAAAAGATCAGCGCCTATCTTCAGACAGAAGCGCCGGAGGAAGACGAAAACCCGGAACCCTGAACACGGCCACCACCCTGCAGGCCTGCCGCTGAAAAATGCTGAGAATTGTTGACATTTGCTGATCAAACCGGAGCCAAATGATTGCCACAATTCAACAGGACGGTGACTAATTCCGGCATTCTTTATTTTTTATATGCTTCAATACCGGATTTGGCAGAAATCATAACCCGCATTTTTTTTCAGGATTCCATAAATACTCATTACTGACAATTGACAATTTCGGGAATAATTATATCTTCAAATTATGGCGTCATTTGTGCAACTACTCGACGACGCGCTATTAACATTGATTCATTATTTGCTAAATTAAATTGCCGCCCTTTGACGCTGGTATGTACCAGGGGGGGATATGGCTGATTCTTTATGGCGGCAATGTTTAAAGGGCGAAGATTTTATAAAAGAAACATAACCACTTACATGAAAGGAGTGAAGTCATGGAACCCGGGTTGAGGGCAGCACAGAACAACATCAATACATCAATACTTGTGGGAAAAACAATAATGAAACTTGCCAGGGAGGGGCACGATAACAGAATCAAAGTATACCTTCACATGTTAATAAGCTCCGATGCCATGGAACAACCTGAAAGGGCGCT
>ENA-UPTA01004625-UPTA01004625.1-activated-sludge-metagenome-genome-assembly--contig:-NODE-4625-length-12947-cov-6.154514_pt1 | contig 12947 bp, 16 predicted proteins | sample MGYA00238184_ERZ773361 | MGnify/ENA primary metagenome ERZ773361 (study PRJEB29100, sample SAMN05720205) | activated sludge metagenome | isolation source: anaerobic digester from wastewater...
TCCAGACCGACTGTAAGACCTAGTAATAGGCGTGCGTGAACCTGCGTAAATGGTTTTGGTTACGCTTCGGCATAACCCCTGTTCCCTGCGCCGGCCTTTCGAGGTCGGTGCAGGCAGGTTTCCATATTTCATATCCAATAAAGATGGTTGTAGAGGACTCTCAAAAAACATTGAAAAGTGTTCTTTGAGAGTCCCCTCAAACTTTGATATTGGAGAACTGAAATGTTACACACTCGCGCTGCTGCAAATGCCCATTCACGCCATTTCTTGGTTCAAATGTTTAGAAATGGCGTTGACATTGATGATGCAAAAATTCTTCATACAGACCTGCTTAAAGGTAAGGTTGATGATCAAACTAGAGCTCGCCTGCGTAAGGCTATCAAATCAGTGCAGAGAGAGTCATCTCGAACTTAAAAATAGAATTACAACTGATTAGGTATTCGCCAAGAGTACCTAATCGGATGCTTTTTCGTGCGCCCGATTCTTGGGTATCGAAAATCCTCGCAAGAGGTGTCATGCGACCATGCAGCAACGGTTGCTCCAATAAGCCAAGGTTCACCTTGGGCTTGATACAAAGAGAAAGATCATATGATGGAAACCGCCATCGATACATCATCCTTCACACTTGTACCGCAAGTTGTGTTGAAACGTACGCCAAGTAAACCTACTCGGTTAAACGGCGAATCCAATGTAATACCTTCTCAACAGCCTGATGAAGACACTCAGGTAGTTGATAAAATAATTTCCAAAATACCAGACGTTCATACCTGGTCGGAAGAAGTGAAGATGGAAGTTGTGTACAGGACTATTGGCTTAATTCTTGAAGAAATGCCTAAAGTCATCAACTCCAAACCTACAGACGATGATTCCAGAAAGCATCTGGAAGAAACCGTTGCATGGGTTCTTGATTTCAGACCGCCTAATCGTGATTTTCCAATTCCATTCTTTTACGCTTGCTTGATGTTCAGCATTCGTCCAGACGGGATCAAAGAACTTCAACAAGCTGTTCGTTTACGTCACCCAGAAATCGCAAAGCGTTACAGCAGCGACTTCGTTTTACAGTAGGAAATTAGTATGTTCTCATTTTTAAATTTTAGAAAAACATCCCCAAAACAATCACTCATTTTAATGAGTCCGTCCAGCCTCCCAATAGATCCGGCGTTTTCACAAACTGAACCTGAATACGCAGACACAATCAGCACATTCTCAATTGGTAAACGAACAGTAAGTTTACGTTTGTACAAAAACGGCAAAATCCGCCGCTTTCTCAGCTCATCAAAAAGCGTAAAAGAAAGAAGCGGTCGCGAAGCTACTTATCGTTATTCAGAAGAAATGGAGCCACTAAGCAATATGTCTCTAGACGTTGCAGCTGCTAAAACACGCAGAGAGCTTAAAAATATGTCTCGTAAAGATAATATTGAGCTGCGCCAAACTGTTAAGCCAGCAAGGGTGACTTCTACGGCTGAAGCTCCAGAGCCTGCAATTACCACTTCTGCAGATAATAACTCTGTTAACTCTACTCAAGCAGCTCCTGCGCCTGTAACTACTTTTGCCGGCGATAAGGTTATGGATCAAAAGAAGCTGAAAGGGCAAGGAAGGCTGCTCTCATTTGGCATTAGTGACCAAACTCGAAAGAAAAAAGGCACTAATGAGGTCGAAAAATACAGTTGCTTTTGCGTTGATATCGAAGATAAAGACACAAAAGCAACCGAGCGATTGCTTGGTGCTGACTTAGAGCGCGCCTTAACTGAGTCTCAAGCTCAGATTGGCGATCAAGTCGAAGTGTACTTAATGGCCGTTAAACAAATGACAAAAGAGCGTTCAAAAAACTTTTACGAAATTCGTATTATTAAATAATTAATCAATCATCGTCATATAAATCAAAATGAATGGCGACAAATTAAAGGAGAAATTCTCATGGCATCAGTCAATAAAGTAATTTTAGTGGGTAATTTAGGACGCGATCCAGAAGTGCGCTATATGCCAAATGGTGAAGCAGTTTGCAACTTTAGTCTTGCAACTACCGATAGCTGGAAAGATAAATCTGGCGCTAAACAAGAAAAAACTGAATGGCATAACGTTGTGATCTATCGCAAGTTGGCCGAAATCGCAGGTGAGTATCTTAAAAAAGGTCGACCTGTTTACATTGAAGGTCGCTTACAAACACGTAAGTGGCAAACAAAAGAAGGCCAGGATCGTTACACCACAGAGATTATTGCAGATCAAATGCAAATGTTAGGTGGTCGTGATGGTGCTGGCAATAATAGCTCTGGTGGTAGTGATAATCATTATTCAAATGACAATCAAGGCGATCAAGGTGGCTATCAAGACCGTGGTCAATCAAATGCTTCACAGCAACAACGACCAGCACAAAATGCCGGTGGTGATGGTAGGCCAGCGAGCAGCGGATTTGACGACTTTGAAGATGATATTCCCTTTATTTTCAATGAGTTACATCATGACACTATAGAGCGACATCATACTCGCACTGCAAGAATTCGCAATAAGAATTAACGCAAATTCGAAAACTATCCCTGTTAAACAGGGGTGGTTTTCAAGTGAGATACCAACGTGTCTTTCTCGAAAACCATAAATATTGTTTACCGTGTCAGCAATCGCTGATATCGATATTACCGCTCTGCGGTGCACACACGCCTCTCTCGGCAACAACTAAACCATTGAAAGGAAAATCATGGGAATCATAATTCCGTTAATTGTTGTTCTTGTAGCTCTAATCGCTCTTATTAGTGTAGCAACTGGAACGAATAATGGCGGCCAATTCAGTTTTGGAAGTTCTCAGGATGATTCTGCAGACGATCCATTTGCCGGCATAAACAATGCTGGTATGCCAGGAAATATTTGGACTGATTCAACGGATGACTTACATACAAGGCACTTGAGGGACGATTAATCCCTTAATACCCTTAGTTTAACTTAGTCACATAATCAATATAAATGCGCCTTAATCGGCGCACTTCGGAGAAAAAAATGTCAAAAATTGCATTACAACCCACAAGCGAGTCTATTTGGGATTCTAAATACCGCTTGAAAACCAAAAATGGCGATCCAGTAGATAATTCACTGGATGATATGCATAAGCGTGTAGCGAAAGCTCTTGCTGATGTGGAAACGACCAAGGCGCTTAAAGACAAGTGGTACATTAAATTTCTATGGGCGTTACAAAATGGTGCTATTCCTGCTGGCCGCATTACATCTAATGCAGGGGCGCTTGATCATAAACCAGCCACAAGCACTATTAACTGTACTGTGTCTGGAATCGTTGAAGACTCAATGGACAATATCTTAGGTAAAGTTCATGAAGCTGGCTTAACTCTTAAAGCAGGGTGCGGCATCGGCTACGAGTTTTCTACACTACGTCCTAAGGGCGCATTTGTTGCTGGGGCAGGGGCTTATACCTCCGGCCCATTATCTTTTATGGATATCTACGACAAAATGTGTTTTACAGTATCTAGCGCAGGTGGTCGACGTGGTGCTCAGATGGCAACATTTGATATTGGTCACCCTGATGTAATTGATTTCATTCGCGCAAAACGCGAGGATGGTCGATTACGCCAATTCAATCTTTCTTGCTTAATTACTGCGGACTTTATGGAAGCAGTTAAAGCTGATGGAGACTGGAAGCTTGCTTTCCCAGTTACTGAAAAAGAAGTTTTGGTAGATGTTCTGGATGTAAATAATCCAGAACAAATCATTTACAGAGACTGGCCAATTAAAGGGAAGTATGTAACCAATCTTGAAACTGGAAAGGTTGCATGTCGTGTTTACAAGGTAATCAAAGCCAAACGTCTGTGGGATATGATTATGTCCTCAACATATGACTTTGCCGAACCTGGGTTTATCTTAATTGATGAAGTGAATAAGATGAACAACAATTGGTTCTGTGAGAACATCCGCGCAACTAATCCTTGCGGGGAACAACCATTACCGCCTTATGGTGCATGCTTGTTAGGTTCAATCAATCTAACTATGTTCGTTAAGAACCCTTTCAAAATGGATAGTCACTTCGATTGGGATAAATTCGCAAAAGTCGTAAGCATCTTCACACGCATGCTTGATAACGTAGTTGAAATTAATGGCTTACCGCTACCTCAGCAACAAGAGGAAATCATGCGTAAACGCCGTCATGGTATGGGTTATCTTGGTTTAGGCTCTACATTGACAATGCTGGGCATGGAATATGGCTCGCCAGAATCAGTAGATTTCACAGAACTAGCTTCTAAGATGCTGGCCCTTTTTGGATGGAAAGCAGGCCTAGAGTTGGCTAAGGAAAAGGGTCCTGCGCCTATCATGGATGAAACATTCATTGTTACCGATGAAATGCTGGCAATTCGTCCTGAAATGCGTAATGACGGCTACAAAGTCGGTGACACTGTTGCCGGTAAAGTGCTGTTTGCTAAATACTCTAAATATATGCAACGCATCGCTGAGCTAGAGCCTGAATTAGTTCAGGAATTGGCTGAAGTCGGTTGCCGTTTTACACACCACAGTTCTATCGCTCCTACAGGTACGATATCGCTAGCTTTAGCTAACAATGCCAGCAATGGTATTGAGCCATCCTTTGCACACCATTACAAACGTAATGTAATTCGCGAGGGTAAAAAATCCAAAGAACAAGTAGACGTTTATTCATATGAGTTGTTGGCTTATCGCACCCTGGTTAATCCGGACGCGATGCCATTCAGTGATAAAGCTGAAGATCAGTTACCTCACTACTTCTTGGATTCATCAACGATTCCGGCGAAAGCTCATGTTGATATTCAAGCTGCCTCTCAAAAATGGATCGACAGCTCAATTTCAAAAACCATTAACGTGCCTACAGATTATCCATTCGCAGATTTTAAGGATATCTACCTCTACGCCTATGACAAAGGGTTAAAGGGCTGTACTACCTTCCGTTTCAATCCAGAAGCGTTCTCAGGAGTACTGGTAACCGAACAAGACCTGGCTAACACAACGTACCGATTCACTCTTGAGGATGGCACTAAGCTGGAGGTGAAAGGTAACGAAGAAATTGAATATGACGGTGAGGTCCATGTGGCATCTAATCTGTTCGATGCGCTCAAAGAAGGCTACTACGGCAAGTTTTAGTCGCGTTAATAATTATCAAAATGGGAGAGATTAAGACTCTCCCGGTAAGGAAAATATGCTAAAAATCGAGAAGAAAATTAGCGCTTTCGAAGTGGTAAAAAAAGATGATACTCAAGCTGTGGCAGCTAAATCAGCCCTGGCAGATAGTAACCCTTTAGATTGCCGTATCGAAAGTCGCCCTGATGGTGATTTGGATGCTGTTACCAGCAAATTTGAATACTACACTCAGGAAGGTAAAAAGAAAATTTACCTCAATATTTCATTTATGCCATTTACCGGCTATGAAAATGGTGAGCCTATAACATGCGAACGTCCGATTGAGTTTTTCCTGCCTGCAGGGCAGAACTCAGAAGATCATCAGTGGATTAGTGCAACAATGCGTTCATTGTCTTTGGCGGCGCGCGCCGGTTTTGCAGCGAAAGCTTTGCAAGATTTACGTAACGTGGTTTGGACTAAAGGGCCAGTACGTTGTGGAACTATTGATTATGGTAACAACAAAGTTGTTCCTATGATCCATGAAAGTGAGGTAGCAGCTATTGCATGGATTATTCAGCAAGCGCTTTATAAGCGTGGCTTTTTAGACACTGATGGCAATCAAGTCCCAGCGGGGGTTAATGCGCGCCGTTATAAGCGACGTTTAGTCGCTTTAGCTGAGCAGTTCGACGACGTGGTTCTTGCTGAAACTCCTGTTCCAAAAGTTATGGAAAACGAACGTAATGTTTCCACAATTAAAGGTACTGAGTGTCCTAAATGTCACCATCATAGCGTAATCAAGGAAGCAGGTTGTGAACAATGCACTTCTTGTGACTATAACAAGTGTTCTTAGCGGTGCTGCTGCTGGTAAGTAATTATTAATTTAGAAAGCCGTGCCTAACCGGGTGCGGCTTTTTTTATATAGATTGATCAAATCAAGGAATATGTATGAGTGATTCATTACAAAAAATAGAGGATGAGTATTTTAGTAATACAAAACTTCACGAGATTACGGATGCTACAGACATCGAGAAAATGCTAACAAGCAAATCTTCAAGTTGCTGGGGAGCTGGTAATAAAATTGGACCTGACTGGGTGTTGTTATTCAGCCCGTCACGACAAACACTTGACGAGCAAATGAGCATTTCTGTTTGCCAACTTAAAAATGTTCCTGATCATTTACTACATCTAATCGAGGATTTAAAACGATGAGTAAGATATTAAGTATTGATGATTTATTGGAGATATCACAAACACTCAATTTGCCAAATTTTGATGAATTGAAAACAAAGATTGAAGTTGCTACCAATGAACTAGCAATGAATATTGCAGCGACATTAGGTGTTAATGCAGAAGAAAGTTGTTGGCATGGCAAAGCCTTTGGTGGACTAACTGCAATTATTCGGCCTTCATATGAAGGTCAAGAGTGCCCAGAGCTTATTCATGAAGCTGATGTTGATGGCGATTGGGAATAGAATTAAAACTCTATAAATAAAAGTAATAATTTAAAACCCGATTTCATATCGGGTTTTTTCATTTGTAACTCGACAAGAAGTGCGAGAAATTAGCATGATATTTTCTATAGTACGGTTGTAAATATTAATTTATTATCCAAACACCACTCCGTCAGTAGTTACTGACAACGATTTCTTAGGATTTATAAAGAGTCCTAATTCAAACAAAGAACAAACACACATTGATGTGCTTACCCCATAGGGATACCTTTCCCTATGGGACAGGTGTCTCTACATTTATTAGGAGACATTAAATGCAACAACAGACCCATGTCAAAGTAAGTCAAATCATTCCAGGACTAAATCCACGGAAATTTTTTGATCCGAAAGAAATGGCAGAACTGGAATCATCGATTCTGGCGCAAGGCATCATCCAACCAATCTCAGTCCGCCCAGTAGGGGACAAGTACGAAATAGTGGCTGGTGAGCGTCGCTGGCGCGCAGCAAAAACTGTACACGGTGAAGACTACGAAATCCCAGTATTCATACGTGAAATGACAGATGAACAAGCTGCAGCTGCCGGCGCAAACGAAAATATCATCAGGGCGGCAATGTCACCAGCTGAAGAAAGTGAAATTGCTTCACGCATTCTTGGCCAGTGCAACAGCAATTATGATGAAGCTGCTAAACGACTTGGTTGGACACGCGCTACTTTAGAAAAGCGATTAGCATTAATGAATTGCTCTGAAAATGTACGCAATGCACTTACTGAACGAAAAATCCAAATCGGTCATGCAGAATTGTTTGCAACAGCCACTAAGGATAAGCAAGACAAGGTATTAGAAAAAATACTTGGAATGCAAAGTTTACCTACCGTTCAAGAATTTAAACAGCAGCTTGAACAAATCTCTAAAACCCTTACTTCGGCCATCTTTGATAAAGCCGAATGTGCAGGCTGTCAGTTCAACTCAACGAATCAGGCGCAACTTTTTGCTGAAGCAATTAGTGATGGTCATTGTACCAATGGATCATGCTATGACACTAAAACAGAAAGTGAATTAACCCTACGTTCAGAAAAACTGAAAGAAGAATTCCCTATCGTGAAAATCCTGCGACCTGGTGAAAACTTCACGCTGATCAAGATTGTTGCCGAAGGCGCAACCGGAGTTGGTGAAGATCAGGCTATTAATTGTCGCGCTTGTGCTAATTACGGTGGCGTTGTCAGTTCGCTTCCAAATAGCTTAGGCAAAGTGTACGTCAATCAATGTTTCGATCCGGCATGCAACAGCAGTAAGGTTGCTGCGCGAATTAATGCAGAGAAAGAAGCAACACAATCGGAAGCTGCCAAGATAACTGCAAAAGCAGAAGCCACGGCATCTGAAAAGGGTGATAAGCCAACTGCAGAGAAAGTAGCTAAACCAGAAGCAAAAGTCACGGTCGTTGATTCTACAAGAGTGAAAGAATACCGTGTCAAGGTTTGGCGTACTGTCTTGGTAAAGGAACTGCTCGCAAATGATGAGAAGAATAATACCGTGCTGCTCGCATTAGGCATCTGCGGATTAGGTCGTCACATCAGCGGCAACAAGCTTGCAAAGGCGTTCAATAAACTTACAGGCAATGATATTCCTACAATCTCAAATAACCTTGAACAGATCGCAACATTGTTAATGTCAACGAATAACGAGGCAAAAGCCAAGTTACATCAGGCATTGGCAGCATCAATTCAAGACGAGATTGAAGAAATAAATCTGCGCCAGCTATTAAACTTCCTAGAAGCGGATATGGCTAAGCACTGGCAGTTAAACAAAGACTACCTGGAACTGATGACAAAATCAGAAATTGAGGTAATCGCGACAGAAATCGGACTGAAAGCACACATTGGTGAAAGTTTTAATAAGCTGATGGGTGGAAAGAAGGATGAGTTGGTCGCAGCGTTATTGAAAGTCGAAGGTTTTGAGTACGCAGGTAAGGTACCCAATGTTATGCAATATCGACAACAATAATTTCAAAATAATTCAGTAATTCAAAAAAACCTACGGGTAGTCATTCACCCGTCAGGGGATTGGCTATCCATAACTTATGGAGAACCATAATATGTTTACGCAACTCGCTTTGTTACTTCAAAATTGTACTAGCCTGCAAGTCTTCATGGCCGCAAATCCTGATGGGACACTCGCATTAACTGTGCTACCTAAAGGAAAGGCCGGTGACAAGGACGCTGCACTCAACACACCTTTAAGCATCATAGCTACACCTGATGAACTCAATGAAGGGTTTGTTGCAGCGTTAACCAGGTATGTAAATACGCATCAATCATTGGCAGAGCAGGTCGCCAATACCGAAACCATTCTGGAAGCTGCGAAAGCGGAATCCCAGAAAAAGGCAACAACCGCCATAAGTAAATCATCCAAAGCGACACCGAAAGCTACGCCTGAAAGTGATCCTGAAGATGAAGACAACACCGGCGGCAGTGATCCAGAGTCCGATAACGACGCTGGAACTTCTGATAAACCTGAAGCAACCGTAGCGGCAACACCTGCTGCAGTTGACTCACTTTGGGATTAGGAGCCTGTCATGAAAGTACAAACACTGACTCGCGTCTTTAAATATAACGGCCTGACTTTACCAGACCCATCAAGCAACATGACCCCTGAAGAAGTACGGGACTTGTATTCCGCAACTTATGCGGAGCTGGCGACAGCTTCCATAGATGCACCGGAAACCAAGGGCAATCAGTTGATTTATTCATTCCGCAAAGCCGTAGGCACGAAAGGATGATAGGGGTATGGCATCGTTAAAATCTACATTGTTAAAACAAAGTAGAGGCGATGTGATTCTTGATATGGGCAGCGGAAACGCTGCCCATTTTGATAAGGAGAACATGAAATGCGTCTCGCAGGCACTAGAAAAATTTGTACGGAGATCGAACCAGACCAAAGGGAAAAAAGCATTGCCGCCTTCAGGCGTAATCCCGGTGTTCTGACGATTCCGAGAGTAGGCACGGAAGTCATTACCAGCATTGAGGACAATCAATATTCTCAGAATCTGGCAACGCTCGCGTTGAATCTGATGCGCTGTGGCTATCTCAAGGAATCCGACAGCAACATGAGCTTGAGGAAACTTGTCCAGACCGGATTCCAGCGATGGATGAAGGAAAAGGTAGGCGACTTGAAGCACTACGAACTCACTTTTAAAACGACACCTGAAATTAATTATTACGAAGGAATTTTCGATAACTCGGACATTCTGGAGCAAGAAGATAGTGAATTCAATAAGGTGGCCGGTACAGCGCCGATGTACTGCTTTATCTACCCTGAAAAGGGGAAGGTATTTACAGTAAGTAAGGCATTAAGTGAAATCGAAACGAAAATCCCCGGTCTCGGCAAGACAGCCTATTACTGGCTGGTAACGCAGGGTTCAAGAGCTTTACACATGGATTCACCATGGTCAGTGGAAGAATATGCCCGAATGATATGGTGGTATGGCGAAGACAATGATGATGATTACATGGAAATATTGGGTGAATATCATGGAGGCGAAGACCTCGATGAGGTGATCGCTACATCCGTCAAGCCTAGTCAGTGGAAAGCGTCATTCCCGGATTGGGTGACATCAATCGAAAATCCCCTGTCAGAACAGGACTTGAAATCAATCGCAAAAAATGAAGATGGCAGCCTTGAATCTAAGGTTGCACAGGCATTGCTTGCGTTGATTGCAGATCAGGAAGCATGTATCCCGATTGTACCTCAATATGGCTGCGAGATTGTATATGCGCCGATTCATATTGCATGGCAGGACGGTGATTATTCTCTGGCTGTGTCTGATGACCGTATCAACGACATCAACGCGCAGGGAGGGGAAGGTTTTACTGACATTCTGAGTCTCATGCCTTGCCCTTATAAACCGATTCTTTTCAGGAAGTGGCTGGTAGAAATGGAGCTGGGGTTTAGACAATTAAAAAATATTGAGCGCCTTATCGATCTGGTAGGCGTTCCCTATTAAAAATAGGAGTTAAAACATGGCAATTACCGTAGAAAGCAAAAGCGGCGGCCAAGGCGCAAGCCTGACTGCAGCAATTCTGCTGTATACCAATAATAACAAAGTCGATTACGTGTCCATTCATGACATCGGATTTATCGGCAATGATGAAAACAGGCCCTATATTGGAGCCGGGCGGCCAGCTTCGCAAGAAGCCCTGTCTGGACTGATAAAGGATTTGATGCCTAATCTGGCAAAAAACAAGACGATAATGCCGGCAAATATCTTGAGTTATGACTTCGATCATATCGCCTGGTATACATTGCCCGGAAAAAAACACCTGTGGTTTAACTGTCAGGAGTTGGGCGGGGAAGTAAGCGCAGAGATAGACTTGCCGGGGCTCGTGTTTTTTGCGGGTCATCAAGGTTGGTATGTGTTCGCGCATATGCTCAACGGTCGTCCGGACGGTGATACACCGATGTATGTCGCGCCTTTCCTGAATGTTTGGAAGGGAGGCAAGATCTGCACAGGGAATATCAAAGTGCCGGAAATTGACAGCCCGCATGTAACCGTTGCTTTTGAAGAGGCGTTTTTCCGCAGTTATTTTACGCATATCAACATCCATGAAGCTGGCCAGTTGGTCAGTTACCGTGGTGGACCGTATGCAATGTGGAGAAAGCTGATTAACGGCAGTATCAAAAAATTCCCGAAAAAAGCCTTGGTTCCATTCAAGGCCACAGTCGGGGAGTTTCTGGAAAATTTCAATGAAGGAGATCGTAATGCTTGATAAGCGTGATATTGCACTACAAACGCTTACTCCAAGCGTTATGGTGCCTAAATTTAGCGATATAGGTGACATGGAACATTCCGGTCATCGTTTCCTGCTGGGGAATGATGGTTTATGGATGGAAGTAAAGCGCCCGTGGCTGGAATTGTGCGTTCCATTAGCACAACAATGGGTAGTGCCGATGCCTTATGGGCAGGTTACAGAAAAAATGCAATTTAAGTTCGGCAAGTTGCCACAAGTTTATTTGTGGGCGTTTCTCCAAGAAGCGCGAAATCATCTTCCAAATGAATGCGCAGCATGGTTCATCTGGAATGAGGTTGATAACACGATGCGGATGGAAATGCTGGTAGCAAATTTTGCCAGTAGCGGCTCAATCAATTACCAATGCCCGGTATTAGAAAGAAATGAGCATTTTGTAGCGGACATCCATTCACATGGAACTGCTCACGCCTTCTTTTCTTTCCAAGACAATGAGGATGATAAGACTGAGGTGAAAATTGCGGCCGTTATCGGTAATGTAGATCAAGCAGTGCCTACAATGCGAGCCAGGCTATGTGCAAACGGGTATTTCATCGATTTGCCGGCATACGATTTTGCAAAAGCAGGAGGGAATTGATATGTTGCATAAAATCAAACCATCTCTTGTAAGTAGAAGGGTCGATGTCATGGTCGTAGGCGCAGGCGGTACAGGTTCGCACGTCCTGACGGGACTGGTGGATTTACACCTGTCCATGCTGGCGCTTGGCCATCCTGGCGGGTTGAATGTAGTGTGTTATGACGATGATCTGGTCTCGGAGGCGAATATCGGACGGCAGAAGTTTGCCCCATCCGATGTTGGTTTACCAAAGGCAGTGGTACTCATCAACCGTATCAACATGACATTTGGCCTGAATTGGAAAGCCGAAGTAAAACGCATTGAAGAAAAAACACACATCAGCACGATGGATATTGTGATTGGCTGTGTGGATAACCGGGCTGCAAGGCTCGAAATCGTTAAACGCTGCCGGGGTTCGTATTATCTTGATTTTGGCAACCAACGGGATAACGGTCAAGTCGTATTGGGGCAGATTCCATACGAGGCGAAAGACCGTTCAGAGGATAGATTGCCGCATGCCGGTGAATTGTTTCCAGATATCATCAACCCTGAACTTGAAGGTGAAGATGACACGCCCAGCTGCAGTTTGGCGGAGGCTTTGGAGAAGCAGTCGTTATTCATCAATAAATCAGTCGCAGATTACGGGCTGAATATTCTGAGTACGCTGTTTCGCTTCGGAGAGATTGGTTTTCACGGTGGTTTCATCAACTTGAAAACAGGCAGAACATCGCCTTTGACAGTCGATCCGGAAGTCTGGAAAAGATTTGGTTACAAAGTGCGTAAAGCTCGCGTAACCAGAAAAAAATAATGTTTTACCCCCTCTGCACTGCAGAGGGGATTCCTTATAAGCCAATTCATGAACTACCGCAGCAATTTCTTCGTAATACTAATTATTTCCACTTATTTCTGACACCAAATATATGGGCATACATTTAACTCTACATATTCCAACTTAACGAGAAGTGGCCTTAATTTCCCAATAATCCAGAGATACAGGCTGATTTTGTTTATGTAATATCACATTACCCCTCCGTCAGTAGTTAACTGACAT
>ENA-UPTA01004626-UPTA01004626.1-activated-sludge-metagenome-genome-assembly--contig:-NODE-4626-length-12947-cov-5.686084_pt1 | contig 12947 bp, 16 predicted proteins | sample MGYA00238184_ERZ773361 | MGnify/ENA primary metagenome ERZ773361 (study PRJEB29100, sample SAMN05720205) | activated sludge metagenome | isolation source: anaerobic digester from wastewater...
CCCAACGTCGCGCTGATCGAACCGCTCGACTATCCGCACTTTACCCGGCTGCTGGGCCTGGCCGAAATCATGCTGACCGATTCGGGCGGCGTGCAGGAAGAGGCGCCGGCGCTCGGCAAGCCAGTGCTGGTGATGCGCGAGACGACCGAGCGACCCGAAGGCGTCACCGCCGGAACCGCCAGGCTGGTCGGCACCGAAACCTCCGTTATCGTTACCGAATTGTTCAACCTTCTCGACGATAAGGCCGCCTACGAAAGCATGGCGCGCGCCCACAACCCCTTCGGGGACGGGCAGTCCGCGCGCCGTATCGTGGAGCTGCTTGGACATGAAATCGGACGTAAAGCCTGACGTTTGCGTTGTAGGGCTGGGGTACATCGGCCTTCCCACCGCTGCCATCGTCGCCCGATCGGGCTGCCGGGTGCGCGGCGTGGACGTGACGCAGGCAGTGGTCGACACGATCAACCGCGGCGAAATCCACATCGAGGAAGTCGATCTTGACGGTCTGGTCCAGGGCGTCGTCGCGCGCGGGCTGCTGTCCGCCTCGAGCGAAATGGAGCCCGCCGATGTCTTCGTGATCGCCGTGCCTACGCCGTTCGATGCGAACCACGCGCCTGACATTTCCTACGTGCTCTCTGCCGGGGAAGCGGTGGCAAATGTGCTCAAGACCGGGGACACCGTGATCCTCGAATCGACCTCGCCGGTGGGCACCACCGAGCAGCTGCGCGACCTCATCGCCGCGCGCCGTCCCGACCTCAAGTGCCCCGGCCTGACCAGCGAAACGCCGGACATTTCGATCGCCTATTGCCCGGAGCGCGTGCTGCCGGGCAAGATCCTGGAAGAACTGACCAACAACGACCGCTCGATCGGCGGCATCACCCCGCGCTGCGCGCGCAAGGCGCTGGCCTTCTACAAGCGCTTCGTGCGCGGCACCTGCGTCACCACCGACGCCCGCAGCGCCGAGATGACCAAGCTGGTCGAGAACGCCTATCGCGATGTCAACATCGCCTTCGCCAACGAGCTTTCCATCGTGGCCGACCGCATGGGGCTGGACGTGTGGGAAGTGATCCGGCTGGCCAACCGCCACCCGCGCGTCAACATCCTTCAGCCGGGGCCGGGCGTGGGCGGACACTGCATCGCGGTCGACCCGTGGTTCATCGTCCACGGTGCGCCGGAGCAGACCCCGCTGATCCGCACCGCGCGCGGGGTCAACGATGGCAAGATCCACCACGTCATCGCCCGCGCCGAGGACCTGCTGGCCGCTCATCCGCAGCTGACCGTCGCCTGCCTCGGCCTCGCCTTCAAGGCCAACATCGACGATTTTCGCGAAAGCCCGGCGCGCCTTGTCGCCGCCACGCTTGCCCGCCGCCACGGCGCGCGGATCAAGGTGGTAGAACCCTATGCCGCCGAGCTCCCGCGCGAGTTCGCGGGCACTGCGGCGGAACTGATCGACATCGACACCGCGCTGGAAACGGCGGACATCCTGATCGTGCTGGTCGACCACGACCAGTTCAGGGCGGTGCCCCTGGCCGAACGCGCGGGCAAGCTGGTCTATGACACGCGCGGCATCTGGCTGGATCAGCCGAGGGCGGGCGAAAGCGCGTCGGTCGCCGGACTGCGCCTCGCCAGCTGACCATGGCCGCAGGCGACTGGTTCCACCTTGCCGGGATCGCCCTGTGCCTCTTCGCGCTCTGGGCGATTGCCCGGCATGACTGGCTGCGCCTGACCCGGCCCTCGCGCCGGGTGCCGGGCGAGGTCAGCGGCCACCGCAAGACGATCGATGGCGACGGCTCCAACTGGGCGGCGGTCTATCGCTTTCAGTCAGAGGATGGGCCGCACGAAGTGATCGACCAGGTGCTGTCCGCAAGCCCCTCGCCGCCGCTCGGGGCCATGCAGGAATTGACCTATCCCGCCGGGCATCCCGGCCTTGCCCGCCCGCCGCGCCCGCTGATGTGGGGCATGGTCTATCTGCTGCTGGTGGTGATGATGGCCATGCTGACCGCTTCCTGGCTGGGGCTTCTCCCGAAGGATTGAGCCCTCGCAGGCTTGCATTCCTGATCCGCTGGGGCATCCTTGCCGCGACCTGTCGGGGGAGGGGCATATGACCGCGCTTCGCATCTACCTGATCGCGGCCTGGACCGCGCTGATCGCCTATACAGCCTTCGTCGTCGGGCGTGACGGCCTGGATCTGGCGCCGGTGTTCTTTGGCGCGATTGCCGCTGGCCACTGGCCGGGGCAGTTCAACGCCGATTTCCTGACCATGCTGGCGCTCAGCGCGCTGTGGACCGGTTGGCGCAACGGCTGGAGCCCGCTTGGCTGGGTACTGGCGGTTCTGGCGTTCAATCTGGGCGGGGTGTTCCTGATGGCCTACCTGCTGGTGCTGCTCCACATCGAGAAGGGCGACATGGCCCGCGTGCTGCTGGGGCGCCGCGCTCCGGCCTGAGCAAAGGCATTGACCTGCGCACCGCGCCGGGCATGATACCCGCCAGTCGCCGCGCCTTGCGGCCGAAGGGGGATTGACCATGACCAACGCCGTTCCGCCCACTCCGCCGCCTTCGCCCACCCCTCCGCCGGCCACCCCCGGCGGGTTCGACATGAACCGGCCGACGATCATCAGCCTGCTCTATCTCAGTTCCTTCATCCTGGGCGTCACGGCGCTGATCGGCGTGATCCTGGCCTTCGTCTGGAAGGGCGAGCCGCATGAGGACTGGGAGGAGACCCATTACCAATACCTGATCAACACCTTCTGGATCGGGCTGGTCGGCACGATCGTCGGGATCGTCACGATGATCGTTCTGGTCGGTTTCCTGGTGCTGCTGGCCACGGTCGCGCTGTGCGTGGTGCGCTCGGTCCTGTCGCTGCTCAAGGCGCAGAAGCGCGAGCCGATGCCCAACCCCGGCACCCTGTTCGCCTGATGCGGGACCTGGAAGGAAAGGTCGCCTTCGTCACCGGCGCGGCCTCCGGCATCGGGCTCGGCATCGCCCGCGCGCTTGCCAATGCGGGCGTCAAGGTGATGCTCTGCGATATCGAGGAACAGGCGCTGGAAACGGCGCGCGCGGGGCTGGCGGCGGGCAATGCCGATGTCGCCGCGGTGCGCGCCGACGTTTCGCTGCGCGCCGAACTGGAAGCCGCGGCCAAGGCGACCATCGAACGCTTCGGCAAGGTCCACATCCTCGTCAACAACGCCGGGGTCGGCGGTGGGGGCGATTACGGATCGTGGACCCAGGCGGGGTGGGAATGGACGCTGGGCGTCAACCTGTGGAGCGTGATCTGGGGGATCGAGATCTTCGGCCCCCTGATCGAAAGCCACGGCGAAGGGGGGCAGATCGTGTCCACCGCCTCGATCGCGGGCCTCGCGGGCGGGGTCAACCCCAGCTACAACGTCACCAAGTACGGCGTCGTCGCCCTGTCGGAAGGGCTGCGTCCGACCCTGGCGGAAAAGGGCATCGGCGTGTCCGTGCTGTGCCCCGGGCTGATCCGCACCCAGATCCTCGACAGCACGCGCAACGTGCCCGCCCGCTTCGGCCGGGTCGAGGCGATGACCGAGGGCGGCGAGGAAAGTGAAGCCGCGCAGATGATCCGCATGGGCGTGGCCATGGGCATCGATCCCGATTACGTCGGCGAACTGGTACGCGAGGGGATCGAGGAGGACTGGGCCTATATCCTGACCGACACCGACTTCGAACCGGCGATCGACATGCGCTTTGCCAATATCAAGGCGCACTTCGACAAGATCCGGGGCCGGGTGCCGCCGCGCGGGGCCGCCTGATCATCCACCTGATCGGGAACCGCAGCGCCTGACGCGCGCTTTGGGGGCAAAGGAGCATGCCATGTCCACCCCCTCTGCCGACAAGCCCCGCGATACACCCGCACCCGATGGTGAGCCGACCACCGATGCCGGGCTTGCGCCAGAGGCTCACAACGAATCCCAGGACGACGAGGGTGAGCAGGCCCAGTCGCTGGCCGCAGAAGCCCGCAGCGCCAATGCCTTGCCCTATGCGGCCAGCGAGCGGGGGCCCGCATCGGGCGCGGGCGACGCGGCGGGAAGTACGCCCGATGTGGTCGATCACATCAAGCAGATGCTCAGCGACGGGCGCATCGACATGAGCGCCTATCGCGGCGAGCGGAACGACGACGATGTCGAGGGCGGCCTTGGCCCGCAGGGGCTGGAGGACGATTTTCCGCGCGGCGCGGAATAGGGCTGGGCGTCAGTCGCCGCTGTCGCTGCCGTCGCCTCCGCCCGAGCTGTCGCTGTCCGAACTGTCGCTGTCCGAGCCGTCGCGATCCGGGCTGCCGCCGTCAGAAATGGTGGCATCGCCGCTGTCGCCGCCCTTCTTGCCCCGCAGGATCGCGGGCAGCACGGCAATCAGCACGACCGCAAGCGCGATCCACACGGCATAGGACATCGGCGAATTCCCCTTCGTTTCGGTGCCGCCAGCTTGCGCCTGTCGGGGCCGGGAAGGCAAGCGGGTTTCGGGCGGGTTTCGGGCGGGTTTCGGGCGGTTTGGCCGGGTTAACTATCCGGCAAGCAACCGGTGCAAGACTGCGCGCTTACGCTGCTCATGCGCGGGTCGGTCATTGCGGCCGGTCTGGCGGGGCGGCCCAGCGAAAGGTCCTGCCGATGCAGACCGAAGACCAGACCAGCCAGTCCTCCGGCCGCCGCGCGGCGGACCGCCGCCAGCAGCAGCTCAGCCCGCTGCCGTTTCCCGACCGGCGCAAGGGCGAACGGCGCAGCGGCGAAGACCGCCGCGCCGCACCCCGCTAGGCCTGCCTTACTGCTTGGTGGGCGCCGCGCTCGCCGCCGGAGCCGCGCTCGCGTCACCGCTCGCGGGCGCGTTGGTCATCGGCGTGGTCGGCAGGTTGACCGGCACGGCCGGTTCGGTCGGGTTCTCGGCCACGAATTCGCTCGACGCGGCGGTCGGCTCGCCCGCCGCCTGATCGGTCGCCGCCTGTTCGGCCTTCTCACCGCCACAAGCCGCCAGCGCAAGCGCGCCGGCCAGGGCCAGGGGATAGGCAATACGGATGGTCATGGACTTGTCCTCCTGCGTTGTTGCCACGCCAACCTAGACTGCGCGCGCAGCGCGTCTGTGACAAGGATCAAGTGGGGGCTCACGTAAAGAGTCGGCGGGGCTTGCCCATTGCGGCCGCCCAAGCATCGCGCACTGTCCAGAGAATCAGTGAGAGAGCTCTTTGCCTCCCGTCCAATAGCTCGACGATAACTTGTTCGGCTCCGCCGAACTTGCCTTCACCGCAACTCAATCGGCCAAAACCAGTTGCCGTGCGAATAACAGCGCGATCCGTCTCCAAGAACCAAGCCTTGCGGGTCAATTGGGCGTGTTTGAAGGCATCTGCGACGTCGTGAAGAATGGCAAGATCATCGACGGGTTGTCCATTGACTCGACGCACAAATCCAGTCCTCAACCAGTCCCTGATCTGATCGATCTTTGAGCCTCGGGACCAACGCGGCGCTGATGCCAGAACCCTGTCTGTGAATTGATGGAGTTCGATCGAGGCGGTCCGCGCGCGTCTTAATACTAAAGCGCGCGCGTCGTCCGGACTTCCGATGCCATTTACAGTCGCATCCGTGAGTACATTCTCGGCATCGTCATATTCTGCGATGGCAGGCTCGACGATGAGTTCAAAAAATTCGGTCGCCGCGTCAGTTTCCTCAAGCTGCGCGATCACTCCGCAGCAACGCCCCCGAACATGTCCGGCTCCGCCGCCGCATCGCCCGCTTCGTTCGCCGCGCTGACTTCGCCCTTGGCCTTGCGGCGGGCGTCGAAGCTGGACCAGACGTCGTTCCAGTTGCCGCGCGTGGCGGCCTTGGAATATTCGGTGGCGCGGGTTTCGAAGAAGTTGGCGTGTTCCACCCCGTTGAGCAGCGGGGCGAGCCAAGGCAGGGGGTGGTCCTCGATCATGTAGATCGCGGGCAGGCCCAGCTGGCCCAGGCGCCAGTCGGCGATGTAGCGGATGTAGCGCTTGATTTCCTTCGGGCTCATCCCCGGTACGGGGCCCATTTCGAAGGCGAGGTCGATGAAGGCGTCTTCAAGGCGCACCGTCTTCTGGCAGCAGTCGATGATGTCTTCCTTGACCGCCTTGGTCAGGCAGCCGCGTTCGGCCACGAAGGCGTGGAACAGGCGGGTGATGCCTTCGCAGTGCAGGCTTTCGTCGCGCACCGACCAGCTGACGATCTGGCCCATGCCCTTCATCTTGTTGAAGCGCGGGAAGTTCATCAGCATGGCGAAGCTGGCGAACAGCTGCAGCCCTTCGGTGAAGCCGCCGAACATGGCGAGCGTGCGGGCGATATCCTCGTCGCTGTCCACCCCGAACTGCTGGAGGTAATCGTGCTTGGCGCGCATTTCCTCATACTCGAGGAACATGCCGTATTCGCTTTCCGGCATGCCGATGGTGTCCAGCAGGTGCGAATAGGCGGCGATGTGGATCGTCTCCATGTTGGAGAAGGCGGCCAGCATCATCTTGACCTCGGTCGGCTTGAACACCCGGCCATACTTTTCGTGGTAGCAATCCTGCACCTCGACGTCGGCCTGGGTGAAGAAGCGGAAGATTTGCGTCAGCAGGTTGCGCTCATGCTCGCTGATCTTCTGCGCCCAGTCGCGGCAGTCCTCGCCCAAAGGAACTTCCTCGGGCATCCAGTGCACCTGCTGCTGGCGCTTCCAGTAGTCGTAGGCCCACGGATATTCGAAGGGCTTGTAGGTCTTGCGGGCTTCGAGAAGAGGCATGGGACGACTCCGGTGGCAGAGGGCGGACTATAGGGCGGATCCCCGCGCGCCAGAAGCGCGCGGGGCATGGAAGCGGTGGAAAGGGGCGGGCGCGTTCACTTCCAGAACCAGGCCGGCTTCACGCCGCGGTCCTTGCGGCCCCGCCACATCAAAATGTAGAGCCAGAGGCCGGAAAAGCTGAAGAAGATCATCGCGAAGCCCGACAGGGTGGCGATCGCCACGCCCAGCGCGCCGAAGCTTTCGCCCGAATGCAGGTGATGCAGCAGGCCGACCAGCGCGCGCGGATCGCCGTCCTTGGGCTTGGGCCGGCAGGTGTAGCCTTCGGGGCAGGCGACGGCGGGCTTCGGCGCTTCGGCGGAGGCGCCGGCGCTGGTCGCATCGATGTACATCGGCACGACCTGGCTCAATGTGCCCGTCACCGCGATCCACAGCAGGAACACCCCGAAGAAAACCGAAATCCAGCGATGCCACTTGCGCATCAGAATACACTCCCTGAAAGGTTGAAGAGACCTTCCCCGAAGCCGGTACGCACGCGCACCGCAAGCCGCACTTGGTCGCCAATTGTAACTGGTGTCATGGATAGTCCGTGTGTCATGTCAGCCATCGACCCCGGCCAGCGTCAGCCCCACCGCGAAGAGGATCAGCACGCAGCCAAACGCCGTCAGCATGGTTCCCGCGATCCGCCGCAGATAGACCGCTCCCTCGTCCGGGGTGTGCCGCGTGAAGACCACGGCCCCGGCGCCGATCAGTCCGACGCCGACACCCAGCATGACGAGGCGGCCGTGGTTCATCGGATCGCACCGCGCCGCGAGCCGCCTACTGGCAGCTCAGGCACTCCTCGTAGTCGGTCGGCTGGGCGGCGAGTTCGATGCGGGGCGCGTCGGCGGTGTTGTCCGCTTCCACGCCGCCCGCGAAGCCCGCGCGCTGGACCGACTTCGAGCGCAGGTAATAGAGGCTCTTGATCCCCTTTTCCCAGGCCTGGAAGTGCAGCATGGCCAGATCCCACTTGTCGACATCGGCGGGGATGTAGAGGTTGAGGCTCTGCGCCTGGTCGATGTAGGGCGTGCGGTCCGCCGCGAATTCGAGCAGCCAGCGCTGGTCGATCTCGAAGCTGGTCTTGTAGACGTCCTTTTCCTCCTGGCTCAGGAAGTCGAGGTGCTGGACCGAACCGCCGCGCTCGAGGATCGAGTTCCAGACGTTGGTCGAATCCTTGCTCTTCGCCTGCAGCAGCTTCTGCAGGTAGGGGTTCTTGACCACGAAGCTGCCCGACAGGGTCTTGTGGGTGTAGATATTGGCCGGGATCGGCTCGATGCAGGCCGAGGTGCCGCCGCAGATGATGCTGATCGAGGCGGTCGGCGCGATCGCCATCTTGCAGGAAAAGCGCTGCATCACGCCCATGTCGGCGGCGTCCGGGCAGGCGCCCCGTTCCTGCGCGAGCAGCAGGCTGGCCTCGTCCGCCTTGGCGGCGATGTGCTTGAACATCTTGAGGTTCCAGGCCTTGGCCATGGCGCTTTCGAACCCGATCCCCTTCTTCTGGAGGAACGAGTGGAAGCCCATCACGCCCATGCCGACCGAACGTTCGCGCATTGCCGAATAGCGGGCGCGGGCCATCTCTTCCGGCGCGCGGTCGATGTAGTCCTGCAGCACGTTGTCGAGGAAGCGCAGCACGTCTTCCACGAAGCGGTCATCGCCGTTCCACTCCTCCCAGGTTTCCAGGTTGAGGCTGGAGAGGCAGCACACTGCGGTGCGATCGTTGCCAAGGTGGTCCTTGCCGGTCGGCAGGGTGATTTCCGAGCAGAGGTTGGAGGTCGAAACCTTAAGCCCCAGGTCGCGGTGATGCTTGGGCATCATCCGGTTCACCGTGTCGGCGAAGACGATGTAGGGCTCGCCCGTGGCAAGGCGGGTCTCGACCAGCTTCTGGAACAGCGCGCGGGCATCGACCGTGCCGCGCACCGACCCGTCCTTGGGGCTGCGCAGGTTGAATTCGCGCCCATCACGCACGCATTCCATGAATTCATCGGTCAGCAGCACGCCGTGGTGGAGGTTCAGCGCCTTGCGGTTGAAGTCGCCCGAGGGCTTGCGGATTTCGAGGAACTCCTCGATCTCGGGGTGAGCGACGTCGAGGTAGCAGGCGGCCGAACCGCGCCGCAGCGAGCCCTGCGAGATGGCCAGCGTCAGGCTGTCCATCACCCGCACGAAGGGGATGATCCCGCTGGTCTTGCCGTTGAGGCCGACCGGCTCGCCGATCCCGCGCACGTTGCCCCAGTAGGTGCCGATCCCGCCGCCCCGCGAGGCGAGCCAGACGTTCTCGTTCCAGGTGCCGACAATCCCTTCAAGGCTGTCCGACACGGAATTGAGGTAGCACGAGATGGGCAGGCCGCGATTGGTGCCGCCGTTCGACAGCACCGGGGTGGCGGGCATGAACCACAGCTTCGAGATGTAGTCGTACAGCCGCTGGGCATGGTCCTGATCGTCGGCATAGGCGGCGGCGACGCGGGCGAACAGATCCTGATAACGCTCACCCGGCAGCAGGTAGCGGTCGTCCAGCGTTTCCCGGCCGAAATCGGTCAGCAGCGCATCGCGCGCATGATCAACCTCGATCGCGAAGCGGCGTTCGTGGATCGCCTTGGAATCGTCCTTGGCCGCCGTGGCCGCGCCGGCGAGTGCGCCCTGAAGCACGGCTGCGCCGAGCTGCTCGACCAGGTTCGCGCTGCCCGCGTCGCTCTTTGCGTTCATCGTCACTGCCGGGGAATTCCCCGCCTCCACTGCTTCCGCCACTGCTGCCTCGACTTCGGCCATCGCCGGTTCGTCTCCGTTCCTGAAATCCACTTGCAGCCCCCATGTTCCGCCGGACAATCGCTTCCGGCGCTGTTCCGATCCCCCGTGGCGCGGCATGATGTTCCGCGTCTGTTCGAATCGGTGGGCGCTTCAAAATCTGCGTCCATCCTATCGAACCTGGGAGAACGAAACGAGAAAAAGTTATCCCGGTTTCATCCCCGGACCGGCAAGCAAGAGGGGCTCCCCCGACCCGAATCCGGCCCTGCGGCGCGAAGCGCGCTTCTGGCGGATTAATCAAGGTCTAGATGGCCCCCCTGTACCGGACCACTATCCATAGTGCCTGTTCCTGAATTGCGCGCAAGAGGGTAAATACCCGCGCAACTAATCGCGGGGAGCGGTTCCTGGCCGGGCGGGGCTGACAAGCAGCGGCGACGCGCGGGAATTCCAGCATTGCGCGCCGCCGCAAGAGTCAAAATGAATCGGTGCAAAAATTTTTGCCCGTGGACAGCACTGCCGGGGCGTTGACACGGATAGAATCGAGGCGGGCAATCTTGTTGCCCAAGCGGGTGCGAAATGCTGCGTTTCGAACCCGGCGCCCAGGACCGGCCACGATTGAAAGCATCGCTGACCGGGCCTATGCTCAGGCCACACGGATCAAAGGATATTCTCCATGCTCAACCTGATCGGCGCCGTCATCTCCGGGCTCGTCATCGGCGCGCTCGCGCGGTTCTTCTATCCGGGCGCGGTGGACATGGGCTGGGGGATGACGATCCTGCTCGGCGTCGGCGGCTCGCTGCTCGCGGGGCTGGTCGCCAATCGCGGCGCGGGTGGGGAAGGGGTCAACCGCGTCGGCTGCCTTGCCTCGGTGCTTGGGGCGATCGTGCTGATTTTCATCGGGCGCCAACTCGGCTGGCATCTCTGATCCGCCTAACGGCGGTGCGGGAAGTCCGTCCGGACTTCCCTGGCCTGTCCGCCCCGCCGTCAGGCGGAGAGCAACTCCCCCCTCAATCGTCCTTGCCGGCGCGCCAGCCGTGCTCGCCGCGTTCGTGGATGATGTTGGCGCGGCCCACGATCAGGTCGTCGACCATGCCGATCCGGTTCACGTCCTTGTCCTTGTAGGGCAGTGAATGCAGGACATAGCGCATGGCGTTGAGCCGGGCGCGTTTCTTGTCGTCGCTCTTGATCACGGTCCACGGGCTGTCGGCGGTGTCGGTGGCGAAGAACATCGCCTCCTTGGCGCGGGTGTAGTCGTCCCACTTGTCGAGACTGGCGAGATCGACCGGGGAGAGCTTCCACTGCTTGAGCGGGTGGACCTTGCGCTCCTTGAAGCGGCGGCGCTGCTCCTCGCGGCTGACCGAGAACCAGAACTTGATCAGGTGCACGCCGCTGCGCACCAGATGGCGCTCGAACTCGGGTGCCTGGCGCATGAATTCCGCGTACTCGGCGTCGCTGCAAAAGCCCATGACGCGCTCGACGCCGGCGCGGTTGTACCAGCTGCGGTCGAACATCACGATCTCACCGTGGCTGGGCAGGTGCTGCACGTAGCGCTGGAAATACCACTGGCCTTGCTCGGAAGGGGTCGGCTTTTCCAGCGCGACCACGCGGGCACCGCGAGGATTGAGGTGTTCCATGAAGCGCTTGATGGTGCCCCCCTTGCCCGCGGCATCGCGCCCCTCGAACAGGATCACGATGCGCTGGCCGGTTTCCTTGGCCCAGGCCTGCAGCTTGAGCAGCTCGACCTGCAGGCGGAACTTCTCCTTCTCGTAGGTGGAGCGGCGCAGCAGGTTCTTGTACGGGTAGCCGCCTTCGCGCCAGTCGCCGGCCAGCTCCTCGTCGGGATTGTTCTCATCCTCGACCTTCTGGCCATGGCCCAGCAGCGCCTTGCGCAGCACCTTCTGGTCGTCGGACGAGGCGCCCTCGATCAAGGCACGGAGCTGGCGGGCGCGGTCGGCCGGCGTGCCGGGCGCGTCGGATTTCACGAGTTCCAGCGCAGCCGCCACCATCTTGTCCTGGGCGGCACGCGTGGCCTGGTCGGCCACGAACTCTTCCAGCGCACGCGGACGGGTGGACGGCGCGGTGTCGCCCTGCGCCGCCAGGCGCACGGGCTCGCGGTCAACGGGCTTCACCCGGGGCGCGCGGGCAGGCTTGGTGGTCGGAGTCTTGGGTTTGGCTTGAGTCATGTGATGGTTCTTCCCTGCAGGATGAATGAACGGTTCCGCCGCGGCACCGGTAGCCGGTGCGCGGGGATCAAAACCATGACTGTGCGCCCGCCCCCCGTGCACGGGTTTGATGTGTGTCAAATCCCTGTCACAGCCCGGTCAAACGGGCCAGACGACGCCGTTGTCGTTCAGGATGGCGTCCAGCGGCTGGTCGTGCGCCTCGGGCTCGAAATCGTCCAGGTAGCCCTGCGTGTAGCCCAGCCCCACGGTGAACGGCCGGGGTTGGAGCGATGCCAGCGTGCGGTCGTAGAAGCCGCCCCCGTAGCCCAGCCGGTAGCCGCCGGCCCCGTACCCCACACAGGGCACGAACAGCAGCGTCGGCACGATGACCTCGGTGTCCTTCGGCTTGGGAATGCCATAGGCGTCCTCCTCCATCGGGCAGCCGGGGTACCAGGCATGGAAGGTCAGCGTCTTGTGCTGCTTGTTGACCACGGGCAGGCCGATGCGGCGCAGGGCAGGCTCATCCAGCAGTTCGCCGTCCTCCTTCCAGCGGTGCAGCGCCGGCAACGGATCGAACTCGCCCTTGATCGGCCAGTACGCACCGATCACGGCGTCGGGCCGCCCCACCAGCCAGATGCGCATGACGCGCTGCAGCATCTCGGCCCGGTCCAGGCGGTCGGGCAGGTTCAGCCGTTGTTCGATCAGGGCCTGGCGAAGGGCCTTCTTGTGCTCGGACTTGTCCATAATCTCCACATGCTGTTATCAATGATTCTGACACCGAAGGCCAAGTCGGGCCTGACGGCGCTGCTGTGCGGCGCCCTGGCACTGGTTTTTGTGCTGCCCGCTTCCGCGCAGGGGAAAGGCGACGACGTGCTGCTGGAGATGCAGCAGGCCTTCAAGAAGGGCGACAAAAAGCGCCTCGCCGCCCTGCTGCCGCAAGCCCGTGGCCACGTGCTGGAACCTTGGGCGGCGTACTGGGAATTGCGTTCGCGCCTGGGCGAAGCGTCGGCCCAGGAGGTGCAGGACTTCATGACGCGCTACGCCGGCACCTACCAGGAAGACCGGCTGCGCAACGACTGGCTGCAGCTGCTCGGGCAACGGCGAGACTGGACCAACTTTGCCGCCGAACACCCCAACTACCGCATGAGCGACGACCGCGAGGTGCGCTGCTACGCGCTGCTGGTCGATCACCTGAAAAACCCCGGCCTGGACGCGCGTCTGGCCGACGAGGTGCGCAAGCTCTGGTACGCGCAACGCGATGCCGATGATGGCT
>ENA-UPTA01004628-UPTA01004628.1-activated-sludge-metagenome-genome-assembly--contig:-NODE-4628-length-12944-cov-4.637986_pt1 | contig 12944 bp, 10 predicted proteins | sample MGYA00238184_ERZ773361 | MGnify/ENA primary metagenome ERZ773361 (study PRJEB29100, sample SAMN05720205) | activated sludge metagenome | isolation source: anaerobic digester from wastewater...
TCTACACACCGCTATACACTCTTTCCCTACACGACGCTCTTCCGATCTCCCATTGGGGAGCGGTTTACATGCACGTCAAAGGCGTTCAGGTAGATGCTGATCCGGACAGCCGGACCGCGCAGATATTCGGACTCGTTCATCTCCTCCACCCGCCGGATAATACCGTCGGCGCCGGCCAGGATGATTCCCTCCTCCGCGGGGGGAATCCTCTGGGGATCACGGTGGAAATAGAGCATAAACAGGCTCAACAGCAAACCAATGGCGGATATGACAATGGCCGCGGGCCCATGCAAAAGCAATGCGGTGCCCACCCCGATCACCAGGGGGGGGATAATCCATACCCACCCGCATTTGACTATTGAAATCCTCATATAAAACCCCGAAAGAATAAGCCCTGAACGCCGTTTGAAAAGCCTTTTTTCTGAAAATATCAGACCGACGGACTCTCCGCGGCTTCGGGCTTTCCGTTGTAAAACTCAAAGACTGCGTTTTGCCCCTCTTCATCCGAATAATGAACCGACCAGCGATGGATCGAAACTCTCAGGCGGTAATGCATGCCGGCTTTCAGCTTCAGGAAAACGCTCTTCCCCTTCCTGGATGTCCGGATCAGGTAGATTGGCGCTTCGGATCCCCGGCAGCGCAGCCCGAAGGTCCACCAGTACCTTGTCTTAAGCGGATGCCTTGCAAGGGATTTCATAAACTCCACGGGCGAAGACAGCCTGATTTGCACGGCATCGCCCAAATCCACGCGGGCAAGAGGAATCAGTCGCATGAACTTATACGTCAGGCGGTTCTCGCGCAGTTCATACGCCAGCACAAACCCCTGCACATATTTTGAACTCTGGGAATTCTGCTCGTTCATGCTGTCGTATAAATACCCCGAATCAAACCCCCGATGACAAAAAAAATGGTGGAGCGGAAGGGGATCGAACCCTCGACCTTCGCATTGCGAACGCGACGCTCTCCCAATTGAGCTACCGCCCCACAAAAAACCGCCGCAATATAACAGCACATTCCCCTCCCCGCAACTTTTTTTAAGAATGCCCTGAAATCTCTTTTTATTCCGCCGCGGACGAACGGATTGCCTTCACATCCATTTCCAGAGTGTCGTTTCCGCGGAAACTGTTCAATTTCATCTGGAAAGCCAAATCCAGCCGCCCGGCCGGCAGCGGCCGGTCGCCCCAGCCAAAGCAGATGGCGGGAACCGACGCACCGTTGATCTGCAATGCAAATTTCACGTGGCCCGTTCCAACCATGCGGGGATTGCCAGAAACCGCCACATCCCGCAAGCCCCAAAGGGGGGACGGATTTTCCATTCCGAACGGCTCGAGCTTTTTCTGGGCCTCATGGAGCTGTGCGCTGAATTCACCGGGCTCCAGCCATGCATCTATGGTGATGGACGGCCGCAGATCGGCGTGACGCAGGGCTTTCTCGGCGATCCGGTTGAACTGTTCCCCGAACTCTTCAATGCGGTCAACCGGCAGTTCCAGGCCGGCGGCCATGGCATGCCCGCCCCAGCGGGTCAAAATCTTCGAGCAGTGTTCGAGCTGCTCCACCATATTGAAGCCCGCGATGCTGCGGCAGGAACCCTTCCCCCGGCCGTCTTCATCAACGGCAATGACGATTGCAGGGCGGTTGAATTTCTTGACCAGGCGCGAAGCCACAATGCCCACCACCCCCTGATTCCATTCGCGGCCTGCGGCAACAATGCCATAGGTTTTTTTCTCGTCGTACTTTTCCGCAATCATGGCGGCGGCCTCTTCGAAGATCTGATTTTCGATGCTGCGCCGCTCGCGATTTGTACGATCGAGATCCTTTGCCAGTACTCCCGCCTCCGCAGCATCCTCGGTCAGCAGAAGGTTGAGCGAGTGCATGGCCGTGCCCAGGCGGCCGGCGGCATTCAGGCGCGGACCGAGCTGAAACCCGAATGTGTAAGCCGTGTACGGCTGCTTCACTTCGGCGACTTCCAAAAGCGCCTTCAGCCCGGGATTCCCGGTCCGTGCGAGACGTTCAAGCCCGGCACGCACCAGGATTCTGTTTTCGTGAAGAAGCGGCACGATGTCGCATACGGTGCCCAGCGCCGCCAAATCCAGATACTCGCGCAGATCCGCTTCCTTTGCAGAGTCTTCGCCAGCATCGCGGCCATGCTTCACCAGCGCATGGCAAAGCTTGTAGGCCACCCCCACCCCGGCCAGCATCTTGTCTTCCGGCCGCTTCCCGAGCTTGGGATTCACCAATGCCCATGCCGGCGAGATATCGCCGGAGACTTCGTGGTGATCGGTGACGACCACATCAACTCCGCGGGAGCGGGCATATTCCACGGCCTCGCGCGAGCCGGTGCCGCAGTCCACGGTCACAATCAGGCCGGGTTTGAAGTCCTCGATGCAGCGCATCACAGGTTCAACGCTCATGCCGTAGCCGTCGTCCACGCGATGCGGCAGGAACAGCTGGACCTCCGCGCCCAGCGCCCGGAGCACCCGGCACAGCATCGCGGTGCTGGTGACGCCGTCCACGTCATAGTCGCCATAGATCACAATGGTTTGCCGGTCCCTGATGGCCGCCCAAATGCGTTTTACGGCCTTATCCATGTCGGGCAGAACAAACGGATCGCCCAGCGAAGAAAGCGAGGGGGAAAGAAACCGTCCAATGTCCTCTGGTGAATCCCAGGGGCGGGCGGCCAGCACAGCGGCCACCGGGTGAGGAAGGCCGTATTCCGCCATTATAGATTCGGCCAGAGACTCGTTGAACGACGCTGTTTTCCAGACTTTCAAGACAACCTCCGCAAAGAAACACCCCGCGCGGATGACCGCGCGGGGTGCCTCACTCAAGCATACTGCATCCTATGCGGCCTTCGGCTTTTCGCGGTGCCAGAGCATCGCCACCGGCGTGGCCAGGTAAACGGAGGAATAGGTTCCTACGGTGACGCCAATGAACAGGGTCAGCGCGAAATCGAAGATTGAGCCGCCCCCGAACAGCATCAGGGCAATGATGCTCAGCAGCGTGGTTCCGGAGGTCAGAACTGTCCGGCTCAGCGTCTGGTTCACGCTGAGGTTGACGATATCCTTGTAGCTCCGCCCCCTGACGAGCTTCAGGTCCTCGCGAATACGGTCAAACACCACGATGGTGTCATTCACCGAATATCCCACAATTGTGAGCAGCGCCGCAACGATCGGCAGGCTGATCTGCTTGCCCAGCACGCAATAAATGCCCACGGTAATGAGCACGTCATGCGCCAGCGCAACCACCGCACCCACGCCGTAGCCAAATTCAAAACGGAACGCGAGGTAAAGCACGATGCCCAGCAGCGACCAGATGATGGCCATGATGGCCTTCCGGCGGAGCTCGTCGCCGATCTGCCCGCCAACCTGCTCTTCCTGAAGCAGTTCATAGCCGGCGAAGTTTGACTCAAACAGCTTTTTCACAGCCTCGCCTTCATTTTCGCCCACGCGCACATCCAGCATTTCATTGATTCCGCCCTCGGCTTCGGCAATCAGGTCGGCCTTGTACTGCAGGCTCGCATCTATGTTGATCTTCGTCAGCTCGGCGCGGATCTGGTCAATCGGCAGCTTCTCCTTGAAACCGTAGAGGAAAGAAGTTCCTCCCGCAAAATCAACCGCCAGGTTGGCCTCGCCCTTCTTCACAACGACGGTCCATGTTCCAGCGATGATGACTAAGGAGATCGTTGCAGCAACAAAGCGATAGCGCATGAAATCAATCTTCGTGTTTCCGAAGAAGGAAAGCATCTTCATGGTCTTGACCTTGAAACTGTCCACCAGCCAGTTCAGCCACAGCCGCGTGAACACCAGCACCACAAGCATCGTGACAATGATGCCCGCGCTCAGCATGACGGCGAATCCGCGGATGGGCCCCGATCCGAATGTGAAGAGGATCACGGCGGTCAAAAGCGTCGTAAGGTTGGCATCGAAAATCACGCTGAATGCGCGCTCATAGCCGGATGCAATGGCGCTGGACAGCCGCTTGCCGGCGCGCAGCTCCTCGCGAATGCGCTCATAAATGAGCACATTGGCGTCAACGGCCATGCCCATGGTCAGGATGAGGGCCGCAATGCCCGGGAGCGTGAGGGTCGGCAACCCGATCGCCGCGCCCGTGAAGCGCTGACCCGAGAAGAGCCCGAGAAATCCGGAGGTCACAATCAGACCAAGGGGCATGAGCAGGATCTCGGCGACCAGTGACACATCGGCCACCAGACCCGCCAGCAGGTAATAGCCCAGCATGAAAATCACGATCGCGGAAAATGCCACAATGCCCGCCCGAATGCCGCCATTGATGGCATCGCGTCCCAGCGACGGATCCACCGTGCTGGTCTGGATGATTTTCACCGGCGCAGGAAGCGCGCCGGCTTTGAGCACATTAGCCAGCCGCATGGCCTCGGGAACCTTGAAGTTACCCGTGATTTCAGCGCGGCCGTTCGGGATTTCCGTCTGGATGACAGGCGCGGAGTACAACGTGCCGTCCAGGATAATCGCGAGCTGGCGGCCCGTATCGCTTTCGCGGTTCTTCTCGCCGCCCGGAGCATAGTCGCGCGTGATCTTTGCGAAACGGCGCGCGCCCTGGCGGTCGAATTCAAGATTGACGCTGGGCGCACCGGTGATCTGATGATAATCCACACCGGCGTTCTTGATGGTGTCGCCCGTCATTTGTTTTCGAATCGAGATGTAATACGGACGATAAATCGTGCGGCCGGACGCGTCGCTGTCCTTTTCCAGCATGAAACTGCAGCCGGGCTGCGGTTCAAAGCGGTGCAGGGCGTCGAGGAATTCCTGATCCATGTCCTCATCCTTGACGTTTTCGACGTCACGAATGTAAAAGTCGCCGGCATCGCTGATCTTGAACCCGCGCGGGGCCTTGAAATCGGTGAAAAGCTCTTCAACCCATTCCGCGCTCTTTTCATGCACCAGGCGGAATTCCAGGAACGCCACGCTCTCGATGGATTCGCGGGCGGCTTCGCGCTTTTCCTTGTCAACACCGGGAAGCTGCACCACGATTCGCTCCGAACCTTCGGCCGACGAGGAATAGATCACCGGCTCGGCAATGCCCAGTCCGTCCACGCGGTTGCGGATGACTTCGAGGGCGTTTTCACGGGCTTCCGAGGCGGCGCGCGCAACGCGGGCGGGCAGTGTTTCCGGATCAATATCCGGCACGTCCTCAATAATGCGCTTCTGGATCTCACTCTTGTCAATTTCAACGGTGAAGCTGGTGCCGCCCTGCAAATCAAGGCCCAGCTTGACCTTCTCGGACGGCGGGTAAACCACCGCAAAGGATCCTGCCAGAAGCACGACCAGCAACAGCCATTTCCACACTGCGTTCTTTTCCATAACCGGTTACCTTCCTGTTTTAATCTTAAAATCCTTTTATTCCGCGGCTTCGGGCTGATCGCCCTTTGAGAGGATCTGCGTCACACCCGCGCGGCTGACTTCAATCTTCACGTTGTCGGCGATTTTCACGGTCAGGATCTTGTCCTTCACATTCGTGACCACGCCGAGAATTCCGCCGCCGAAAACGATGCGGTCGCCGCTCTTGACGGCATCCAGAAGGGCGCGGCGCTCTTTCTCGCGCTTCTGCTGCGGGCGGATGAGGATGAAATAGAAAATGGCCAGCATGATGGCAATCCATCCAAAATTGAATGCGGGGGACTGCTGACTCCCTCCGCCTGCGGGGGCGGCCATGGCTAAAAATAAACTGCTGTAAAACATAAAAATCCCTGCTCCTTAACTTCTGTTCCCGTGCGCTTTGTCTATCGTTTTGTATTCGCTGTTGATCCGTTCCCTGAATTCGGCAAACGGTCCTGCTCTATCGCTTCCCGCATTTCTTCCATGAACCGGAGAAAGCAGTGGAGATTATGGGTGGTCAGCAACCGGGCTCCCAATATCTCGTTCACATTCAGCAGGTGGCGAATATAAGCCCTGCTGAAATGAGTGCAAGCATAACATTTGCATCCTTCTTCGATTGGCCGGAGGTCATCCTTGTACACCGCGGCCTTCACGGGATAGCGCCCGGCGCGCGTAAATGCCGTTCCGTTGCGTGCCAGACGGGTCGGCATGACGCAGTCGAACATGTCCACGCCGCGGGCCACGGACTCCACCAGCTGCGTCCAGACGCCCACGCCCATCAGATAACGGGGCTTGTCCTCCGGGAGGGCCGCAATCCCCTGCTCCACGCCCTGAATCATCACGTCCTCCGGCTCGCCCACGCTGACGCCGCCGATGGCATAGCCGTTGAACCCGATTTTCACAAGTTCCTGCCCGCATTTTTCGCGCAAATCGGGATAAACTCCGCCCTGCACGATGCCAAAAACGAGCTGGCCGGCCGCATGCGGCTCATCGCGGCAGATTTTCGCCCACTCAATCGTCCGGGCAACGGATTTCGCGGCATAGTCCTTTTCGCAGGGATAAGGAATGCATTCATCCAGCACCATCGCGATGTCGGAACCGAGAATGCGCTCGATCCGCATCGCCTCGCGCGGGCCAAGAAAATGGCGGGCCCCGTCCACATGCGACTGGAATTCGACGCCGTCTTTTGTGATTTTGCGCAGATCGGTGAGACTGAAAACCTGATACCCGCCGCTGTCGGTCAGGATCGCGCCGTTCCATCCCATGAACTTGTGGAGACCGCCGCATTTCTCCATGATCTCCATGCCGGGGCGAAGATTCAAATGATAGGTGTTCCCGAGCAGGATTTTGCAGCCCAGGGCTTCCATCTCGTGCGGCGACATGGCCTTCACCGTGGCCTGCGTGCCAACCGGCATGAAAACAGGGGTATCCACCGGGCCGTGCGCCGTCATCAGGCGCCCGCGGCGGGCTTTTGAACCGCTGTCCTTCTTCAATATTTCGAAATCGCCGATTTTCATTTTGTCAGTGACTGCACCGGCTTTGCCAACCGGAAATGCGACATTTTGTACAGATTTCGCAAAAGGTCACGCAGATAATGGGGGAAAATGAGGATTTCAGCCCTCGTACTGCTTCAGACGCGGGGCATCGCGCCAGAGGCGTTCGAGGTCATAATATTCGCGCTTTTCGCGGCTGAAGATGTGGAAAACGACATCAAAATAGTCCACAACCATCCATCCGCTCTCGGGATCGCCCGCCCGAAAACTGCTGGCTGTGCCGCACTTTTCCTTCAGCGTCCGCTCCAGTTCGGATGCAAGCGCCTTGAGCTGCGGCGCGCTGGCGCCTGTAACAATCACAAAATAATCTGTCACGCTGGAAAGCCCCCGGACATCCAGCACCATCAGGTTTTCGCCCTTTTTGGAGAGCAGCGCCTCGCAGGCGGCATCCATGATTTCAATCGCTTTTATAACCGGCTCCTATCTTTGAAACAAACTGTGCTCGTAAATATACATTTCGACGGCGGCCGGCACAAGATAACGAATGCTCATGCCCTCCGCCACCCGCATCCGTACATCCGTCGAGGAGATTTCGATTTCGTGCCCGGTGATCACGCGCTCCCGCAGGCGCTCCGGCCACGGGTCGCGCAGATTGATGCGCTCCTTCGTCATTTCGGACGCCTTGAATCCGGGGCGGGCCATGATGACAAATTGACATTCCTCCAGCAGTTCATAAATCTTCATCCACGACTGCAGTTCCGGCAGAGAATCCGATCCGATGATGAAGTGGAACTCCGCGTCCGGATGCATCTGTTTCAAATACCGGATCGTGTCAATTGTGTAGGAAATGCCGTTGCGCCGGTTTTCAACCTCCGAAACGCTGAAATCCGGATTATCCTCGATGGCCAGCTCCAGCATGCTGAACCGGTGCTCGAAGCTGATCAGCGATCCCGGATCCTTGTGGGCAGGCACCGCGCAGGGAATGAAAATGATTTCATCCAGTTCCGCCTGCTCCATCGCGTCCTGCGCAAGAATCAAATGGCCGCTGTGCACGGGATTGAAAGATCCGCCCAGCAAACCGATTTTCTGTTTCCCTTCAGTCATACTACGGCTATTTAAATAGCAGGAGATGGTGAAAACAAAGCTTATAATTGGCTGAGGCGAAGTTCCGCCCTTGAAGTGCAACGACTTGGTTGCGAGCTCGTTCGTGAGAGAAAATGCCCCCAAAAAGGCAAAATATCGTCAAAAACAGGTTAAAATTGTCAATTTTGGCCGTTTTTATGTGTATTTTGACCGTGTTTGACGTTTTTAATCCGTTTTTCGATGTTTTTCGAGGATTTTGGGCTTCCGAATTTGAAGGCCGAACTGACCCCGTTCAATTTCTAATCACCGTTCAAATCATGCTTTTGATGCTATTCAACAGGTGAGTCTACTCACTTGCGGAAATTGCTTCGTTCATGACGCCCATGAGCTCAATTTGCTCCTCGCCAGTCACAACCCCATCTTCGCAAATCCGCTCTAGCGTGTCAGCGACAACAGACATCGGATAAATATGCGTGCACTGACATGACTCAATCCAATCGTAAAGGAGCAGAAGCTCTTCTTCTGTAATAATACCATCCGCTAGAATACCTTTGCAGAGTCCTATAAGCTGATTGAGTGACACCTTGATTTCAACGATGTCTTCTCTTTGTCCAGGATAATGCGCAACACTTTTTGACCGCTTTGCCTTTGGTCCCTTTGATTTCTTTTTGGCTGATTTGAAGGCATCCGCGAATTCGGGCAGGTTTGAAGCAATTTGCCAATCAGGCATTCCCTTGCGCCAGATGTAGCAATCCCCACCCGCAGCGAGCTCACGAATATAGAGCATACTAAAAGGACCAACCTGTTGATCTTCCTCGGTCAAGACGTACCACACCTCCTGCTCTAGACAGGCCGAATGCAATTTTTCCAAGCATTTGGAAACTGGCGTTGTTTTTGAAAATGTTCTAAGAGAATCAAAATCTATAATGCCCGCAGGTTCGAGTCGTTCACGCAATACGGTTTGAAACAGACGAACCAAAGCCTGAACGTCATGCAGCGCACTATGAGAAGGGCCCGTGGACAATCCGAAATGATCCTTTATGGTATCCAGCTTCAGATTATCAGTATCCGTTATCGCTCTGCGAGCCAAAGCAAGTGCGCAGAATCCCTTGAATCCCGTCTGAGGGATATTGAGGCGCATGTATTCAGGAATCAAAACACGATCCCAGTCATAGGAGATATTGTAAGCGACAAAAGGCAAATGCCGGCAGTACTCATGAAACTGCATGTGCGCACTTCGGGGATCTTCCCCATGTTTCCGCAAATAATCACGCGAATAACCGTGCAGTGCCTCAGCTTGCCGCTCAATCGGAACATCATGGTTAAGCAATATGCGGAAAGGCTGCCCTACTGGCTCCCAACCCAGCATTTGCTGCGCAGCGATCTCCACAGCATAAATCGGTTTTACTATTCCTGTTGTTTCCGTATCAATTATGACCCACTTGTCAGTCTTCATAACACCCGTGCCTCTATATCTAGTATTCTGGCGGATTCGAGGGGAGAGTCAATGGCCGTTTTGCCGGGGAGGCATTCGAACGGGCGCGGATCGTGGTTTTATTGTTTTTCGCGAAAAATGGCCATTTTTTGGCATTTTAGGGCATTTTTTCGCGTTTTTGAGCCATTTTTTACGTTTTTAGGCCGTTTTTAGGCCGTTTTTGATCATTTTTGGATCATTCTTCCTTGACGCCGAAGCGCTTGCGGAAGTAAGCGGCAATGGATTCCACGGTGCTGTACATGGAAGGAACCAGCACAAGGGTGAGGATGGTGGACAGCAGCAGTCCGAAAAGCACCGCGACGGCCATCGGGGCCCACCACTGGGTGGACTCGGCGCCGGCGATGATGCGCGGCGGCCACTGGTGAAATTCCACGCTGTAGCCGATGGCCATCGGAAGCAGTCCCAGAATCGTGGTGACCGCCGTCAGCAGCACCGGCCGCAGGCGCATGGTTCCGGCCGACACGATCGCTTCGTGAATTTCCAGCCCCTCGGCGCGCCGCTGAAGAATGCAGTCGATGAGCACGATGGCATTGTTGACGACAATGCCCGCGAGGCTGATGACGCCCAGGCCGGTCATGATGATGCCGAATTTCATGCGACACAGCAGCAGGCCCCACATCACGCCGATCAGCGACAGCAGCACCGTGAACATGATGATGAACGGAAGCAGAATGGAGTTGAACTGAATGACAAGGATCACGGCAATGAGTCCGCTGGCAATCACGAAGGCCCTGCTCAGGAACGCCCCGGATTCCTGCATCTCCTCTGTGTCGCCGGCATACTTGATGCTGTAGCCCCGCGGCAGAATCATGTCCGCGAGGCGGGCCTGCACGTCCACGAGGATTTCGTCCACGCCGCGATTCTGGTTGTCGCCGATGATCTTGATGACGCGCTTCTGGTTCTTGCGCTTGATGGCCCCCTTCCCGCCCGTGTATTCAACCTTCCCGAGCGAGGTCAGCGGCACTTTCTGTCCGCCGGGGGCGGGAATGAAAATCCGGTCCAGCAGCGCGAGGGTGTTGCGCTGATCCTCCGGCAGGCGGAGGGTGATGTCATATTCGTCCTCATCCGCACGGAACTTGCTGCTTTCCGTGCCGTAAACGGCGGTGCGGAGGAAATTGCCGATCTGCGACGTGTCCAAGCCGAAGAGCGCGGCTCGGTCGCGGTCCACCACAAACTGGATTTCCGGCAGCGCATCTTCCATGTCGTCGCGCAGTTCAACGAGCCCCGGCACGGTTTCGATGCGATGCATGATTTCAGCAGCATATTCCGTGAGCGTCTCGAAATCGTCCCCGGAGAACTCAATCTCAACGGGATTGCCAAGCGGCGGGCCCTCTTCCTGCTTCGCCACCGTCACTTCCGCGCCGGGAATCAGGCCGATGTCCTTCCGGATTTCGGTGATCAGGTCGAAGGTGTTGCCCGTGCGCTCCTGAGCGCTGACAAATTCCACATGTATGTTGCCGATGTGCGTCCCACCCTGGCCGCCCTCAATGGTTCCTCCGCCGGCCGATCCAACCGTGGTCAGGCAGAATTTGATGTCTTTGTATTTTGTCAGCTTCTCCTCGATGGCCGCAAGGGCGGCATCCGTCCGCTCGATGCTGGTGCCTTCCGGGAATTTTACGCCGATGGCGGCGGAACGGGGCTCCACATCCGGGAACAGTTCCTGTCCGGAGCCGAACCGGGCATAGAGCTGGACCGAAAGGATCAGAAACGCAAAACCGAGCGCCAGCACGGCCAGCCGGTTGGCCAGCGCTAAGCGCAGGATGCGCTCATAGCCGCCGATAAACCAGTGCTTGTGCGGACGCGCCTCGCGTTTCCGGGCGCTGATGAGCGCCGAGCAGATGGCGGGATTGATCACAATGGCCACAAACAGGGATGCGCTCAGCACGATGATGAGCGTGCGCGGCAGGAATCCCATGAACTGGCCCATGATGTCCGGCCAGAAAAGAAGCGGACAGAACGCCGCCAGCGTGGTCAGGGTCGAAGTGATGACCGGCCAGGCCACCTCCGAAGCTCCGCGCCGCGCCGCCTCGTGCCGGGAAAGGCCCAGCGTGCGGTTCCGGTAAATGTTCTCCACGATCACGATCGCATTGTCCACGAGCATGCCGACCGCCAGCACAAGGCTGAACAGCACAATCATGTTCAGCGTCATGCCCATGGCGCTGATAATCGCAAAGCCCAGCAGCATCGAGAACGGGATGGCCAGCCCCACGAAAAACGCGTTGCGCCAGCCCATGAAAATCAGCAGCACGACCACCACCAGGATGAAGCCGGAGGCGATGTTGTTTTCAAGCTCCTCGATCATCATGCGGACATAATCGGACTCGTCCATTACAATGGTCAGCTCAATGCCGGGAGGCAGCGCAAACGCGTTGAGAAGCTCCTTGACCCGGTCAATCACCTTCACGGAGTTCTCGCCGGAGCGCTTCATGAGCGATATGGACACGCTGGGTTTGCGGTTGATGCGCGAGATGGAGGAAAGATCCTTGTAGGTGTCGGTGATGGTGGCAATGTCGCGCAGGAAGACAGGCTTGCCGTTGCGCTCCGCCAGCATCAGCTCGCGGATCTGCGGGACAATCTCGAATTCTCCGGGAATGCGGACCTGGAACTTGTCGCCCCGGGTTTCCAGGTTTCCGGCAGAAATGGTGCGGTTCTCGGAGGCGATCCGCTGCATCACCAGATCCATCGGGATGCCAAAGGACGCCAGCCGGCTGATGTCTATCTCCACGCGGATTTCACGCTCTCGCACGCCCGACACCACCGCCTGCTTGACGCCCGGCAGCTGCTCGATGCGGTCTTGAAGATCCTCCGCCAGATTCTTCAGGCGGTCCAGCGGTGTGTCTCCGGAGAGGGTGAACAGCAGAATCGGGAAGTCCGTGCTGAAATTGATCGCCTGCGCCACCGGCTCGTCCAGGTCCGTCGGCAGATCGGGGCGCGCAAGATCAATTTTGTTTTTCACGCGCTGCAGCGCAAGATCCATGTCCTGGCCGGAAAGAAACTCGATCGCAATGGAAGAGACCCCCTCGGCCGAAGTGGAGGTGATCTCCTTGACGTTTTCAAGGTCGTTGAGTTGCTTCTCCAGCGGAATGGTCACGAGCTTTTCCATCTCCGAGGGCGCGGTGCCCTCATAAATGGCCGTCAGGAAGACATAGGGGATGGTGATGTCCGGCGAGCCTTCGCGCGGCAGGTTCTTGTAGGCGCTCCCGCCCGCGATCACGAGGACCAGGAGGAAAACGAACACCGCGGTGCGGAACTTGATGGCATAATTGCTGATCAGCATTGGGAATCCCTTCAGTCCATTATCTGCAGCAGCATTCCGTCGGACAGCGAACGGTGCCCTTCGATCACCAGCGTTTCGCCGGCGGCAACGCCGCCGGAAAGAATGACGCGGTCATCCACGATCCGGTCCATTTTCACAACCCGCCGCACGGCGCGGCCGTCCTCGACCACAAAAACCACGTGCTCGCCCTTCTTGGGAATCACGGCCGCCAGCGGCACCACGATGGCATTGTCGGTTATGCCCAG
>ENA-UPTA01004637-UPTA01004637.1-activated-sludge-metagenome-genome-assembly--contig:-NODE-4637-length-12933-cov-4.651654_pt1 | contig 12933 bp, 6 predicted proteins | sample MGYA00238184_ERZ773361 | MGnify/ENA primary metagenome ERZ773361 (study PRJEB29100, sample SAMN05720205) | activated sludge metagenome | isolation source: anaerobic digester from wastewater...
ATGCGCCCACCAGCCAGATTGCGGGCCAGATAAAAGAGCAGTTGCAAGGATGTCGCGTCAGCCCATTGTAGATCATCTAAAAAAATCACCAGGGGGCGTTTTTCAGCAACCCGCAGATACATACTGGCATATTGCCCAAAAATATTTTCTTGTGAAAACACAGGTTGAGCCAGCGCCTTCATAGCCTCGGTTGCCGTAAGCGTGGCTGCAGCATACAACCCGCCGCTCAAAAAATCTGCCCAGGCCGGGGCAACCTTGCGCGTAAATTCGACCAGGTTGCCTAAAACAGCTTCGGCAGGTGTTTTCAGACTTGTCAACACCTGCATGAACGGCGACAATCCGTTCTCTTGAGTTTCCATTGAGCAGATGCCCTGCCCAATGAAGACGGGTTCGTTTTGCCTGGGCCCCGACAACAGGTTAAGAAAGTGCTGAACCAGATAGCTTTTGCCTGTTCCGACATCACCACTGACCAATACAAAACGTGGCTGACGCTGCTGGCAAACCATTTCAAATTCGTACTGCAGTTGTTTCAATTCTTCTTTGCGGCCCACAAAAAAGTCTGGCATTGTGGCTTCTCCTGTTTTCTTCAAGGCAGCGGCATCTTACTTACAGCAGCCAGCAGCGCTTCAGCAAATATACGCCGTAGATCGTTGGCCTGTGGCAGCAGCAGCCCCGCACCGTCCATGTATAACATCTCGTTGGTTTCTTGTAACAATAGAGGCGCGCGTGGCGGAGTGACCTCGGGTCCATTCCAGCCAAAGGTATCTCCAATGTACCCATAAGTGCCCAGGTACGCTGCGTTGAGAGCAATTTGCAATTCTGGCAGACGGTGGGTCAGCTCATTTGCATAAATTTCGGCACAACCAGGTGGGGCCGTCGGCCGGACTTCATGCCTTGATAAATCGTGGGTCATATCATTGATGATGATATCCGCAGTAATCTCAACCCCGTCATCGTCATGCAGACCAACACGGGTGGAATGGGCATCCAAAATAAACCGGCGCGGACCTGCTGCGATGGCTTGAAAAAAAGAGGCCCCAAACCGATCAAGCCAGGCGCGGCGCAATGCGGTTGAAGGCTCTCGGCCTGGTCGATAAATGGGTTGCCCCTGGAACATAACCGGGGTTGCGTCATCCAACCGATCAGGGTGTCGATTGAGGTTGATGCATAACGGACTGTAGTCAAATCGAATGGTAGGGTTACCCAACCAGTCGCGAAAATCATAAATCAGGTCGGTATACCAATCCGTGCAATCGAAGAGTAATGCTTCGACATTTTCTACCAGATCGGTGCGTTGAATTTCGGGTGGCAGGAGGCGCCCCGCGTGGGGAATAACCACACAAATCTCAGAACCAGGAATCATTATGCCAGCCCGTAGCGCGCCGCAGCCAGCTGCAGCACCCGGTTGATGAGCGCGGGGTAGCTGTAGCCGGCAACCTCGGCCGCGCAAACAAAGGAGGCCTGGGTCACATCGGGGTAAAGCAGCGGGATGGCGTTGACCTCCAGGATGCGGGGTTTGCCTTCAGCATCCAGCCGCAGGTCCATGCGGCACAGGTCGCGCAGGTGCAGCACCTGTTTGGCGCGGCGGGCAATGCCCTGCAGCTCGGCGGTAAATTCATCGGTCAATGGCGCCGGGCAGATGCGGTAGGTCTGGCTGTCGGCGTCTTCTTTCTGCGCGTGCGAATAAAAGCCAATCGGCGAGACGATTTCCACAATCGGCAGCGCCTCATCACCCAGCACGCCAATGGTGAACTCCCGCCCGGAGACATATTCTTCCACCAGAATCGGCGCGTGAATCATGCTCCAGGCCCACTGGATCTGGCGGGTCAGGTCGGCTTCATTCTGCACAATGGCATGGTCATCCACCCCCACCGAAGAGCCTTCGCTGGCAGGTTTGACAAAGAGCGGAAAGCGCAGCCTGGTGCTGTCAAAGTGGTCAGGGTCATCCACCACAATAAAATTAGCCGTGGGCAAACCATGGGCCTGAAAGACTTTCTTCGCCATCTGCTTGTTATGCGAGTAGAGCATGCCCTGAACATCTGAAGCAGTGTAGGGAATGCCCAGCAGGTCCAGCAGGGCAGGGGTCTGCGCCAGGCGGCTCTCGCCGTAGTGCCCCACAGCGTAGTTGAAGCAAATATCCGGGCGGTAGCGACCCAGCATCTCGGGCAGGCGGGCATCTGCCGGAAAATATTCTGCCTGATGCCCCTGTTGCTGCAGGGCATCCATAATGGCCTGGATGGTCTTGGGCTCGTCCAAATCGTCCCACCGGCCGGGCGCATCGTCCGGGCGATGGGGCGCGTCTGCTTTCAGGTTGGCTAATACGGCAACTTTCATGGCAAGAATGCCTTTCGGAAAATGGAATGCCAATAAATTGTAGCACAAGTTTGACATTCCCCCGATTTTGGGTTATTCTGGACACATGAGGCAGCTATGAGCAATCGAGAAGAAATTGAACGCGCCATTGCTGCGCTGGAGGGGCAGCGCTCTGTGTTGGGAGATGCCGTGGTGGATGCCGCACTGGCATCGCTGCGCCAGAAGCTGGCCCAAACCAGCACCCTGCACGCGGTTGAAGAGCAGCGCAAGCAGGCCACCATCCTCTTTGCCGACCTGTCGGGCTTCACGGCTTTATCCGAAAAACTGGACGCCGAGGAGCTTTCAGATACCATCAACGCCCTCTGGCAGCGGCTGGATGCAGTCATCCTGGCGCACGGCGGCGTGATTGACAAGCACGTGGGCGATGCCGTGATGGCTGTCTGGGGGGCCACCGCCACCCGTGAAGACGATGCCGAGCGCGCCGTGCGCGCCGCCCTGGCCATGCAGGCCGAGCTGGCTGCCAATGCCGGGGAAGGTCCCACGTTGAAGATGCGCATTGGCCTCAACACCGGACCGGTGCTGCTGGGGGTGGTGGGCACCACTGGCGAATACTCTGCCCTGGGTGATACGGTGAACACCGCCAGCCGCCTGCAGAACGCCGCGCCGGTAGGCGGCATTTTGATCACGCACGAAACCTACCGGTTGGTGCGCGGCATTTTTGATGTTCAGCCGCAGCAACCGCTGACGGTCAAGGGCAAGGCAGAGCCATTGCAAACCTACCTGGTGCTGGCAGCCCGCCCGCGGCCCTTCCGGCCCGGAGCGCGCGGGGTGGAAGGCATTGAAACCCGCATGGTCGGGCGCGACGCCGAACTGGCTACCCTGCAGCAGGCCTTTTGGACGGCTCAGACGGGCAGCGCGCGGCTGGTCATCCTGGCAGGCGATGCCGGGGTAGGCAAATCTCGCCTGCTGTGGGAATTTGAAAAGTGGCTGGCGCTGATGCCGGTGGCGGTGCCGGTCTTCCAGGGGCTGGCAACGCCCGAAATGTCTCAAACCCCTTACGGCCTCTGGCGTGACCTGTTCCGCCGCCAGTTTGAAATTTTGGACAGCGACCCGCCCGCGCAGGTGCGCTCCCGGCTGGCGGCTGGCCTGGCACCCCACCTGGATGCGGATCGCGCCGACCTGGTGGGCCAGTTGGTTGGTTTTGATTTTTCGGCCGCACCGGCTGTGCAGCGCCTGTTAAACAGCCCGGCTTTTGCCCGGCTGGCCCAGGCCGATCTGCTGCATTATATTCAATCCACTGCCGCCGATCAGCCGCTGGTGATACTGCTGGAAGACCTGCACTGGGCCGACCCGCTCTCGCTGGAATTTATCCTGCGGGTGGTGCAGGAACTGCCCAATAGCCCCATTCTGGTGGTGGCTCTGACTCGCCCCGCGCTGTTTGAGACCCGCCCCGCCTGGGGCGCCGGAGATTTTTCGCAGCGCATCGACCTTTCCCCGCTGACGCCCGAAGCCGCCACAACCCTGGTGCGGGATATTTTGCAAAAAGTCCCCGACCTGCCTGCCGATTTGCAGCAGTTGATTGTGAATGCCGCCGAAGGCAACCCCTTCTATCTTGAAGAACTGATCAAGATGTTTATCGAAGACGGCGTGATTGTGCGCGGCGAGGCCGAATGGCAGGTGGCGCCGGGGCGTCTGAAGCGCGTCAGCGTGCCCACAACGCTGGTAGAAGTGCTGGAAGCCCGCCTGGACAGCCTGCCCACGCCTGAAAAAGCTGCTCTCCAGCACGCCGCCGTGGTGGGGCGCATCTTCTGGGATGCCGCCATCGCCGAGCTGCAAGCCGAAGGCGAGCCACCGTTGCAAGCGCCGGCGCTGCTGCCCGATTTGCAGCGCCGCGAGCTGGTCTTCCGCCGGGAGCGCACAGCTTTTGCCGGCGCCGGAGAATATACTTTCAAACATGCCATCCTGCGGGATGTGACTTATGAAACCGTGCTGCTCAAGCGGCGCCGGGTCTATCACGTTCAGACGGCCCGCTGGCTGGAAGCCCACAGCGGCGAGCGTCTGAGCGAATATACCGCCGCCATTGCCCGTCACTATCAACAGGGCGGCGAAAATGAGCTGGCTGCCAGATGGTGGCAGCGCGCCGGGCAAAGCGCATACCGCAGCAGCGGCTTCAGTGTGGCGCAGGCTGCCTTTGAGCAGGCCCTGGCGCTGCTGCCCGCCGAAGCCGTCCAGCCGAGGCTCGACCTGTTGATCAGCCTGGGGGGCTGCCTGGAGCGGCAGGGGAGCTACCCCGAAGCCCGCCAGCGATTGACCGAGGCGCTTGAGACCGCTCGCCAGACCGGCGATGTGCGCGCCCAGGCAGGGGCCCTCAACGGCCTGAATCTGGTTGCTACCCGTCAGGGCAGTTTTGACGATGCCCGCCTGCTGGGCGAAGAGGCACTGACACTGGCCCGCCAGTCGGGCGATGCCGAAACCATTGCCCTGGCGCTGCAGCGCCTGGGCGGAGTCTACTATTATCAGGGCACTTATCCGCGGGCTGTGGAATTATTTGAAGCCGCGTTGAACACGTTTCAGCAGTTGGGCAATCCCACCGGCGAGGCCAACTGCCTGGTCAATCTCGGCAGCACAGCCTCCATTCAGGGCGATCACGACCGGGCCATTCAATCCTACAACCGCGCCCTGGCAATCAACCGCCAGATTGGCGAACGCTGGGGAGTCTCCACCTGCCTGAGCAATCTGGGCACCCTGCATTCATACCTGGGAAAATACGAGGCCGCCCGCCGCTATTTTGAAGAAGGTTTGGAAATTCGCGCCGAGATTGGCGACCGCTGGGGCTATGCCGCCTGCCTGGCCAACCTGGGCTGGACCGCCATGCTCCAGCAGGAGTACGACCAGGCGGTGCAGTACGGGGTGCAGAGTCTGGAAATTTACCGCGCCCTGGGCGACCGCCGCAACATTGCCAATTCGCTGTGCAACCTGGCCCATGCTGATGCACAGCGGGGTGAACACGCCCTGGCGCGCCGCGCCTACCTCGAAGCTCTGCAGCTCGGTTGGGAGATCGGCGCCCTGCCGCGCGTCCTGGAAGCCCTGGCCGGACTGGCCGGATTGCGCCTGGCGGCCGGCGAACTCATCCCCTCAGCCGAACTGCTGGGACTGACGACCACTCACCCGGCCACCAGCTCTGATGTGACCTCGGTAGCCGAGCCACTGCTGGCGCGGCTGCGGTCTGCCCTGCCGGCTGCCGATTTAGAGGCCGCCCTGGCCCGCGGCAGTGCACTAAGCCTTGAAGCCACTGTTCGGGCGGCGCTGCAAGAAACGCCCTGACCCTTTTATCCATAAGTTTAGGAGGAGATTCCCATGTTAAGGACAGTTCGCTGGTTATCATTCATTTTAATCTTGTCCCTGTTTAGCGCGCTGGCAGCCCCGGCGCAGGCGCAGACCGCTCCAACAGGCGGCCTGACCGATACAGTTGTGATCAGCGGCGTAATTGCCGATGGTTCGGGGCACGGCTACCCGCTGTACGCCCGGGTGGATGTGACCGGCGGCGCCGCGCCCCAGACGGTTTTCTCAGACCCATTCACCGGCGCATACAGCCTGACGACCCAGAAAGACATCCAGGTGACGCTGACAGTCACCGCCCTCATCACCGGTTACGAAACCGGCGCCGAGACCCTGATCCCCCTGACAGACACCCCGCTGAATTTTGACCTGCCTGCCGTGGCAGAATGTACCGCCCCGGGCTATTACAATCTGCTGTTTGAAGAAACTTTTGATGCCGTTAATGCCCCCGACCTGCCGGAGGGCTGGGCTACCGAGGTCTACAGTACCACCAGATACTGGCGCACTGCCACCGCCACCACCGATCCGGCGGGCTGGCCGCCGGTCAGTGATCCCAACCTGGTTTATATTAATACGTCTCAAACTTCCCCGCCGGGGACTACAGTGCGCCTCTACCGCACCGCCGGGCTTGATCTGACCACCGTAACCGGCGCCACCCTGGTTTTTGATATGTTCCACGACAGCGGCAGTCCGACCCTGAATGATCGGGTGCAGCCGCAGGTTTCGGTGGATGGCGGCAGCATCTGGCTGAATGTGGGCCCGGCGATCTCACGCTATGCTGCGGTCACTGGCTGGCAAACCCACCGCGTGGATCTCAGCGCCTACACCGGTGATGGATTTGGTGATGTGCGCCTGGCGCTCCAGGCCATTTCGGGCTTGGGCAACGACCTGCACCTTGATAATGTGCAGGTGCACTCAGCAGAATGTTCGCTGGTGCCCGGCGGCGCCATTGCCGGGCTGGTGACCGCCAGCGGCGCGCCGCTGGATGGCGTTTCGGTCTTCTCTGCCGAGGCGGGCGGCGTCAGTGCCAGCCAACCCGGCGACCCCACTAACGCTGGTCTGTACTGGTTCTTCCAACCGACCACCGGCAGCCCGCAAACCGTGCCGCTGACCGCCCGGCTTGAGCCCCAGTACCAGCCAGCCACCGCTGAGCTGTCCGTCAATCAAAACGAACTTCAGCGGCAGGATTTTACCCTGACGCCTCGCACCGCCATCACCATCAGTGGTGTGGTGACCGATGGCGGCGGCCACGGCTACCCGCTGTATGCCGTCATCCACGCCACAGGCCCGGGGTTTGAAACCACCGTCTATACCGATCCCTTCACCGGGGCATACACCCTGGCGGCCTATGCCGGGGCGGCTTACCACCTGGAAGCTGCCGCCAAACTACCCGGTTACAACCCCGTCTCGGCAGACCTGACGCCTGCCGGAAATGCGACCCAGAATTTTGCCCTCACCGTCAGCGGCGAATGTGTGACCCCCGGTTATGTCCCAACCAGTTCTAACCTTTACACCGAAGGCTTTAACAATACACCACCTGCCCTGCCAACCGGCTGGGCGCAGGAAGATTATTCGGGTACCAGCAGCGAATGGGCCACCAGCGCCACAACCGTCCATCCGTTGAACTATCCGCCGCATACTGGCAGCGGCCTGGTGTACTTCAATTCCTGGACGGCCACCGGCAGCCACGCTTCCCGGCTCTACCGCACAGCCGATATTGACCTGACCAGCATTCCTGCTGCAGTGCTGCGCTTCTGGATGTTCCATGACACAATCTATGATGATGAGCGCGATGACCGCCTTCAGGTGCAGGTCAGCCTGGACAGCGGCGTTAGTTGGATTAACGCTGGCCCGCTTTTCCCACGCTATGACGGTTCTGACGGCTGGAAGCAGCATACGGTGGACCTGACGGCCTATGTGGGCAATGCCAACGTGCGCATTGCCTTGCTGGCTTTTGGCGACAACGGCAATGACATCCATATTGATGACCTGACCATTGACCGGGTGGACTGCACCCTGTCGCCCGGCGGGCTGGTTGCCGGATATGTGACCGACGCCAATACCGGCGGGCGGATTGCTGGCGCGTCCATCTCTGGCGGCGGCGTTACAGCCGCCTCACTGGACCTGAGCCCCGACCTGACCCATACCGGGCTTTACCAGCTCTTCCAGCCCACCACCAGCAGCCCACAAAACATCGCCTATACTATCGCTTATCCACACTATACTGGCAGCGGCGCCACCGTTGCGGTAGCCCAAAATCAGGTCAACCGCCAGGATTACACCCTGTCTGCCGGACAGTTGACCTTTACCCCCACCGGCGGACTGCAGGTCACCCTGCCCATCAACAGCACCCTGGCAGACAGCCTCACGCTGGAAAATACCGGCAGCCAGGCCGTCAGCTATACCCTGCGCGAGGCCGCCGGACCGCAGTCCAGCCCCATTTCGCAGGCTTACGGCGTCAATACCATCTCAGATATCCTGATCATGTTTGCACTGAATGCTCCCGGCACAGTCACCAACCGGGGGCTGGTCAGCCCCAGCACCATCAAAGGTGGTGACTTCCTGCTGAATGATTTTTCAAAAGTCTACGCGCTGGATATTCAAACGACACCGCAGCTCATTACCCTGGCGACCACCAATGCAGCCAAAACGATTATTGGCAACGCGGCGCCAGAGGCTGGCTATGAATGGACCGGGCTGGCTGCTGCAGCCGATGGTACACTCTACGCCGCGGCCAGTAATGGCAGTGCCTCGCAGCTTTATACCATCAACCCGGGAGACGGTGTAACCGCATTGGTTGGCGTGATTACCAACAGCATGGATGTGCGCGGTCTGGCGGTGGACAGCTTTGGGCGTCTCTATGGCGTAGATATCTACCAGGATGTGCTGCTGCAAATCAACCCGCTGACGGGTGTGGGCCGGGTGCTGGGCAGCCTGAATGTCAACCTGAGCTTTGATCAGTCGCTGGAATTTGACGAAACCAGCGGGCGGCTGTACCTTGCGGCGCGCACACCCAGCCGCTATGAACTGCGCACGGTCAATCCTGCCACCGGGGCCTCCACCCTGGTGGGCCCGTTCCCCTCTGGCACACAGGTCGATGCCCTGGCAATTGCTGCCGGCAGCGATAACGCCCTGCCCTGGCTGACCGCTGACCTGACCACCGGCTCTTTGACCCCTGGCGCCAGCCAGCTTGTCAACCTGACGTTTGATACCACCAACCTGACCCTGACCCCGCCCGGCGACTATACCGGCTGGATTACCAGTTGGGATGACAGCCCCTACGGCGTGACAGCCCTGCCGGTGCAAATGCATGTGCAGGGTTATGGCGCAGAACTGACCCCGCCAACCTTTAGTAGCGAAGGCGTAGCCGGATCCACGGTCAATTACACACTCACGCTGACCAACAGCGGCGAACTGCCCACTGGTTACAGCGTGGCTGTGGCTCGCACCGGCGGCGAAACCTGGACCTTTAACTTCAACCCGCCCACGGTACCTACCTTGCAGCCGGGCGCCAGCGCAAACATCAATGTCACTGTCACCATTCCGGCGGGGGCCACCTCGGGCCAAAGCACCGTGCTGAATGTTACCGCCACCGCCACCGCCGACCCCATGCCCAGCCAGGCCAATGATGCCACCGTGCTGACCACCACCGTCAACGCGCCGCCCACCCCGGTAGATGACACCTACAGCCTGGGCGAGGATGACGTGTTGAGCGTGGATGCCGCTGCCGGCGTGCTGGCAAATGACACCGACCCCGAGTCGGACCCACTGGAGGCTGCGCTGGTTACCGGCCCGATGAAGGGTGTGGTGTACCTGGCTGCGGATGGATCGTTCATCTACACACCCAACGCCGACGCCAACGGTACCGACAGCTTCACCTACGCCGCACAGGATGGCTACTCAGCATCCACCGCCACCGTGCATCTCACCATCAACCCGGTCAATGACCCGCCAGAGCTGACCGTCCCGCTGACAGATCAACAGGCTATCTCGGGGCTGGGCTTTACTTACAGCTTCCCGGCAGACACCTTCATAGATATGGATGGCGATGCCCTGACCTACACCGCCGAACTGGATGGCGGCGACCCGCTGCCCGCCTGGCTGAACTTTGATGCTGCCAACCGGCGCTTCTGGGGCCTGGCGCCCGACCTGGGCACCACCTATACCATTATAGTCACCGCCGCAGACCCCGGCGGGCTGACCGTCTCAGACACCTTCCTGCTGGAAGTGCTGTACCTGCCGGAGCATGTCTTCCTGCCGGCAATTCTGCGCTAGGCTTTCAGCCCGTAAACTTCAACGGCTTCCTGTTTACCTCGCACGGTCATCTCCGGCAGGCGCTCCGCCAGTAAATCAATACTGGCGCTGGCCTGCCGGAATGTTTCACCGTGCAGCAAAATGGGGAAGTCGGTTTCTTTGGTCTTGTCCTGCAGGCGGGCAGCCAGGTTGACTGTATCGCCGATGACGGTATATTCCAGCCGCTCGGCGCCGCCCACGTTGCCCGCCACCACCGGACCGCTGGCTACGCCGATGCCAATGGCCAGGGTCGGCCGGTCGGCCTGGGCCTGAGATTGGTTGAAATCTGCCAGCGCGCTCAGCATGGCGCATGCCGCTTGCGCCGCGCGGGCCGCGTGATTGGCGGCGGGGTTCAGCGGGGTGCCAAAAACGGCCAGCAGCGAGTCGCCCCCAAATTTGTTCACCATGCCGCCCTGCGCTACAATTGCCGTCACCATCACTGTCATGTAGCGATTCAAGGTTTCAATCAGCGCACCGGGTTCCAGCCGCTCTGACAGGCCGGTGAAGTTGCGAATATCGGCAAACAGCACCGAACATTCCACCATCTGCCCGCCCAGTTGGGCGCCGTGCTCCACCGCCTGACGGGCCACCTCGGGGGTTACATACAGGTTTAGCAGTGTACGCACCCGCTCACCCTGGCGCAGCCCGGCAACCATCTGGTTGAAGCCATCGGTCACTGCTCCCAGTTCATCGTTGGCGTGTACCGGCGCGTGGGCGTTCAGGTCGTTATCCGCCACCTGATCCATGGCCTTTTCCAACCGGTGCAGCGGATCGGTAATCCCGCGGGTGACAAAGATGGCCATGCCAACGCTGATCAACAGGCTGAAGCCCAGGATAAACAGCTCAGACGTGAGCATGTTTTGCATCACGGCGCGGGTATTCCAGGTTGCCAGCAGGGCCTGGGCGCGGTCCATTGAAACCATCATCAGCAGCGTCATGGGCCACAGCGTGACCAGCAGAAAAACCAGCAGCAGCCGCGGCAGCACCGGCAGGCGGAAGGCCCGCACGCGCTGGATGCTGATCCCTTTGAAAAAATACATCACCACCGGCTGCCAGACGTAGTCGGCGCCGAAGAAAACCAGTCCGCTGACCATCACACCGGTAAAGATCACCAGGGCCTGAAAGATCAGCCAGAAACTGCCCCAATCCCACTCGCCACCTGACAATCCGGCGGCAAACGCGCCAAAAACCACGCCGCCCACCAGCCACATGAACAACGAAGTCAGCGCCGAAATCACGGGCAGGTTCAGCGCGGCCCGCAGCGCTTTTTCGGGCACCTCATCTGCCGGCAGGCCGGCCATTCGTTTCTTGGCCCAGATATCCACCAGCCGGGATGATCCGCCGGCAATAAAGCTGCCGCCAGCCAGCAAAGCCACCAGACTGATCACAAAGAATACAACCGAGAGCAGGTCTGACCGGCCTGTCGGGCCGGTGCGGTCCACCGGGAACAGCAGCGACAGGAAAACGTAGGCCAGCAGCGCCCCAAAGGCGTTGCCCGCCAGCGTGATCCAATCCATCTGGCGGCAGGCTTTGCGGTAAGCGGCAGCAAAATCGGGCAGGGTCATGGGTTCAAAACGGTTAGCTGGATGCCGCCATCATTTCGGCTTCTTCGGTCGCGGCCGAGGCGATCCCGCGGGGGACGTTCACGCGGGTCAGCAGCAGCATGCCCAGCGAGAAGAAGACGATCAGCGAGACGATGCTGAAGCGGCTGTTGTGCATCAACGTGGAAACCACGCCGAACAGCAGCGGCCCCAGGATGCTGGCAAATTTTTCAAACACCGCAAAAAAGCCGTAGAACTCCGCAGATTTGCTCGGCGGGATCAGCTTGCCCATCAGCGAGCGGCTGAGCGCCTGGCTGCCGCCCTGTACCGTGGCGACTGCCGCCCCCAGCGCCCAGAACTGCCATTCGTGCTGTAAGAAGTAGCCCGCAATGGCAATCAGCGAGTAGATGCCCAGGGCAATATAAATAGAAGGCTTGGGCCCAATCTTTTTAGCCAAACGGCCAAACAGAATGGCAAACGGTGCCGCCAGGAACTGCACCATCAGCAGGGTGCCAATCAGGGTGGTCTGGCTGATGCCAATTTCGGCCCCGTAGATGGTTGCCATGGTGATGATGGTGCCGATGCCGTTGGTGTAGATCCAGAAGGCCAGCAGGAAGGTCGCCAGATCGCGGTAGCGGCTGATTTCTTTGAAAGTTTTGACCAGGCGTCCAATGCTGGCCTGCAGCGGGTTGAGGTGCGCTTCGCCGGGCAGAATGCGGCGCGCTGGTTCAGACACCCGCCGCAGCAGCGGCAGGGTGAAGATGAACCACCAGATGGCCACCGTCACAAAGCTCAGGCGGGTCATCAGACCGGTGATATTGCCCTGCTGTGCCTCGGGGAAGAGGCTTGGCACGAGCATAATCATCACCAGATTGACGGCCAGCAGCACACCGCCGCCGATATAGCCCATGGCATAACCCCGTGACGAGACCTGGTCAATTTCATCGGGCCGGGCCACGTGCGGCAGCAGGGCATCGTAATAGACCAGGCTGCCCGCAAAGCCCACGTTGCCAAAGACAAACAACAGCGAAGCCAGCAGCCAGTCGCCGGTGCCCACAAAGTAGAGCAGGGCGGTGGCCGTCACGCCGATGATCATGAAGATGGTCAGGAAGCGTTTTTTAGAGCCGCGGAAGTCGGCCATGGCGCCCAGCACCGGGCTGATGAGTGCAGCAATCAACGCGGCAATGGCCGTCGTGAAGCCCCACTTGGCGGTGGCCTCGTAGCCGGGCAGGTTGGCCGCCGCCACCGATGAATAATACACCGGCAGCACAGCCGCCATGATGGTGGTGGCAAATGCCGAATTAGCCCAGTCGTACATCGTCCAGGCTGAGATGGCACGCTTGTGCAGTTTTTCTTCCATTGGGCATTCCTTTAAAAGAGAGGGGATGTGTGCACAGATATCAGTCTAATTGTATAGCAAATTGCCGATTATCGTAACGGCTCAGGG
>ENA-UPTA01004638-UPTA01004638.1-activated-sludge-metagenome-genome-assembly--contig:-NODE-4638-length-12932-cov-5.855556_pt1 | contig 12932 bp, 10 predicted proteins | sample MGYA00238184_ERZ773361 | MGnify/ENA primary metagenome ERZ773361 (study PRJEB29100, sample SAMN05720205) | activated sludge metagenome | isolation source: anaerobic digester from wastewater...
CCGAGGTTCGCGGGGGAACCGCCAACTGCATGGTCGTCGTCTCGAACCGGCCCATTGCCTGCCCCGTCGTCAACGCCCCGCACTCGCTGGTGATCTGCAACAAGGCCTCGCTGAGCAAGTTCGCCCCGCGCTTGCAGCACGGCGGCCTGCTGGTTTTCAACAGTTCATTGATCCAGCAAGTTCACTCCGTCCCGCACGGCGTGGACGTGATCGGCGTGCCGGCCGAGGAGATCGCCATCGAGGCCGGTTCGGTCAAGAGCGCCAACATGGTCATGCTCGGCGCCTACGTGGGCCGACGGGGCCACCTGAGCGTCGAACAGGTGGCCGAGGCCCTGCCCGATGTCCTCGCCGAACGCCACCACAAGACAATCCCCGTAAACACCGAGGCCCTCCGCCGAGGCGCAGAGTTCGCCCTGTGTCACATGGGCTCCGCCACGTAGAATCCTCGGAGCGGGATGGACAGTGTCCTGCCATTCTTGATCTTCACCTCCAGCGTATCGGACACCAGTATGCTCTCGCTCGGTTCAGTGGCGGTCGTTGCGTCCTGACCCTCCACAGCAGCCTTCTCCAAGGTTCGTGGGGGAGGGACAATCTCGATTCGCAGCTCGCAGTGCGTATCCACCTTCTTTTGCTCTACGAGCCTGATGTACCCTTTCTGGGAGGACACGGACTCAATCTCAAACTCGTCCCCGTAGTTGTTCGTGACGTAGACGTCCTTTTGAATCGGCTGGCCCGGCCGCAGGGCGAGTTCCATCAGAAGGGCCGGACTGATCGTGAACTCGGGCAGGACGTCGTAGCCCACCCGCACGTTGCCGCACTCGGGATGCGACAAGTCAATACGGATTACGCCCCGGACGCTGCTTTCCAGCTTTTCCAGATCCACCCGCGGCTGGATGACGAACTCGGTGGCCTGGGCATTGGGATCGAAAGCCGCCGACATCGAATCACCCGTCGCCTGAATGCTGACGATGGAGAACGGCTTGCCGTCGAGGCTGCGGACGGTGATCTCTCCGCAGGCGGCGTTCTCCCGCCTCAGGAACAGGCTCAGCTTCGTCGGGTTCACCTCCAGCCGGTGGACAACGTTCGCTTTGATGATGAGCGACACGAACTTCTGATCCGGATCGCTCGTCTGCAAACGGATCACTTTCTCCGCCGAGGACTCGGGCATCGAGCCGGTGACCCAATCGAATTCCAGCGTGCCACGCTCGCCCGACCGGTAGACTTGGCCGTCCTCAACGCCACGGATCACGACGCCGCAGCAAGTGTGGGTCTTCACGATCCGCAGCGGGCCCTGACCACTGCTGGTGAAGGTGAACTTCCCGGACACCTTGCTGTCTGTGCCGATCTCTCCCAGATCGACGACGGGCGTCTCCACCGTGATCTTCGCCAAAGGCGAATTGGCATCGAGTCCCGCAGACTCGCCTGCCTGCCTCTGGGCCGTCCGGACAGCCTCCGTTTGGGCCTGCGAGGTCACGGCCTTTTCGTTCGACGCGCCGTTCTGGCACCCTGTCAGCGCGACGACCGACACGCCGAAAGCCACAAGCCCCAGCACCCGCAGCGAGGCAGAAATCCCCCGAATCGAGCACGTTCCAACCATCGGTATACTCCCCGATCACGACCTGATTTCGAATCCGCCTTCAACGGGCTTCATTGTATCGGGCGGCCATTCGGCAGGCAAGGGATTCCGCCTTTGAACCACGCGCGCGATTGCTCGCTTCCGCGTCATCGGTGATTCGGCCGGGGTCCGTGCACGACATGAATGGAGACAAGAAGCGAAGGCCGGAGACGGCAGAGTCCAAGGCCCCTGGCCTCGAATAGACCCATTGCTGTCTCCGGCCTACCGATTGCTGATTATCAACCAGCCGGGACTACCGCACGAACAGCATCTCGGCGTACGACGGGAGCGGCCAGAGCTTGGCATCGACGACCGTCTCCAGTTCATCCACCGTCTGACGCAGGGCGGCCATCGCCGGGATCACGTCCTCGCGATAGCTCTTGGCGTGCTTCTCGGCCCCATGGGTTCCGGACGCCTTGGCCGTGGCCTTCTCCAGGGCCTCGATCTGGCCTTCCATCCTCGCGATCAGGTCGCAGACTCGCTCGAGCAGCTTCTTCTGTGTCTCGGCGGAAACGCCCGCACCGGACACCGCCGTCACGGCTTTGCCGAGCTGGGCAGAGTATTCGCAGCAGGCGGGCAGGATCTGCCGCTTCGCCATGCTCAGCGCCGTCAGGGCTTCGATGTTGATCTGCTTGCTGTACCCTTCCAGCAGCAGTTCCGCACGAGCCTTCACCTCGTGCTCGGAGAGAACGCCATGGCGGCTGAACAACTCGATGTTCTCCGGCGTCGGGAAGCTCATGAGCGATTCATACGTCGAACGAATGTTGGGCAGACCCCGTTTTGCAGCCTCAGCCACCCATTCCTCGATGTAGTTGTCGCCGTTGTACACGATCCGGGCATGCTTGATCGCAGTATCCTGCAGGACCTTCTGGGCCGCTGACTTCACGTCATCCGCCTTCTCCAGAACGTCCGCGATTTCGCAGAGGGCGTCGGCTACGATCGTGTTCAGGGCGAAGCCGGGCCCGGAGATGGACTGCGAGGAACCCACCATGCGGAACTCGAACTTGTTCCCGGTGAAGGCGAACGGAGACGTGCGGTTGCGGTCCGTGGAATCTTTCGGCAGCGGCGGCAGGATCGAGGACCCCAGCTTGAGCACTCCGCCCTTCTTGCTGTTCTTGACGGTGCCTCTGGCCAACTGCTCGAAGATGTCGGTGAGTTGCTCGCCCAGGAAAACCGACACGATCGCCGGCGGGGCCTCGTTGGCGCCGAGCCGGTGCTCGTTGCCGGCGTTGGCGACGCTGGCCCGCAACAGCTTGGCATACTTGTCCACCGCCCGGATGACGGCACAGAGCATGACCAGGAACACCATGTTGTCGTGCGGCGTGTCGCCCGGGTCCAGCAGGTTCAGGCCCGTATCGGTGCACATACTCCAGTTGTTATGTTTGCCGGAGCCGTTGACGCCCGCGAAGGGCTTCTCGTGCAGCAGGCAGACGAACCCGTGCCGGCGAGCCACTTTATGGAGTGTGTCCATGGTCAACTGGTTGTGGTCGGCTGCCACGTTGATCGTCGAGAACACCGGCGCCAACTCGTACTGGGCAGGCGCCACCTCGTTGTGCTGCGTCTTGGCGGTGACCCCGAGTTTCCACAGCTCGTTGTTCAGCTCGTTCATGAAGGTCGCCACGCGCTCGTGCAGAGAACCGAAGTAATGGTCCTCGAGCTCCTGGCCGCGAGGGGGCTTGGCCCCGAACAGCGTCCGGCCGGTCAGGAGCAGGTCCAGACGCTTGGCGTAGAACGACTGATCGACCAGGAAGTACTCCTGCTCGGGCCCCATCGTCGCCGTTACGCGGGTCGTCGTCACGTCGCCCAGGGCCTTCAGAACCCGAACCGCCTGCTTGTTCAGGGCATCCATCGACCGCAACAGAGGCGTCTTCTTGTCCAGGGCTTCGCCCGTATACGAGCAGAACGCGGACGGAATATACAGCGTGATGTTCTTGCCGTCCTCTTTCACGAAGACCGGCGACGTGCAGTCCCACGCCGTGTAGCCGCGAGCCTCGAACGTGGCCCGAAGGCCGCCCGATGGGAAGGAGGACGCATCGGGTTCACCACGAATCAGTTCCTTGCCGCTGAACTCCATGATCGTCCGGCCGTCGGCCCTCGGCGAGATGAACGCATCGTGTTTCTCCGCCGTCAGCCCGGTCATCGGTTGGAACCAGTGGCAGAAATGGGTCGCCCCTTTGGCGATCGCCCAGTCCTTCATCGCGTTGGCAATCACATCCGCGGTGATCGGATCGAGCGGCTGCTCGCCGTCGAGGGTCTTCTGAAGGGACTTGAACACATTCTTCGGCAAACACTCTCGCATGGTCACTTCATTGAACACATTGCGGCCAAATTCACCTGTCACACTGCCAGACATCTGATACTCCTCAGTAATTATCAAGGGGGTTATTGTAGAGCGGATGAGATTTCGTCGTGGGCCCCGAGGTCGTGCCCCTGCCTGGGAAAAGCGGGGCAAGGCTTGCGCGAACCGGCTATCCCCAGCAAAACGTGCCGGTGGCAACAAGCCCCGCCCACAACCCAATGCAGGCTGCACCCGTTGGTGCAGCGAACACGACTAACTGTCATGGCCTCGCTCCGACGCACAGAAGAACCCCATCGGAAAGCGGGTGATCTTCTGGATCTGAGCCGACCTCTCGGCGACGATCTCGCACACACTTCGACCCGGCGGCCCGCCGGTTTCCACTCCCACCGGGCGGGGGTTGCCGACGGCCATGGGATCCCACAGCCGCCCCCCCCGCCAGGCAGCGGCCACACTGGCGAACGGTGGGACCGTCTTGCGGTCCCTGCTCGCCTGGGCCGTGCCATAGGACTTCCTGGGTGTCATCTTCGTGCCCTTTCATGCATTGGGGTTGGGTTGAAAGACTATCCGATTGCTTCGCCGCCCCGCTCACCCTGCCCGGTCGCAGGACGCACCGGTTGCAGCATTCCATCATTTCTGTGCCTCTTTTCCGGGGCCGGTTCTGTTTCCGATTGCCCGGACGCTCGCAGTCAGCAAGCCCGGACGCCAACGTATTTCCCAATGTCGGTACAAACTACGTGCCAAGACCGGCAAATCACGGAGGATTCACATAAATCATTGCTACAAAAGGAATAAGCCCCACCCGGATGCCTCTATGGGAAACCCGATGCAGATACATTATTGTATGTTTTCCCATCGATACCTACATTTATGTTGCCGCCGGGGGCTTGGAACGGCGTCAAGTCCTCTCCTCGCCACATCGAACCGGGACAATCCCCCGCGCGATAACGGGGGCAAATAGTTGGGCCCTGCCGTTGGCGACAGGGCCCGCTTCTGGCCCAAGACAGGGCACACGAAGTGATGGTCGGAAGATAGAGGGTAGTTGTCAGCCGATGGCCGCACCGCCTCGTTCTCCGGTCCGGATGCGGATGCACTCGGGCAGGTCTACAATGAAGATCTTGCCGTCGCCGATCTGGCCGGTTCGGGCCCCCTCGATGATCGCCTTGATCGTTCGCTCGACGAAGCTCTCGTTCACGGCAATCTCCAAGCGGACCTTTCGCAAGAGGTTCACCTCCATCGGCACGCCGCGATACGACTCGTGGTAGCCCTTCTGCTGCCCGCAACCGAGCGAGTTGGTCACGGACATCTTGTAGACCTCGGCCTTGTACAGCGACTGTTTCACGTCATTGAGTTTGTGTGGCTGAATGTATGCGATGACCAGTTTCATGCTCGTATCTCCTGAATCGGGCACACCGCCCGTGGATTCTCCTGGATCCTGATCGCCCCTTACGCCGTGGTGAACACCTGAAAACCGGCATACCCTTCGTTCCCGTGCTCGCCGATATCGAGCCCGCGGAGTTCCTCTTCGCGCGAGACCCGGATACCCATGACGGCCTTGAGAGTCAACCAAGTCACGGCCGCCGCTCCAAACACGAAGACTGCCACGGAAGCCACGGCCGCCAGTTGGGCCCCGAGGAGTTTGAATCCGCCGCCGCAGAACAGGCCGTTGCCCGTCGCCGTGCCGGCGATCTGGTCCTTCGCGAACAGGCCCACCGCGAGTGTTCCGAACACACCGTTGACCAGGTGCACGGATAACGCCCCGACCGGGTCGTCGATGTGGAGCCGGTCGAACATCATCACCGCCACCACGACCAGCACGCCGGCGATCAGCCCGATCAGGACCGAGCTGCCCACGCTCACGAACGCGCAGGCCGCGGTAATCGCCACCAGGCCGGCCAGACAGCCGTTGAGGGTCATGCCAAGGTCCGGCTTGCCCATCAGAATCCAGGAGGTCACCGTCGCACTCATGATCGCCGCAGCGGCTGCCAGGTTCGTCGTCACCGCCACATGGCTGATCGCTCCGGGATCGGCCGCCATGGTCGAGCCCGGGTTGAACCCGAACCACCCGAACCACAGGATAAACGTGCCGACCGTGGCCAAAGGCAGGTTGTGGCCGGGAATCGCCTTGATCTGGCCGTTGTCGAACTTTCCAATCCGCGGTCCCAGGATGAGCGCGCCCGCCAGGGCCGCCCAGCCGCCCACGCTGTGCACCACCGTGGAGCCGGCAAAATCGAACATGCCCAGCTTGGACAGCCAGCCGCCGCCCCAGATCCAGTGGCCGACGACCGGATAGATGAACATCGCCATGACGAACGTGAAGACGATGAACGACAGGTACTTGATGCGTTCGGCCACCGCTCCGGATACGATCGTCGCGGCGGTTCCGCAGAACACCAACTGGAAGAAGAACTTCGCGTACAGCGGCACACCCGTCCAGGAGATGGCCGAGTAGGCCCCCTGATAGGCGTCTCCCGTGGCGGGTGAGTTGTCCGCCCCGCTCAGGCAGAACAGACCCTCCAGGCCCAGAAATCCGTTGCCGTTACCGAACATCAGGCCCCATCCCAAAACGAGAAATCCCAGCGACGAGGCGGCGAACACGATGAAGTTCTTCGACATGATGTTCACCGAGTTCTTCGCGCGGGCGAAGCCGGACTCCACCCCCGCAAAGCCCAGGTTCATGAAGAACACCAGCATTGCCGTGATCATCACCCAGATTGTATCTACAATGACTTTGACGTTTGGGTCCATCATTTCCATCCTTCAGTAGCCAGAAATTACGGCGGGCAGTTGCGTCACCGTGTGTGAGTGGTGGTGTTTCGTTCTTCTCCGGTTGCGGGCGACGATCAGACCACGCTTGCCGCCCCGGACATCCGCCTCGCGTCAGAAGCTGTACGACGCACCGACGCCGCCCCAGAAGTTGTCGCTCTTGTCCAGTCCACGAGTATCGTCGTCGAGCATCGTGGAGTAGGCGACGCCCGGTTTGATCGTCAGCGATCCGAACGTAAACGGCAGGCCGAGCGACAGTGTCAGATCGTTGAGCGCCCCGTCATCCTCGCCGAAGTACAGTTCGTTGTAATTGTCCGTCCCGTAAGCCACGCTCGCGCCAAGCACCAGATCGCAGGAGATGTCCTCGCCCCAGGAGGCGATCCTCTCGATCGTGTGCCCGACGGAGAACTGGATGTAGCTCCCGTCGGCCTCATCGATATCGTAGAACCACTTCACCACCGGCGAGAGCGGCACATCCGCCGACAATCCGCCGTAGATCTCCTTCGTCGACTTCCAGCCCGTGTTGGGGAAATCATAGTAGATGTAGCCAAGCGAGTAACCGAAGGTCTCCTGGCCCGGGAAGCTGTTGCTGTAATCGATGGCGTAGTCAACTTCGCTGAACTCCCAGTCGTCGACGAGATCACCGTTGAGATCCACGTTCCCCCAGATCGACGCGGTGAATCCCATGTACCCAATGCTGCCGCTGGGCTGGAGCACCCAGTCGTCCACGACATTCTGTCCACGCCAAACGTACTTGCTGAACAGATCGGCGGCTACGCCGAAGGACACCTCATTCTCAGCCACTGCCGCGGGCGCCGCACTGAACACCATCGCCGCCACACACCAAGAAACCTTGCTTCTCAACATCTTCGCCTTGCTCCTATTCACAAGCTGATCCTGCCCTCCGTTTCGGACGACACCGTCCGTCCAGCTCTCGGCCGGACCCAGCCAACCAGGCCCTGATACACATGGCAAACTCCATGCCAGAGTGCTGCGGCAGGGACATAGACGCCTTAACTCTTGGTAGAGCAACGTTTTACAGTACTGTCACTGCGTCATGGCGTGGACCGTATCTGCATACAAAAATGTCGCAGCAGATCGCCCTGCCTACAATTATGTGATCGATGAGGACCGAAGGCCGTGGCTGTTCTTGGGAATCGCACTGCGAACCGTGCCCCCACAGGCGGGGCTCACGGCGCGGGTGCGATTGCCGAAGGGGCGTCAGATGTACTTCGGGTGGATGCCGTACTTCTTGATCTTGTACCCAAGGATGCGCTCGGTGATGTCCAGTTCCTGGGCGGCCTTGCGCTGCTGGCCGCCGCATTTCTTCAGGGCATCGACGATGAGCTCACGTTCCTTGTTCGCGATGATCTCGGTGAAGGAGGGAGTCGCCGCCGTGTTGTTCTTGTTGATCATCTGCAGCGAAGGCGGCAGGTGCTCGCTGCGAATCACATCGTCCTCGCAGACGAGAACCGCCCGTTCGATACAGTTCTCCAATTCCCGAATGTTGCCGGGCCAGTGGTAGCGGGTGAGGGCCTCGATGGCCGGCGTCGAGATGCGGGTGATCAGCTTGCCGTTCTCGCGAGCGAAGTGCTCCAGGAAGTGATCGGCCAGCAGCATGATGTCGTCCTTGCGCTCCCGCAACGGCGGCAAGTAGATGGGGAAGACGTTGATGCGGTAGTACAAGTCACTGCGGAAGGCCCCGTCGGTGATCTGCTGCTCGAGGTTCTTGTGCGTTGCAACGATCACACGGACGTTCGCCTTGATCGTCTCGCTTCCGCCGAGCCGCTCGAACTCTCGGAATTGGATCACCCGCAGTAGCTTGACCTGGAGATTCGGAGGAAAGTCGCCGATCTCGTCGAGGAAGATCGTGCCGCCGTGGGCCCGCTCGAACCGGCCGAGCTTTCGCTCGACGGCCCCGGTGAAGGCCCCCTTCTCGTGGCCGAACAACTCGCTTTCGAGCAGGGTCTCGGGCAGGGCCGTGCAGTTGACCTTGATGAACGGCTTGTCCGCCCGAAGACTGTTGTAATGCACGGCGTGGGCCACGAGGTCCTTGCCCGTGCCGCTCTCGCCGCGGATCAGGACCGTCGCGTTGCTGTCGGCCACCTGCTCGATCAGGCGGTACACTTCCTGCATGGCGTTGCTCGTGCCGACCATGTTGTTCACGTCGAACCGCGTCTTGAGTTCCCGTCGCAGCCGCACGTTCTCGTCGCGCAACAGCGCCCGCTCCGACTCCACCAGCTTGTTCAGCTTGATCGCCTGGGCGACCATCGTCGAGATAATGTTCAGCAGCCGCAGGCTCGCCTCGAAGTCGTCCCCCCGGCCGGCCTGGCGGTCCACACTCAGCGCCCCGACCGTCTGCCCCTCGAGTTTGATCGGCACGCAGAAGAACGCGACCTTCTTGCCGTTGCGTGTGTCCCGCGACTTGGTCCGGTGCAGAAACCGCGGGTCTCTGGCGATGTCCGGAACGACGATCGCCTCGCCCGTCTGGACGACCCGCCCGGTGATCCCCTCCCCGACCTTGTAGCTGCCCTGGCTCTTCGACCGCTCGCTGAGCCCGTGGGCGACCTTGATATTGATCGTCTCGGTGTCCGTGTCCAGCAGTGTAATCGTCCCCCGCTGGAGCTTGAGGTGCGTGTCGAGCAGCGTCAGAATGCTCTTGAGGGTCTCTTCCAGATTCAGCGACTCCGCAAACGCCTTGGCGATATTGCTGAGAAGCTGTACTTCCGTCGCGAACGTTGCCTTCATCGTGCCGTTTCCATCAATGCCAAAAGCCCTGGGCCCACAAATTTGTAGGCCAAGGGAAATAGCCTACAATAATGTCGTCCGTGAGGCAATAGGAATCTCACGTAGAAGAAGCCCCCACACGTGATACGCGGCGTCGGACCGGCCCCCAACTGTCGTGGCCCATTTGCCCAAGGCGGCAATAATTCGTATGGTTTGAGGGAACTCACGGTCCGCCCTCTTCCTACTCCTGTTTCTTGGGGAAACTGCGCAATGAGATCGAAAAGGGATATGGGAATCATCGCCGTATGTGTCGTGTCGCTGGTCGTGCTTGCGTCCTGCGACACGGTGGCCGTGCATCGGTGGGGTGGCCACGGAGCCGGATACGGGCCGCCGGCGCACGCCAAGGCCTACGGCTGTCGAAACAAGCTGGTCTGCGGTCACGAACTGGTCTTCGACGACGCCTGCGGCGTGTACGTCGTGGTCGGCATGACCGACTGGTACTACTACGACGGCTGCTTCTATCGTCTCCACTGCGACATATGGGAGGTCAGTCTCCGAGCCGACGTGTGGGAGCCGACCGCCTACGACAGGCTGCCCCCCGGCCTGCGGATCAAGACCAGAGCCGTGGTCGCAGCCGGCAACGGCAATGGCGTGGTCAAGCTCAACGGCAACGGCAATAGCCTCGTGAAGCTCAACGGCAATCCGCACAACCAGGGCAACGGCAAATCCGGCGGCAGAGGCAGGAAGTAGCGCAAGGTCATCTTTGCTTGTTCGCCGCCCGCGGCACCCCTTTGAAGAACACGCCGTGAACTTCAGACGACGCGAGTGGAACACGACGGATTTCGCGTTTTGTGGTATGATCGCCGGCGCAATGAAACGGCGATTTACGGATCAATTGGCGTGTTGTCAATGCTGCCCGCGGAAGTGTGGCGTCAATCGGCTCGCAGGCCGGACGGGCTGGTGCCGGATCGCAGCCGATGCGCAGATTTCCTATGCCGGCCTGCACTTCGGCGAAGAGCCTCCGATCTCAGGCACGCGGGGCTCCGGGACTGTCTTCTTCGCCGGCTGCAACCTGCGCTGCGTATTCTGCCAGAACCACCAGATCAGCCAGGATTTCCGCTCGAGCGACATGAAGACACTGACAACGGCCGATCTTGCCGCCGAGATGCTGCGGCTCGCGGACGCCGGCGCACACAACATCAACCTGGTCTCTCCGTCCCACGTGGTCTTCCAGGCGGCCGACGCCATCGTCGAGGCGAAAAGCAAGGGGCTGGCGATCCCCATCGTGTACAACTCCAATGGCTATGACTCCGTGGAGTCGCTGCGACAAATTCGCGGGCTCGTGGACATCTACCTGCCGGACATCAAGTACCTCTCCAACGACCTCGCCAAACGGTACTCCGATGCGACGGACTACGCCGACGTCGTCCCGGGCGTGCTCCGCGAAATGCTCGACCAGGTCGGCCACCTCGAGCTGGATGAACACGGCATCGCACGTCGCGGCCTGCTCGTCCGCCATCTGGTCCTGCCGGGCTGCGTGGACAACAGCCGCAAGTGCTTAGCCTTCCTCGCCGTCCTGTCGCCGGAGACGCACGTCAGCATCATGTCCCAGTACTCCCCCCGGCACCAGGCCGCCCGCCACCCGGAGATCAACCGCCCTTTGACCGTGCGCGAATACGACGAAGTCACGGACTACGCGATTGAGCTGGGTCTGGAAAACGCCTTCATCCAGGAGCACGACAGCCGCCACCGCTACCTCCCCGACTTCGACCGCGACCGCCCGTTCGAGTAGTCCCGGCAAATCCATCACGTGATCGTGCCGTGGAGGAGTTCCGCGAGGATGGAGATCGCGTCGTCGTGGGAGTCGGTCTGGGCAAGCCGCCGGAGCAGGGCGCGTTGACGTTCTGTGAATGCTGCGGCGGTGTCGAGGGAGAACTCGGCCAGGCCACATGCGTGACGAATGGCTCGGATCAGGTCGGCGATCCCAGTTTCCTGTTTGGCGCTGATGCGGACGGACGGCCGTAGATGCTCCGGCAGATTCGACGGGGCGAGGCGGGACGTGAGGTCGGTCTTGTTGAGGACACTGATTACCCTGCGTCCCACGAGCAGACCGGCGAGAAATGCGGGAAGCTGGTCGGCGGGCTCGCTCGCATCCAGGACCAGTAGAACCAGGTCGGCGCGGTTCAGGGCCTCGACGCTTCCTTTCTGGGCGGCTTCATCGATCGGGCCGACGACGGCAAGCGATGGGTCCAGGCCCGCGGTGTCGAGGATCGTGGCGGCCAGCGGCGGGATGTGAACCTCGGCAGACACCCAGTCGCGGGTCGTCCCGCGGACATCTGTGACGATGGCCTTCTCCCGACCGGCCAGGGCATTCAACAGGGTGCTTTTGCCCGTATTCGGCGGACCAACCAGAGCAATCGTACAGCCGGAAAGGATCAACCAGGCCGTTTCACTGTCGGCCAAGACCTGCTTCGCCTGCGCTGCAATCTGTTCGAGGGACATCGAGTCGAGATCGGCCCGCCATTGCCCAACTCTCGCAGTCAGTCCGGCCTTGACCTGATTGGCGACGAGGCGCGCCCCTTCCACCGTCTTGACTGTCGCGAGGGCCAGTTCTGCCTCCGCACGGATGGCGTCTCTCGGCTCGCGACTCATCAGGACCTGGATGAGAAGCTGCTCCGGCCGGACAGGTTGCACGCCGTGACGCCCGAGCAGGCCCATGACTCGCTCTACGATCAGGGGATTTCCGTGACAGTGGATCGCAAATGAATCAGGTCCCTCGCAGCCCACGGTCACTTGATCGACGGTCTGTTCTCCATCGGCAATTTCGCCCAGGAAGACTCGGCGGGCAGCAAATGCGAACGGCCCACCGTCCGACCGTCGAAAGATCCCTCTCAGGACAGCCTCGGCCGACTCGCCGAATAATTGGATCGTCGCAATAGCCCCCGCCCCCGGGCCAGTCATCACTGCCGCGATGAGAGCCATGCGTCAAACCATCTCGCTCTTTTCCTCGATATGCTTCATATACGCCAGGACGATGCCCTTGACGACCAGGTGCGGGACGTAGTTGTCCACGAAGGGGCAGTCGTCCTTGATCGTCGCGGCGGCCGAGCCCGTGATGATGGTCTGGGGCCACCGGCCGATCTGCTCGGCGTACCGGCGAATGATCTCCTCCATCCCGCCGATGATCGAGTAGTACAACCCGCAGTTGATCGCGTCGGCAGTGTTCTTGCCGTAGGGCCCGTCCGGACGGTGGACGGTGACCTTCGGGAGCTGGGCCGTATTGTCCTTGAGGGCCTGTGCACTGATCTCGAAGCCCGGACAGATCACGCCGCCCTGGAAGACGCCGTGCTCATCGACCAGGTCGATCGTCACCGCCGTGCCGAAATCGGCCACGACGACGGCGCCCTCGACCACGTCGTATGCCGCCGCCGCGGCAACCAAACGGTCCGTGCCGACTTTTCTCGGGTCCTCCACCCACGTCGAGATCGGCAGCGGGATATCCTCGCCGATGACGCGGATCTTCTCGCC
>ENA-UPTA01004644-UPTA01004644.1-activated-sludge-metagenome-genome-assembly--contig:-NODE-4644-length-12924-cov-6.571140_pt1 | contig 12924 bp, 5 predicted proteins | sample MGYA00238184_ERZ773361 | MGnify/ENA primary metagenome ERZ773361 (study PRJEB29100, sample SAMN05720205) | activated sludge metagenome | isolation source: anaerobic digester from wastewater...
GCGGGACAAGGGATTCGAGGTCTATCCGTTCCAACAGCGGCCCGACGGCAAGTACGACCTCGGCCAGTGGAACGACGAATACTGGCGGCGCTTCGAGAACATGCTCCGCTGGACCGCCGAGCGGGACATCATTGTGCAGATCGAGGTCTGGGACCGTTTCGACTACTCGACGAAGAACTGGGAGCCCCATCCGTACAACCCGAAGAACAACGTCAACTACACGTACGAGCAATCGGGCTTCGCGGAGCACTACCCTGACCATGCAGGCACGAACAAGCAGCCGTTCTTTTTCACGACGCCGGACCAGCGGAACAATACAGTCGTCTTCAAGTACCAGCAGCGATTCGTGGACAAAATGCTGTCGTACTCGCTCAAGCACGACCACGTGCTCTATTGCATGGACAATGAGACCTCCGGGCAGGAAGCGTGGGGCGCATACTGGGCCGAGCACATCAAGCGTCGTGCGACCGCAGCCGGCAAGAACGTCTGCGTGACCGAGATGTGGGATGCCTGGGACCTCAAGTCCGATGAGCACAAGCGGACGCTGGATCATCCCGAGCGGTACGACTTCGCGGATGTCTCACAGAACAACCAGAAGAAGGGCCAGGAACACTGGGACAACTTCCAGTGGGTGCGAGCCCATATCGCGGGGCAGCCTCGACCATTGAACACGGTGAAAACCTACGGCGCCGACGGCGGCCGTTTCGGCAACAATCGTGATGGTCTGGAACGGTTCTGGCGGCACATCCTGGGCGGCGCCGCCTCCGCACGGTTTCACCGGCCCGATTCCGGCCTGGGGCTCTCCGCGCCCGCGGTTGCCGCGATCCAGGCCGCGCGTAAGCTGGAATCACTCATCAAACTGTGGGAGGTCGAGCCTGCGAACCACCTGCTCAGCGACCGCGAGGCGAACGAAGCCTATGCGGCCGCTCGTCCCGCCGTGGCGTACTCGCTCTATTTCACCGACGGTGGGTCCGTCGGCCTGAACCTCCAGGATGCGCCGGGCCGCTTCGACGTGCGCTGGATCGAGATCGCGACGGGAGAATGGGCCAATCGCCAGACGATCCAGGGCGGCGCCGTTGTCACCCTCGCCGCCCCCGCGCCGGGCCATTGGGTCGCGGCCATCATACGACCCGACGAACCAGCCACAGGGCCTCTGCGGGTTCATCCGACCAACGGCCGCTACTTCACGGACGGCAGCGGCAGAGCAATCTACCTTACAGGCTCGCATACCTGGAACAACCTTGTGGATATTGACAAGGCCGATCCTCCGGCATCGTTCGATTTCGAAGGGTACCTGGATTTCCTCCAGGAATACGGCCACAACTTCGTTCGCCTGTGGACGTGGGACTCGGCGACATGGGACAGCCGGGCCAACGGCAGACTTGGAAAGGACTTCGTTCACTATGTTGCCCCGCTCCCCTGGGCGCGAACCGGGCCGGGCGAGGCGCTGGACGGCAAACCCAGGTTCGATCTCACAAAGCTCGATCCGGAGTACTTTGACCGTCTGCGGACGCGGGTCCGCGCCGCGGGCGAGCGCGGGATCTACGTCTCCGTGATGCTGTTTGAAGGCTGGGGCCTGAGCCATGCCGATCATCGAGTGGCGGCGGCTGATGGCTGGGCCTATCGTAGTCACCCCTTCCACCCGGACAACAACATCAACGGCATCACGGGCGATCTGAACGGCGACGGCAACGCTTTGGAGATCCACTCTCTGGCCAGCGGCGCCGTCACGGCCTTGCAGGAGGCCTATATCCGCAAGGTGGTGGATACGGTGAACGATCTGGACAACGTGCTCTTCGAGGTCATCAACGAAGGCGGGAACAAGGAATGGGACTGGTGGGTCGTCAAGACCATCCATGACTACGAGAGGACGAAGCCCAAGCAGCACCCGGTCGGCCTGACCGGTCACGGCGGTGAGAAGACCGACAGCATGCTCGCCAGCGGCGCCGATTGGATTTCACCCGGCGGGCAGGATGGCTATCGTGACCCGGCGCCCGCCTGGGATGGCAAGAAAGTCGGCCTGCTCGACACCGACCACATCTGGGGCGTGGGCGGCAACCACGGATGGGTCTGGCGGAGTTTCCTGCGAGGATACAATCCCATTTTCATGGACCCCTACGACGGCTCCATCCTCGGAGAACGCTTCGATGCGAAATTCGAGTTGCTCCGCCGGAACATGGGCTACACACTCCGCTACGCGCGAAGGGTGAACTTGGCCGCAATGACGCCACGATCCGATCTTGCGTCAACGGGTTTTTGCCTTGCCGATCCGGGCAGGGAGCACCTCGTCTATCTGCCGCACGGTGGCGAGGCGACGTTGGATCTGTCGTCGGCATCGGGGCAGTTTGCGGTCGAGTGGTTCAACCCCCGGACAGGCGACAGGGCGCGGGGCGAGCGGGTCTCCGGGGGCGAGAAACGCGCATTCCGGGCGCCATTCGACGGCGATGCGGTCCTCTATGTGCGAAGGACGGATTTATGAGGCAGATGGTGATCGTGGCGGTGGCGGCGTTTGCGGCGGGGACCGCATGGCGCACGAACGTCGAGGCCGGTGAGACGCACTCGGCCGTCGCTCTGCCGGCGGGCGTGAAGGCGGTCTGGGACTTGGACCGCGCACATCGGGAACGACACGCTACGCGCGAGCGGATCTGTATCAACGGGCTTTGGCGCTGGCAGCCGGCCGAGGCTCAGTCGCAGCAGCCACCTGCGGGAGACTGGGGGTATTTCAAGGTCCCTGGGTGCTGGCCCGGGATCACAAACTACATGCAGAAAGACGGCCAGACGGTATTCGCTCATCCGAGTTGGCGAGATCAGCAGCTCAGCGATATCACCGCGGCGTGGTATGAACGCGAGATCGAGATCCCCGCCGACTGGACCGGCCGTCGCGTCACGGTATGCATCGAGTATCTCAATTCCTATGCGGCGCTGTACGTGGACGGCGCCAAGGCCGGCGAAGCCCGATTCCCGGGAGGCCAGGTGGATCTGACGCCGCTGTGCCATCCCGGCGGCACACACAGACTCAGTCTGCTCGTCGTGGCGATGCCTCTCAAAGGCGTCATGCTCTCCTATAGCGACAGTGCCTCGGCCCGGGAGATCAAGGGGACCGTAGCCCGGCGGGGCTTGTGCGGCGACGTGTACCTGGCGAGTACACCGCGCGGGCCGCGCATTGCTGATGTGCGGGTGGAGACGTCCGTGCGCCGACAGGAATTCACATTCGATGCCGCGATCGAGGGGCCTGCAACGGATGCACAGTACGCCTTTCAAGCGAGGATTCTGGAGAGCGGCCGCACCGTCAAGGAATTCACGAGCCGCACGTTCCAGAGCAATGACCTGGAGGAAGGCCGCATTGCGTCCACGGAGAAATGGATGCCCGAGAGGCTCTGGGATATCCACACGCCCGGGCGTATGTACGACCTCGAAATCTCGCTGCTGGACGGCAGCGGCACCGTGCTGGACACGAGCTGGACCGTGCATTTCGGCTTCCGCGAATTCTGGGCTCAGGGCCGGGATTTCTATCTCAACGGCACCCGCCTGTTCCTCTCCGCCGTGCCTCTGGATAACGCGCAGGTGGGCACGGCGCTGGCGAACTACGAGGCGGCCCGTGAGAGCATGGAGCGTCTCAGAACGTTCGGCATCAACTTCGTCTACACGCACAACTACGGCTGTGAGCCGGGTTCGCACCTGGGCTTCGCGGAGATCCTGCGGGCGGCGGACGATGTGGGAATGCTCGTGTCGTTCTCGCAGCCGCATTTCAGTCACTACGATTGGAAGGCCCCCGACGCGGATGAGAATAACGGGTATGCCCGCCACGCGGAATTCTACGTGCGGGCCGCCCAGAACCACCCCTGCGTTGTGGCGTACTCGATGAGCCACAACGCCACGGGCTACAGCGAGGACATGAACCCGGACATGATCGACGGCATCCACGATGCACGCGACACGTGGGCCTTGCGAAACGTCAAGCTCGCGTTGCGGGCCGAAGCCATCGTCCGCCGCCTGGATCCCTCCCGCCTCGTTTATCACCACGCCTCGGGCAACCTGGGCTCGATGCACGTGATCAACTTCTACCCGAACTTCGTCCCGATCCAGGAGATGTCGGATTGGTTCGAGCATTGGGCGACGCAGGGCGTCAAGCCGCTGTTTCTGTGTGAATACGGAGCGCCGTTCACATGGGATTGGGCGATGTACCGCGGATGGTACAACGGCAAGAGGGAGTTCGGCAGTGCGGTCGTGCCGTGGGAGTTCTGCCTGGCGGAGTGGAATGCACAGTTCTTCGGGGATCGGGCCTTCCAGATCAGCGAGATGGAGAAGCAGAACCTGAGGTGGGAAGCGAGGCAGTTCCGCGAAGGCAGGCCCTGGCATCGCTGGGACTATCCGCACCAGTTGGGATCGGTGGATTTCCCCGAGCGAGAGCCGGTGTTTGCCCGGTACTACACGGACAATTGGCGCGCGTTCCGCACGTGGGGCGTCTCGGCGAACTCTCCCTGGGAGCACCACATTCTTTTCAAGTTGCGTCCGGGCACGGACAGAAACCGCAGGGAAGAGCTCGCAGTCGATTGGGAAGACCTCCAGCGGCCCGGGTTCAGTCCGGACTTCCAGGAGCAACGCTACGGACGGATGGACTTGGCCTATGACCGCTCAGACTGGATTCCCACGGCCGGCGCCGAGGCCCTCATGCGCTGCAACCGGCCGCTGCTGGCCTACATCGCCGGCAAGCCGTCATGTTTCACCAGCAAGAACCACAACTTCTTCCCCGGAGACACGGTCGAAAAGCAGATTGTCGTCATCAATAATTCGCGAGAGACCGTGGCCTGCGATTGCAGGTGGCTGTTCGGCCTGTCGACCGGACCGGCCGAGGGGAATAAGACGGTCACGGTGCCTGCGGGGCAGCAGGTGCCCATCCCGCTGCGTTTCGAACTGCCGGTTGCGTTGCCGCCCGGAACGTGCGACCTCACCGCGAGCTTCGAATTCAGTACGGGGGAGAGCATGCCGGACAGTGTGTCCATCCACGTCCTGCCGCTCCTGCAGGATACACGGACCGAGGCGAAGATCGCTCTGTTCGACGCTGAAGGCGAGACCGAGGTTCTCTTGAGAAGGCTCGGGGTTCAGAGTCAATCCGTGGAGGCTGATGACGACTTGTCCCCGTATGACTTGCTCATCGTCGGCAAGTCGTCGCTGACGATCGACAGCCCCGGGCCGGACATCGGACGGGTGCGTGACGGTCTGAAGGTGATCGTATTCGAGCAGACGGCGGATGTGCTCGAAAAGCGCCTGGGTTTTCGCGTCGCGGAGTACGGCTTGCGGAATGTCTTTCGTCGCGTGCCGAATCATCCGGCCCTGGCGGGACTTCAGACAGACCACCTGAGAGACTGGCGAGGCGAGGCCACGATCCTCCCCGCGCGATCGACCTACGAACTGGACCCGCGGTTCAACGGTGCGCCGACGGTGACATGGTGCGACATCGCCGTGACTCGCGCATGGCGCTGCGGCTGCCGGGGCAACGTGGCCTCGGTTCTCATCGAGAAGCCCGCGTGCGGCGACTTCCTGCCCATCGTGGACGGCGGTTTCGGCCTGCAATACAGTCCACTCATGGAGTACCGGGAAGGCAAGGGGCTGGTCGTTTTCTGCCAAATGGACGTGACAGGCCGTACCGAGGCCGAGCCGGCAGCCGAGATGCTGGTCCGCAATCTCCTCCGTTACGTGTCCTCCTGGCAACCAGCACCGCAACGGGAAGCCCTCTATGCGGGCGACCCCGCCGGGCGGGACTACCTTCGGTCCGCGGGCATTTCATGTGCAGATGGCGGTCTGTCGCGCGACCGGGTTCTGATTGTCGGCCCCGGCGGTTCGAGAGAACTGGCGGGCCGCGAGAAGGAAGTGGCCGACTGGCTCAATGCGGGCGGGCATCTGCTCGCCCTCGGACTCGATACTGAGAATCTCGCCTCGGTGCTGCCGTTCAAGGTCACCGCGCATGAGGCCGAGCACATTGCGGCCTATTTCGAGTCGTTCGGAACGGGCTCGGTATTCGAGGGAATCGGGCCGGCCGATGTCCACAACCGAGACCCGCGTCAGTTGCCGCTGATCTCGGCGGGGGCCCGCATCGTCGCCAACGGCGTCCTGGCCGAGGCGGCGAATGGGAATGTCGTCTTCTGCCAACTGGCTCCCTGGCAATTCGATGGCCCGCAGTCGCATCTGCGGCGGACCCGACGGCATGTTGCGTTTCTCGTCTCGCGCCTCCTGGCAAACATGGGGGTCGCGGGCTCCACGCCCCTTCTGGGTCGCTTTCACGAACCGGTGGACGCCGCGAAATCGGAGAAACGCTGGCTCGTTGGCCTCTACCTCGACGAGCCGCAGGAATGGGATTATCCATACCGGTTCTTCAGATGGTAGGGCGTTGAGTTGCCCGAAAACAATCCCGGTCAGGCCGATTGTAACCGTGGCGGCATTGGGCGCGTATAAGACTGCGAGGGCACGGCAGTCTCCATGCTCGCTGATACACCCGATTGTCCAGGGGATTGTGGAGGTATGGCATGTCTTTGCAACGACGACTCTTGTTGGGTTTCCTGCTCTCTGTCGTGGCGGCCGCCGGTGCGGGGGCGCAGGCTCCGCCGCCGGCCCAATGCGTCCCGCCGGATGCACTGATCTGTCTCCAAGTGTCGCGGCCCCAGGCGCTGCTCGATCTGCTGACGGGCCCGGAGATGACCAGGGCGATCACCTCCCGGCCGCTCTATCAGCAGCAATTGTCGAATCCGAAGTTCAGCGAGTTCGTCAACGTCATCAAGTACCTCGAAGCCACCCTGGGGACGGACTGGCGGACCGGCTTGGCCAAGCTCACGGGCGGTGGTGTTACGATCGCACTGTGCCCCGAGAATACGGTCGTCGCGATCGTTGACGCACAGGACGAGCATATGCTCGGCCGGCTCCACGAGATCTTCCTGGGTTTTGCTCGGGGGGAGGCCGAGAAGCAGGGCCATCCTGAGCGGGTGGCCTCCAGAGAGCACCGGGGCATAACGACCTGGACGTTTGGCGGCGAGGAGGCCCACGCCATCGTCGGCAAACGTCTGGTTCTCGCCAGCCGCCGGGAGGGTCTCGAGACGGTCCTGGGTCTCCAGGCCCGAGAGGGCAAAGGCCTCGCGGATACTCCGGCCTTTCAGGCGGCGATGCGGGCAAACGACTCGAAGGCCGCTGTGACCGGGTTCGTGAACGTCAAGCCGTTCCTCGGGCTTCCGAAGATTGCTCGGCTTCTCGACGGCCCGCGAAAGAACCCCTTGGCCTCGCTGGTCTTCGCCGGCATTGCCGAATCGCTCCGCAGTTCGAACTGGTTGTCGCTGGGGCTCGACGTCCGGGACAAGATGCTCGTGGTGCAGGCCCTGACCGATGGCAAGGCCGCCGGAGCGGGGAGCCCGACGGCCTTTGCTCAGCCGCAGAAAGCGGGCGACGGCGCCTGGCCGAACGTCGCCGTCCCGAGGCGGATCGCCGCCCTGAGCCTCTATCGCGACCTGCACGGCTTCTACGCAGCCAAGGACACGCTCTTCCCCGAGCGGACCTCCGGACTGATCTTCTTCGAGAACATGATGGGCATCTTCTTCACGGGCCGGGATCTGACCAGCGAAGTGTTGGCGGAGGCCGAGCCCGAAATCCGGATTGTGGTCGCCGAGCAGGAGTACGATCCGGCGGTTGGCACGCCGCAGGTCAAGATCCCTGCCTTCGCCGTGATCTTGCGGCTCAGTCATCCCGAGCAATTCGGCAAGGTCGTCGAAGAAGCCTGGCAGAAGGCTGTGGGCTTAGTCAACTTCACCCGCGGCCAGCAGGCGTTGCCCGGGTTGATTATCGACCGTCCAGTGCACGGCCCGACCACTGTGACTGTGGCCGCCTTCTCAACGGTGGATGTTGCGGACAAGACGAGGCTGGACCAACGGTTCAACTACCGGCCCACCTTGGCCATGCCGGGACAGTACCTGATCCTGAGTTCGACCGATGGCTTGGCCCGCGATCTCATCGACGCGACCACGCGGCAATCGGTCCAGGCAACGACGCCAATGGTCCAGACGCATAGTGTGCTCGAGATCGACGGCGTACAGGCCGCCTCGATTCTCCGGACGAATCGCGAAGCTCTCGTTCAGGGCGACATGGTGAAGAAGGGCAGAAGCCGCGTCGAAGCAGAGACCGGCATCGATTTGTTCATCACCGTGGTGAAGCTTGTGGATCGAGTGAAGTTGAGCCTCGGCACGCATGACGATCTAACGCAGATCCGGCTGGAGGCCGCGCTGAATTTGCCGAAGCCGTAATCACATGTGCCACGGGTGCTATTCTCGAAAGTCGAAAGGCAGCCTCAATGGTCGCACAAACCACGACGCGGGCAGATCCTGATTGGGCCTGGGCGGCCTATGAGCCGGATGCCGAACGACCCTGGAATCTCCGCCAAGCCGGACACTTGTACAGGCGAGCCGCCTTCGGAGCCGACTGGACGCAGCTTCAGCGGGCGCTGACCGATGGGCCGCAGCGAACGGTGGACAGGCTGCTGACGCCGCAGACGGATGTGGATGCCTTCGATTGCAAGTACGATCAGTTCGAGAGCATCGCAGGCGGCTCGGTTGGCGGGCTGCGAGCCTGGTGGCTTCGCCGCATGATCGAGACGCCCCATCCTCTCCAGGAAAAGATGATGCTCTTCTGGCACGGCCACTTCGCGACCAGTGCCGCCGGCCTGAAGGATCCTCGCCTCATGGAACAACACATCCGGCTCCTGCGCAGACATTCCCTGGGCTCGTTCTCCGACCTGCTCGCCGCGATCTCCCAGGACCCCGCCACGCTCACGTGGCTCGGCGCCGACGTGAACCGCAAAGCTGTTCCTAACACCGCATTTGCCGAACCGCTCATGGAGACCTTCACGCTCGGCCCGGGCGTCTGCACCGAGACGGACGTTCGGGAGGCGGCCAGGGCCTTCACGGGCTGGTTCGTGCTCCGAGGGCAGCTCCGCTACATCCCGCGAGAGCATGATGAGGGGGTCAAGCACGTCCTGGGAGCCGAGGGCGACCTCGCGGCCGAGGACATAGTGCGAATCGTGCTCGAGCAGCCGGCCACGGCCGGATGGATCGTGCGCAAGCTCTATCGCTGGCTGATCAATGAGGCCGATGAACCCCCCGACGCGTTGGTCGCGCCGCTGGCGAAGTCGTTCGCCGAGGATTACAGTATATCGCGCCTTGTGGAGACGATGTTGCGGTCCAACCTGTTCTTCTCTCCGGCTGCCTATCGCCAGAGGATCAAATGCCCCGTGGAGTTCGCGGTCGGAATCGTGCACGCGATGGAGGGCGTTGTGTCCACGACGGAGCTTGCCGACGACATCGCGGGCCTCGGCCAGGATCTGTGCCACCCGCCCACGGTCAAAGGCTGGGCGGGTGGACAATACTGGATCAACGCCGCCACGATCGCGCGACGCTGCAATCTCTCGTCGGCGCTTCTCCAAGGCGATGAGCCCTATCGTGACAAGCTCGACCCGTGGGCGGTGGCCCGGAGACATGGATGCACGACTCCCGAATTGGTTTCGCAATGGGTACGTGATCTGTTCGTGCAAGGGGACCTCCAATCCAATGTCCGGGAGGTGCTGTGGGCGAATGTCCGGGATGACTCGGAAGGTGCGCTGCGTGATCTGGCACAGGCAGTGGCCGCGCTGCCGGAGTTCAATTTGGCTTAGCGATGGGGACGGACACGATGCATACTCGTCGAGATTTCTTGCGAACGACCCTCGGTGCCTCGGCATTGCTCTCTCTCGGACCCGCTGCCCGGAGTGCCCTCGGGGCTTCTGCGACAGCCGCCTCCTCACGGCAGAGCGATCGCGACACGGTCTTGGTTGTGGTCCAGCTCACTGGCGGCAACGATGGCCTGAACACCCTGGTCCCGTACGGAGATGACGAGTACGGCCGGAGCCGCACGACGCTCCGCCTGCCGGCGAACGAGCTGCACAAGATCGATTCTCTGCTGGCCTTCCACCCGCGAATGGGCGCGTTCATGCGGCTCTATCACGAAGGGCATCTGGGCGTCGTGCAGGGGGTGGGCGGCGTCGATTCCGAACGCGACCACGATCGCGCCATGCGGGTCTGGCACACGGCCCGCGTGGAGGCTCCGACCACATGTCAGACAGGCTGGCTCGGACGGGTTGCCGACGGCCTATGGGACCCGAGTCGCGCGGACTCATCCGCCGTGTTCGTGGGATCGATCGGACGCCCCTTCGGCTTGAATGCCCAGAATGTGGTCATTCCCTGCATTCGCTCGGCCGAGGACCTGGCCATCAGGCAAGCGTCCGTCCAACTCACTGCTCAGACGCAGCGGAATGCGGCGGCGGGGGATGCAGATGGTGCTCTGCTGGAGTTTCTCAGACACAGCACGCGCGATGCCCACGCCAAAAGTGAGCGAATCGAATCGGCGATTGAATCCGCCGTGAGTACCGCTGAGTATCCGCTCTTCGGACTCGCAGGACACTTTCGCACGGTCGCTCAGCTCATTCGCGCGGACCTGGGCATCCGCATCTTCTTCACGGAGCTCGGTGGCGGGGGCATCGGCGGCTTCGACAACCATGCCAACCAGCTCGGCAACCACTGCGCCCTGCTCCATCAGTTGGCGGAATCGACGGCCGCCTTCGTCGACGACCTCCGGCGCGACGGAACCCTGGATCGAGTCCTGCTGATGACGTTCTCCGAGTTCGGCCGGACCGTCAAGGAGAACGGCCGGCGGGGCACGGGCCACGGCGCTGCGGCCCCGGTCTTCCTGGCCGGCGGAAAACTCAAAGGCGGCGTCATAGGATCGCTTCCCAGCCTTACCGATCTGGTCGACGGCGCCCCAAAGTCTCACACCGACTTCCGCAGGGTGTACGCCACCGTGCTCGACCAGTGGCTTGGCGTCGATAGTCGAACCGTGCTGGGCGGGCGTTTCGAGCCGCTCGACATTCTGGCGGTCTGATCGCCCGCACGAATCGACGCGAGTACGCTTGCGGACCATCCGGCTCACCACTACCATAGGTCGGTGTGATCCGTTTCCGAGGATCGGCCGTTCGTGGCATGGATGAGAAACGCCGGCATGGTGTGTGTAGCTTCATTTGAAATCTTCGCCGTAGACCTGCCCTTCCGCAGGGTCGTCGCCCATTCGGCCGCGAGTCGCAGCACCTCGGACAGCGTCTTCCTCAGGTGCACTACCGACACCGGGGTGGTCGGCTTCGGCGAATGCCTGCCCCGCGCCTATGTCACAGGGGAGAGCCGCGACGGTGCGTACGCATTGCTCCGCGACCGGGTCCTGCCGAAACTGATCGGGATGGGGTTCGAGTCCTACTCCGATGTGAAGGCATTTCTCGCTGATTGCGACGGCAAGGCCCCCTCGGGATACGTTCATCCGGAGGTCCCGCAGACGGCTGCCTGGTGCGCAGTGGATCTGGCTCTGCTGGACACATTCGGTCGTGCTTTCGGTCAACCCGTATGCCGGTGGGCCACGGTGAGTACGGGCAACGTTCGCTACAGCGGCGTGCTGGCGGCTACGAACCCGAGGGCGCTGACAAGATCGTCGGTGCTTTTTCGCCTGTATGGTTTGCGACAGGTGAAGATGAAAGTCGGATGGAAGGGAGACTGGACCGCCGCCAGACGGGTCCGGCAGGTTCTGGGTGCAGGCACGGACCTCCGTGTCGATGCCAACATGGCATGGGGCGTGGAGCAGGCCGCCAGGGCGATGAGCGAGATGGCTCCTTTCGGAATTCGCTGTTTCGAGCAGCCGGTGAAGGCCGAGGCACTCGATGACATGGCGTGGCTCGTTCGCGAGACGGGCCTGACCGTGATGGCTGACGAGAGCTTCTGCGACCATCGATCCCTGGAGCGACTGATCGAGAGAAATGCCTGCACGGCCGTGAATGTTCGGATCTCCAAGTGCGGCGGCCTGATGGGGGCGCTGCGACGGTGCCGCGAGGCCCGGCAGGCGGGCCTGTTGGTCCAGGCGGGTTGCCAGGTGGGAGAGTCGTCGCTGCTCTCGGCGGCCCAGCTCGCGCTGCTGGCCCAGGGCCCGGACGTTGCTCATGTCGAAGGGAGCCTCGGCCGGCGCCTGCTCCGTGAGGACGTGGCCGAGCCCGTCCTGCAGTTTGGATACGGCGGCCGGCCTCCGAGGCCGCCCATGGGGCCGGGACTGGGTGTCCGCGTCGATGAGAAACGGTTGCGGCGATGGGCGATTCGTCATGACCGAATTGGCGAACGATGACCGAGGCGTAATCGAGCGTACCGAAACGATCCAGACTCTCATGCCACCAATTCCCGATACACATCGAGTTGATTCGATCCCGGCGAAGCACGGCGGCCGGATCCCCGTGCGGGTGTTCGAAGGCCGCGGCGGGATACCCGTCGTCATGCTCCACGGCTTGCACAGCCATTCAGGCTGGTTCATGCAGTCGGCGGCGTTTCTCGCCTCCCTGGGTTGTCCGGTGTACAGCTTCGACCGGCGAGGGTCGGGCCTGAGCCGGGAGAGCCGGGAGCACGTCGGGCTTTTCCGCGATCTGCTCGATGAGATCGATGCTGTTGTCACCTGCGCGACGAATACGCATGACGTCGAGAAGGTCCATGTCCTGGGTCACTGTCTGGGGGCCCTCCCCGCAACGGTCTTCGTCTGCGACAATCCGCGAAGGGTCGCCTCGCTGATTCTCTCGACGCCGGGCATCTACACTCATGTCACGGTCCCCATTCGGAGAAAGCTGCGGATCGGAGCCCTTGGGCCGTTGCGAAGCAAATCGCCGATCCCCTTCCCGCTGGAGCCGGAGAGGCTCGCGGATCTGGAAACCTGTCGGCAATTCATCGCGGCTGACGATCTCGCGGTGCACGAGGTGACGGCGAGCTTCTGCTTCTCGATCTTCAGCGGCTCATGGGCCCTCAGGCGGAAGATCCGCAGACTCCGTGTTCCGACGTTTGT
>ENA-UPTA01004646-UPTA01004646.1-activated-sludge-metagenome-genome-assembly--contig:-NODE-4646-length-12922-cov-5.031398_pt1 | contig 12922 bp, 9 predicted proteins | sample MGYA00238184_ERZ773361 | MGnify/ENA primary metagenome ERZ773361 (study PRJEB29100, sample SAMN05720205) | activated sludge metagenome | isolation source: anaerobic digester from wastewater...
CCGGCACAGGGCCCCCCGGCATGCCGGTTCAAGGGGGGACGGATGAGTGGACCCGCAACGACAGGAGCCCCGGCCGCGAGGGCCCGAACCGTCGGCGGCTGCCTGCGCCTGTGCCGCGGGCCGTCCGCCCGCCCGGCCCTGCTGTTTCTTGCCTGGTCACTCTGGCTTGCGCTCGAGTACGTCGGCCTCGGGCCCCTGTCCTACGTGCCGCTTGCCGACCACGGGGAGAACAATCTGCCGGCGAGACTTGCCACCGCCCTAGCCTGGCAGGAAGGCGAGATCGGGTTCTGGTTCCCGCAGGCCCTGATGGGTGCTGACCGCCTGTCCATGGGGTTGCAGAACAAGACCGACCTGCTGTTCTTTTTCCTGCTGCCCGGCTGGCTTGCCCACGGCCTGATCCTGTGGGCCCAGCGCTTCGTGGCCGGCTACTTCATGTACCGGCTGCTTGCAGAGCGATTCGGGGCCGGCGCCCTGCCGTCGCTGACCGGCGGGATCCTCTATGCGCTCTTCTCGCAGCCCGCGATCAACCAGCAGTGGGCGGGCTTCTCCCTGTACGACGGCCTCGCGCTTCCGGCCCTGCCGTGCGTGCTCTGGGCCCTGGGACGCATTCTGGAGCGCGGAGGCTCGACGGGAATCCTGGCCGCAGGCCTTGCGGGGGCGGGCTATTCCCTGGTTTCCCACTTCTTCTACACCGTCTTTATCCTCCCCCTGGTCCTGCTCTGGTTTCCTCTCGTAGAAGGCCGCAAGAGAGGGCTCTTCGTTGTCCTGGCGGCCTTCGTGCTGGGATGGGTTGCCGTCGAGGCCCCCTTCCTCTGGGCAAGCGCAGTCCAGGCCCCGCTTGGACACCGCCGCCACTGGGCCGTCCCGCATGTCCTGTCGGGAAACGCAACCGCTCTCTGGCTCGTGGCGATCGACCTGCCTCTGGCGCTCCTGCGGGACAATCTGCCGATCCTGATCGCGGCCGCTGCCGGGCTTCTCTTCGCCCGGCAGCGGGATCGCCGCCTGCTCGCGACGTCGGCTCTTGCCGGGGCCTGCCTGGCTTATTGCATCTGCGACACCCTGTTTCTAGGGGGGCTACTGTTCGAGGCGGGCATCTTCCCGGGGTTCAACTTCTCCCGCGTCTACATCGTGATCCCCTTTCTGTTCATCGCGGCGGGCTGCCTCGGCCTGGAGCATGTCCCTTCATCGTGGCAGGTGAGGCTTGAGGGGGTGGCAGGCGGGCAGACCGCACTCGCAGTCCGAACGCTGCTCTGCCTCGCGCTGATCGGCCTCGCGGGCTGGCAATCGCTCGCGATCAAGGGGGAGGCGTTCATGGGAATCGCCGACGGGAAGACCTTCTCGAACCTCTATCGTCATCCCGCCCTGGCGGAACTGCAGCGTCTACGGACCGGACAGCCTTCCTTTCGGGTGGCCACGGTGGCCGGGGCCATCCGGTCGGGGCCGTTGACCGGCTACGCGTGGGCCTATGGACTGGAAACGGCCGACGGGTACATCCCGCTGTACTCGGAGCGGTACCACCGTTTCTGGGAGGCCGTCATCTCGCCCCTCGAGAGCCACGACCCTGCAGGGGTCGACCTGTTCCGCCGCAGGGGAAGCCGCGCCTACCTGACCCTGCCCGCGTGGGAGCGGCTCGGCGGACAGACCGTCCGGCTCGAATCGCGAGCGCGCCTGAATCTTCTGTCGCTCGCCAATGTCCGCTATATCGTGTCTGCGGTGCCTCTCGAGGGGACGGGGCTGCACCTGCGCGCCGGGGATTTCCTCGAGCGGCAGATCGAGTGGGCCGAACGGCCTCGCCGCGACCGCTTCCTGGGCATGATCCTCGGGGAGTATCCCGGGACGCCCCTCTACGTCTACGAAAATACCGAGGTACTGCCCCGCTTCTTCCTCGCCTCCCGCGTCCGCGCATTCGACGATCCGGGCCCGCTTCTCGATGCGCTGGCATCGGCCCCTGCAGGAGAACTCCTCACGACGGCATTTGTGATGCGCCGCGACATGGAGGGTCTCGCGGTCCCGGCAGGCGACAATCCCGGCGGAGTGAGCGTGCGGTCCCTCGGGCCCGACCGGATCGAACTCGAGGTCGATGCGAGGACCGCATCCGTGCTGACCGTGACCAGCAACTTCAACCCCGGGTGGCGTGCCTGGATCAACGGGATCCCGCACCGCGTCTTCCCCGTGGATCACACCTTCCTCGGGGTGGCTATGCCCGCAGGCCGCCACGATGTTGTATTCTCCTACGCTTTGCCTTTTGCGTCCCAGGGGGCAGGGATCGTACACGGCACTGATCGAAACCCGGCAGGGGAGGCGAAGAGGGCCCGGCGATGAAGCGCATCCTGCAGAACGGGGCCCTTGTCAGCTTGGGGTTGCGGCGGCGCTGCTGATCGCCGAGGCCGCCCTGCGGCTGATGCCCTGGGGACATTGGGCACAGAAGGACCCCCTTCCGCCGAGGTATTATTTCAGGGCGGATTCCGCCGCGGGCCACGACATCGCGGAGAATGCGAGCCTTGCTAAATTCCCGCTGGGGGAGTGCGCACTCGACATCTGGGGAAACGAACTGGGCTGCTTCGATCACCCCTGCCGTGGAGAGGATCCTTTCATCCTTCTGGTCGGAGAAAGCTTCAGCTGGGGCTATGTTCCGCTGGAGGAGCACTGGGGAAAGCTCGTCGAGCAGCAGACAGGCACCGGGTGCTCAGCTGCGGGGTTCCTGGCTACGGGACAAAAAACGCGTTTCTCAAGGACCGCAGAGTGATCGAGAAGGTGAACCGCAAACCGCAGGCGATTGTCCTGGGGCATTGCGTGAACGATCCCATCGACGATTACCTCCACCCGCGCTACCGGGTTGTGGACGGCAACTGCCTGGAAGCGCGGAGCATTGTCGACTTTTCAGCGGGGACGATCCGAGAGCAGGCGGAGGGGGCTCTCCAAGCGAAACTAGAGACCTGGCGCGACTACGGAGCACCCGAGCCTCCCCGCCACCCCCAGTGGGAGAGGTTCAGGCGCTTCCTGAGCGAATCCTCGGCAACGTACCGTCTGATCCAGCCCCTGCTGTCCGACCTCAAGGCCAGCGCTGCCCGGCTGCTGGGCCAGCCGGCGGACCGGGTCGAGCAACTCTCCCCGGCAATCCAGTATGCCAACCTCCCGTTCACACCCGAAGGGGAACTCCCATGGCTCGACGATGCCTGGCGGGACCACCTTGCTCACCTGGGGGCGCTGCATCGGTGGGCGGAGAAAAACGGCATACGGCTCTTCGTGGTGATCATCCCCATGCGGGAGCAGGTTTAGCCGTTTCATCCCGGTGCTGGGTCCCGGGGCGGCGACGGGGCCACCCGGCGGGTTCGTGAGTTCCTCGAGCAGGAGAAGATTCCCCATGCGGACCTGCTCCCCCTTTTTCGGCGTCATGCGGATCAGCGCCCGCGGCGCTCCCTGGACTCCCGGAAGGACCTCTACCGGTCTGCGGACAGTCACTGGAGCCCGAGGGGAAACCGGCTTGCCGGTCTTGCCGTCGCCGGTTGCCTGATCGAGAGCCGCCTCGTCGAGGTTTCGGACGAAGCGGGTCGGCTTCGAGCGATTCGCGGCGCCCTAGCGTCCTCTTGAGACTGAGGCGATGCACCTCCACCGATGGCCCCGTGGTATGCTTCTTGCTCTGAAGAGCCGCAGTTCATGCGATGTTTCTCCCGGGTGGATCAAAGGTCCAACGAATCCCTTGTCTTTTTGTCTCCAAAGAGGATGAAATGAAAATTTTGCGCTGTGGATTTGAGGACAGCATCCGCCATCCCTTGGCCATCCGCGCTGAGGACAGGGCGGCAACGCACTCCTGCATGCTGTGCGGGGATTCGCGAAACCGGCCTGTTCTGTCGCACGGCCGATATACGTACGTCCGCTGCCTCGGTTGCGGGCTGATCTTCGTGCACCCGTTCCCCGAGCCCGCCGATCTGCTGGCCTGCTATGACGACCGGGACCACTCACCCGTTCATCCGGCCGACGACCCGAGCCGCGAGGCCCCCGTTCACCGGGTCCGCTTCGACGAGGAGCTGGACCGGATCGAGGCGTTCGCCCGGAGGGGAAGGATTCTCGACATCGGCTGCGCCTGGGGGTTTTTCCTCGACCGGTGCAAGCGGCGTGGGTGGGACGTGCAGGGCGTGGAATTGTCGTCCGTCGAGGCGCGTTACGCCCGGCAGCGCTTCGGCATCGAGGTCTTCGAGGGGCCGCTGGCCGATGCCGGGTTTCCCGATCGGCATTTCGACGCGGTCACGCTCTGGCACGTCTTCGAGCACATTTCCGACCCCCTGGCGACTCTCGTCGAGATCCGGAGGATTCTCAAGCCGGGCGGGGTCGCCGTCATTGCGGTTCCCACACCGATCAGCGCACCGGATTATGTCTTCGACGCGGTTCCCCTCCACTTGTTCTATTTCGACGGGACCACGCTCGCCAGGGCTATCCGGCAGGCGGGATTCCGGTCGATCCGGACACGCAAAGGCGGCGGAACGGGAGGGGCGGCGCTGATGAGGAAAGCGGGCATCCGCGACCCCCGGAGCCTGATTTCCCGCCACGTGACCCTGCTGTGGCCGCTGAAAAAAATCCTCCAGCACGCGCGCTCAGCCGCGGAGCTGCACAAGGAAATCACGGTCTACGCCGTCCCGGAACAAACGGCCTGAGCCCGCGCCGTCTCGGTCCGGTCGCCCCGAGGAGCGGACGGCCTGTCTGCAATCCTCCATCGATAGCCGGGGCGCCCGGAACATCCGGTCATTCCGCGGCTGCAAGGAAAGCCTGGGCATGAGTCCAATGAACCAAGAGTGGCTTCGTTTTGCCGGCGTCGGTCTATTCAATACTGTAGCGGGATACGTCCTGTACCTTCTGCTGCTGCGCTTCCTTCCCTACCCGGTGTCTTTTGCGCTGACCTATGCCGCCGGTATCTTCATCTCCTACGGATTGCATTCCCGCTTCGTGTTCCGCCGGTCCTTGGAATGGAACAAGGCCATCCGCTATCCCGCCGTGTACGGGGTCCAATACGTTCTCGGCGCGCTCTTGCTCTGGGCGGCCGTCGAGCTTCTCGCCGTCGATCCGCGCATCGCGGCGATTCTGGCCGTTGCGTCGACGGTTCCCGTCGTGTTCTTGATGAGCCGGCGTATCATCCGGGGCGGACCGATGTGCCGGAAGGCCGCGGGAGGCCCGTCGTCGGCCCCTTGGCCTTGACGGTGCGTCGTTGCGATCCGAGCGCCCCTGCTGCCCGCGAACGTCTCCCGCCTGGTATGCTTCTTGCTCTAACCTGTTGAGATTCTCCAAATTTTTCACAAACAGGACAGGAAACCACTGCGGCCCATGGCAGCGCATCGGGATTGCATTCTCATCGTGCTCGTCGCCGGGATCGGCGACCTGATCCTCGCCTCGAAGGGCATCCGCGCCATCCGGAACGGGAACCCCGAGGCGGAGATCCACCTGCTCACGAGCACCGACGCGGCGCCGCTTGCCCGGCATTACCCCTACATCGACCGCGTGTGGCCCTTCCCGATCCGGGAGCTCCGCAGCAGCAAAGGGAGCGTGTGGGCGGTGCTGACTCTCATCCGCCGACTTCGCAGATTCCGTTTTCGTCTGGTGGTGAATCTCTACAGCGTCGAGTCCGCCGCCGGAGCCATGAAGATGGGGATGCTGTTCCGGGCGATCCGGGCCCGGCATCGGGCCGGCCATGACCGCAACGGGTTCGGCTTCTTTCTGACGAAACGGATCGCACCGGGGACCTTTCTTGCAGACCGTCATTTCTCCGAGGCTGTCCTGACGGCAGCCGTGGCGGCCGGAGGAGTTCCCGACAGCAACGGGGTCGACGTGTTCTGGGACCGTGGCGTCGAAAACCGCTGGAACGGGTTCCTTCCGGGTCTTCACGAGGCGGCTGGCGCGCCTGTCGTGGGCATCCATCCGGGAAGCGACCGATCGCTCAAGCGATGGGATTCCGGGCGGTACAGCCGCGTGGCGGACCGGCTGGTCGAGAGCGAGGGGGCCAGAATCATTCTCCTGGGCGGCCCCTCGGAGACTCAGGTTGCCGGCGCCGTCGAGCGGGGGATGCGGCACCCCGCCGTCAACCTGTCGGGGAGGTTGAGCCTCGATGACCTGGCCTGCGTCATCAGCCGTCTGGACCTGCTCGTGACCAACGACAGCGGGCCCATGCATATCGGCGCCGCGGCCGGCACACCGCTGGTGGCCCTGTTCGGGCCCGCCCTGCCCGGGCAGTTCGGTCCCTGCGCCCCGCCCGGCAGCAGCAGGCTCATCTGGCACCAAATCGACTGCCGTCCCTGCCGGCAGGACGGCTGCCGGCAGCCGCACTGCATGGACATGATCACGGCCGAGGAGGTCTACGAAGGCTGCCGCAGCCTGCTCGTGACCCGGCCGCACAGGAAAGAGACCGTCACCGTCGGAGGGCATTCATGAGCACGAGCACCCCGGCCGTCCGGGCCGGTTTCGAGCGGGTCTTCGTCGAACTGCCGATGAAAACGATGTCGTACCTGATGTGCCGAAACGCAATCCGGCAGCTCCGCGACGTTTCCGGCTTCGGTGCCGCCCTGGAGAGGGTATTTTCCCCGGCCATGAGGTTCATCCGGCCCCTGCAGAGCCGGACGGAACTGGAGGCATTGCTCGCGGAAGTGGCGCGGCTCAGGCCGGCGACGGTGGCGGAGATCGGCACGGCCTCCGGGGGGACGCTCTTCATGCTCACCCGGGCGGCTGCGGACGACGCGACTCTCGTCAGCATCGACCTGCCCGGGGGGGCCTTCGGGGGCGGCTACCTGTTGTGGCGGGCCCCGCTGTACCGATCCTTTGCCAGACCCGGCCAGCGGGTCCACCTGCTGCGCAGGGACTCGCACGACCCGTCCACCCTGGAAGCGCTTCAGGAGGTTCTCGGGGACAGGAAGGTGGATTTCCTGTTTATCGACGGGGACCACACCTACGAGGGGGTCAAACAGGATTTCGAGATGTACCGGCCGCTCGTCCGCCCCGGCGGCATGATCGGTTTCCACGACATCGTGCCCCATTCCGCGGAGAGCGGCTGCGAGGTGAACCGGTTCTGGAACGAAATCCGCGGTTCCTTCGATTCCGTCGAGTTCGTGAAAGACCGGCGGTCGCAGTTCGGCGGAATCGGCCTGATCCGGTTGTATCAACCCGCAACGCATTGACGCAACGCCAGGGGCCAGCGCGTGAAGATCACCGCCGTCATCGTCACCTTCAACAATCCCGCGATGCTCCGGGATCTCCTGGGGGACCTGGAGCGGCAGAGCCTCGGGCCGGACCGCATCATCGTGGTGGACAACTCCACCCGGCCCTGGGCGGATCGCTTTGCCGCGACGGCGCCGGGAATCGAGACCGTGAGGATGGCGGCCAACGAGGGGTCCGCCGGCGGCTTCCATGCAGGATTGCAACGGGCTCTGGAAGGGAGGGGCGATGCCATTCTGACCCTCGACGACGACGTACGGATGCCCGTCGATGCGCTGGAGACCCTCTGCCGGGGTCTCCGGGATCTCGAGGCGAGTGAAGGTTGCGTGGGCGCCGTGCGTGCAGTCGGCCCGGACCATCCCGATGCCGGCCCCACCCCGATTGCGTGTTTCGCCTGGCGGGGGACGCTCATGAGGGCCGAGGCCGTGAGGCAGGCGGGGCTTCCCCGGAAGGACTACTTTCTCTACGCCGACGACGCGGAGTACGCGCTCCGCATGGCCGCCTTCGGCTGGCGCTTCTTCTGGGTCCCCGCGAGCCTGGTCGTGGAGCGGCGGAAGGACGACAAACAGCAGCTGCGCGTCTTCGGACGCAACGTGACCTGCTATGCCGAGGCGTACCGGTTCTACTACGCCGTGCGAAACTCCATCCATGCCTACCGCATGCACGGGCGACGGGCCGAACTGCGAAGGACCCTGGCCTATGCCGCGAAGATGTCCCTCCTTCTGCCGTTCGTCCCCGCGGGCGAGAGCGGCAGGGCAAAGGCGATCCTGCGGGGCGTGCACGACGGCCTCCGGTCCAGGCTCGGCAAGCGGGCGGAGTATCACCCCGCCGAAACTCCGGCCGACGCGGTTTTGCGGCCCTCTGAGGCATGGCGATGAAACGGCCCGTCGATTCCCGCCGGTGTCCCTACTGCCAGAAAGAGGCATCCCCCGGCCTCGCCGTGGGCGGTCGGCGGTTTTTCCAATGTTCGAACTGCCGGCTCGTGTTCCGCGACGGCCTCGATGTGCCGGAAACCGCTGTCGAGGAACGCCGATACTACGAGGACGATTATTTCCGGGAACTGGCCTGGGATCAGTTGGAGGGCTACCGCGACGGCATCTACCGCGAGGCGCTCGACCGGATCGAGGGGCAGGTGGGGCGCGGGCGGCTGCTCGACGTGGGCTGCGGCTGCGGGCACTTCCTGCGCGAGGCGCTGAAGCGGGGCTGGGATGCGAAGGGAATCGACCCCTCGAGGGAGTCGATCGACTATCTCCGCACGACGATCGGGGACGCGGGCATTCAAGGGACACTGGAGGACTTCGACCCGGGAAAACGGTATGACGCCGTCACGATGATCAACGTGCTCGATCACCTTGTCGAACCCTGGAAAGACGCGGCGAGAGCGGCCGCTCTCCTGAGGGAAGGGGGCGTGCTTTACGTGAGGGTGCCCAACGGCACGTTTCACCGCACGCTCTTCCGGCTGATGAAATCCTGCGGCCTCAACGGAAGCGCCGGGCGGGTCGTGGTGTTTCACAACTACGTCCTGTCCGCGGCCTGGCTTGCGAGGATGCTTGCCGACCGGGGATTTGCGCCCGTCGAGATCCGCAATGCCGGCCTCTCCGAATTCAGCGGCTATCGGCGGCAGACGGGGCGGGCCCGGGCCCTGCAGGCGCTCAGGCGGGCTGTGTGGGCCGGGGCGAAGTCCGCCGAGCGACTGAGCGCCGGCAGGCTCCTCTGGGGACCCTCCCTGGAGGTGACGGCGCGGAAGAACATGGACACGGTCTGAATGTCATGTGCGGGATCTGCGGAGCGGTGACGGTAAACGGCGGCGGGATCGACGAGGCGGTCCTGCGGCGCATGACCGACGTCATGACCCACCGGGGCCCCGACGAGTCGGGGGTCTACCTTCGGCGGGCGGACGGGATGTCGGTGGGGCTCGGCCACCGCCGGCTATCCATCATCGACCTGACCGAGGCGGGCCGGCAGCCCCTGTCCAACGAGGACGGCACCGTGTGGCTCGTCTTCAACGGCGAGATCTACAACCACCCGGAGCTTCGCAGGGAACTGGAGGGCGGGGGCCACCGCTTCCGCTCGAACACGGACAGCGAGGTCATCGTCCATCTCTACGAGGAGCAGGGGCCCCGCTGCGCCGAGAAACTCGATGGCATGTTCGCCTTCGCCCTCTGGGACGAAAGGACGGAAACCCTCGTGCTGAGCCGCGACCGCATCGGCATCAAGCCCCTCGTCTGGTGGCGCGGCGGCGGCACGCTGCTCTTCGCCTCGGAGATCAAGTCCATCCTGCAGCACCCCGGCGTGGAGAAGGGCATCGACTGGCAGGCCCTCGGGCTCTACCTCACGTTCAACTACATCCCCGCCCCCTGGAGCATCTTCCAGGGCATCCGCAAGCTTCCGCCGGGCCATACCCTGTGCTTCCGGGGCGGGACGGTGAGCACGGATCCGTACTGGACCATCGGCCGCGAAGGGCCGGCAAGAAGCGGCGAGGCGGGACTCGAGGAGCAGAAGGCGCTGCTGTTCGAGACCCTCGATGAGGCCGTGCGGCGCCACATGGTCGCCGACGTGCCCGTGGGGGCCTTTCTGAGCGGCGGCATCGACTCGAGCATCATCGTGGGCCTCATGGCGAGGCACTCCCCGCGGCCCGTGCAGACCTACACCATCGGCTTTGAAGACATGCCGCTCTTCGACGAGCGGCCCTATGCGCGCGAGGCGGCCCGCTTTCACGGCACCGAGCACCGCGAGATCGCCCTGACCGCCCGCGACGTCGTCGGGGCCGTCCCGGCGGTCCTCGCATCCTTCGACGAGCCCTTCGCCGACTCCTCGGCGCTGCCCACCTATATCGTGTCCCGCGAGACGGCGAGAAGCGTCAAGGTGGCCCTTTCGGGCGACGGGGGCGACGAGCTCTTCGCCGGCTACCGCATATACGCGGGCGAGCGCTGGGCCTCGCTCTATCGGCTGATCCCCGGCATGATGCGCCGGGGCCTCATCGAGCCCCTGGCCGCCCTGCTGCCCGATTCCCGGCAGACGCTGCTCACCGACTACGCCCGCCGGGTCAAGAAATTCCTCCGGGGGGCGGGGCTGCCCTTCGAGCGGCGGTTCCTCGCGTGGAACGAGATCTTCGACCGCGGCGCCCGCGAGGAACTCCTGCAGATGCGGCCCGGGGTGGATTTCACGCTGGGCGGGGAGATCCTCCGCGAGCGGCTCCGGGAGCGCGACGACGACGCCGTCAACCGGATGCTCTGGGCCGACGTGAAGGAGTCGCTGCCCGGCGACATGCTCAGGAAGGTCGACCACATGAGCATGCTCAACTCCCTGGAGGTCCGGGTGCCGTTTCTCGACCGGCGGGTCTGCGAGCTGGCCTTCTCCATCGGCGGGGCTCGGAAGCTGCGCAACGGCCGGGGCAAGGTCATCCTCCGGGAGACCTTCAGGGACCTGTTGCCGCCCGTGCTCCGCAACCGCCCCAAGTGGGGCTTCGAGATGCCCGTCTCGGCCTGGCTGCGCGGCGAGCTGGGCGGGCTGATCGACGAGACGCTCGGGCCGGACCGGATTCGCCGCCAGGGGATCTTCGATCCGCAGGCCGTTGCGCGGATCGTGGGGGACTTCCGCGCGGGCCGCAGGGACACCTCGTGGCAGCTCTGGAACCTCATCGCCTTCCAGGTCTGGCACGGAAAATACATGGAAGGCCGTCTATGAGAAAGATCCGGGTGATCCACGTCCTGACGCGCTTCGACAAGGGAGGCTCCGCCGAGAACACCTGCCTCACCTGCCTGGGGCTCGACCCGGCGCTCTACGACATCCAGCTGGTCGTCGGGGCCTCGGAGGAATCCGGCATGGGGCCGGAGGAGCGCGCCTGCGTCGAGGAGAACCTCGCCCGCCTGCGGGCCCGCGGGGTCAAAATCTTGACCCTCGCCGGACTGGTGCGGCGGGTGAGCCCCGTCAACGACCTGGTCACCCTGTTCGCCCTCTGGCGTCTCTTTTGCCGGGAGCGCCCCCGGATCGTGCACACCCACACCTCCAAGGCGGGGATCCTCGGGCGCTGGGCGGCCCGGCTGGCGGGAGTCCCCGTCGTCGTCCACACGCCTCACGGCCACGTTTTCTGGGGCTACTTCGGGCCCGCCAGGACCCGCTTCTTCATCCTCCTCGAGAAGCTCTCGGCCCTGGTCACCGACCGTCTCGTCATGCTGACGGAGCAGGAGAAGCTCGATCACCTGCGCGTCGGCATCGCGCCGGAGGAGCGGTTCGTCACGATCCACAGCGGCGTCGACCTGGCGCCCCTTGCGGCGGCGAAGGCCGCTCGCAGCGAGGCGCGACGCGAGCTCGGCATCCCCGAAGGGGCGTTCGCCGTGGGCACCGTGGGGAGGCTCACGGCCGTCAAGGGGCCCGGGGTTCTCCTCGAGGCGGCCCGGACGGTCATCGAGAGACACCCTCGAAGCGTGTTCGTCTTCCTGGGGGCGGGCGAGATGCTGGAAGCGCTGCAGGAGAAGGCCGCGGCGATGGGGATCGAGTCCCGCATCCGCTTTGCCGGGTGGCGTCCCGACGCGGCCCGGATGATGAGCGCCCTGGACTGCTTCGCCTTTCCGTCCATCAACGAGGGGATGGGCAAGGCTCTCGTCGAGGCCATGGCGCTCGAAAAGCCCGTCGTCGCGAGCCGCGTGGGCGGCATGATCGACCTCGTCGACGACGGGGTCAACGGATTCCTCGTTCCGCCCTCGGACCCGGGCGAGCTGGCCGACCGGATCCTCTTTTACCTGGAAAACCCGGAGACGGCCCGCCGCATGGCCGCGAAGGCCGCCGGGACGGCCGCCGCCTACGGCGCCGCGGCCATGGTCCGGAAGATCGAGTCCCTCTATGCCGAATTCGCCCCGCGCCCGGCGGGACTCGAGGCCCCGGCGCGCTGCCTCGCCGACCGGTGAGGGCCGCGAGGCATCCTTCAGCACCCCTGAGATCCTCATCTTTTTTTTCGGCTCAAGACATCAATCTGGCAAGGGTTTTGCTCATTCAGGGGCGAAGCAGGAAAACCCTCACCGGGGGACGGGACATGGGTCTGAAGAAAGACACTTTTGCGCTGATCTGCTCGATCGTCCTGTCGGCTGCCCTTGCGGCCCTGCCCGCCCCTGCGGCCGGCTCGAAGGCGGACGAGCAGCCGGCCGCGCGGCCGGACGTTCCGCCGGCCCTGGGCCTCATCGACCTGCGCTCGAACTTCAGCGACGGCGCCTACGACGTGGAGACCCTCGTCCGGATGGCGAAGGAGCGGGGATTCTCCGTCGTCGTCATCAACGACCATGACCGGATGGCCCTGGAATACGGACTGCCCCCGCTGCGCAACCTCCTGAAGAAGCGCGAGGAGCGGGGCTCGATCAACCGCTGGGGCGCCTCTTCCTGGCTGCACGCGATCCGAGAGGCGGAGAAGAAGTACCCCGACATGATCATCCTTCCGGGCACGGAGACGGCTCCCTTCTACCACTGGACCGGCAACCCCGTCACGGGGGATCTCACCGCCTGGAACCACGAGCGGCGCATCCTCACCGTCGGCCTCGACACCCCCGAGGACTACGAGACGCTGCCCGTTCTCCACAACGGCTTCTCGACGCGGTGGATGAACCTGGCCCTGCCGGGCATCTTGGCGCTCCTGGCGGCCCTGGCGGTGGGGGCGCTCCTGATCCGCTGGAAGGGCCCCTGCCGCGTCGCCGGCATCGCCGTGGCCGTGCTGAGCCTCGTCTTTCTCGCCAACAGC
>ENA-UPTA01004650-UPTA01004650.1-activated-sludge-metagenome-genome-assembly--contig:-NODE-4650-length-12919-cov-16.639537_pt1 | contig 12919 bp, 13 predicted proteins | sample MGYA00238184_ERZ773361 | MGnify/ENA primary metagenome ERZ773361 (study PRJEB29100, sample SAMN05720205) | activated sludge metagenome | isolation source: anaerobic digester from wastewater...
ATGATGCACCTCCTTAATCTTTCTTGAAATAGGTGAAGACATAAGCCCCGGCCAGGGAACGGCAGGGAACCCAATGACCGCCGGCAAAGCGGCGGAGACATTCCGGACCATCGACGGGGAAAACAACCACCGGCCGACCACGACGGACGGCCTGACAGACGGTGAACCAGGAACCTTCAGAACAGCCGGAAACGAAAGCGACCACCCCGGCTGAGGCGCGGACGATGGAGCAATTCCGGATGAGAAGCGCCCGAACATAATCCCGGCGGCAGGATGATTCCATGGCGGAGCCTTCAACAACCTGACCGCCCAACTGAATGAAGCGCTCCAGCCAGGGGACACAAGAAGAAGGAACCAGAGACAGATCACCGGGGAGAAACACGGATGAACCCTGACAAGCCGAAGCCCCGCGAGAAACGAGAGAGCGAAGAACAAAGAGATCCGTCCCGACGGCGCCGCCGGAACAGATCCGATGACCGCGGGAAAGAAGCATTTCCACGACGGCATCAACCCGCGACGACCAGGAAGACGGAAGATAGCGGGAACCGATGACGGACCAGATAGACATAAGACACCTCCTGATTTTTTGATCAGATAAGCGCAGGGACGAAGGAGCGTGGCGGAGACAGGCGCAGCGAGCAGAGCGGAGGGGAAGGACGACCGGAACAACCAGAGGGCAGTGAAGGGAGGAGAGACCTGTAGCGGCGTGAGCGAGCCGTCGTCGCAGCAGCGAGTGAGCGCGAAGGCAGTCAAGGGCGGAGGCAAGGGAAAGGAAGATTTTTTACCGGCACAGGCATTGACCGTTCTTCCATTAAAGGAATTCAAGGCCTGTGACGGGAAAAAATACTCTTTTCCGGTGGGCTGCAAGGCTTTAGCCGAAGCCCATGCCGGAGCTCTGTATTACCCTTGACGGCCGGAGCCTTTAGCCTGCGCTACAATGGAAAGAGTTAGCGAGAGGAGGTACCTTATAGAGGGCGGGTGGGTCGGGGCGTCCTTAAAAAAACGGCCGATTACCGAGGCACAATATGCAGAAGCCAAAGGACTGATATAACTGAAAACGGGGAAAACATAACCGTGCTCATGAATTATCCATGAACGGGAAGGAGGCAGGTAATAGAATGAATGGAGAAAATGCAGGGGGCGTGACATAGCGCGTCGCTATGGCGCGATCCCCTGCTTACCTCCGAGGGGTGGGCGGTCGGGAATTCCCCCGCCGGGGGATGCAAGGGGGGATAAAGGCAAAAAGCAAGGGGCGTGACAGACATCCGCCAGGTGGCTGGCGCGTCCCCTTGCCTACCATTCATTATTTTAACATGATCGCTGTTTTTCTTGACACACCATTTCCTATCCCCTACACTCCCAGCGCTTATTAGCGATATCAAAATTGAATCGACGGTTTTCCCCATAGATGAAGCCTACGCACGAGCAGAAGAAAATCATAAATGCCAAGGGACGGGTTGTTAAGATAAACGCCAGAGCAGGTACGGGTAAAACGGCAACACTTCTGATGCTGGCACAGCAATATCCGGACACAAAAATTCTCTATCTTGTTTTTAACAGCAGAAATCGTCAAGAAGCCAAGAGCAAATTCCCCCATAACGTAGACGTTCATACCATCCATTCTTTTGCTCTTTCTGCATTGGGAAGTAGTTTCGATGGATTTGAATCTGTACGTCCATCACAGTTCTTGAAGCATTTTAGAGCCAATAAGGAGACCTTAGCAACGCTTACATCTGATTTTATAGTCTTTTTTCTTAATTCTGCTTACCGCAAACCTGATCAGGCGATTGATCCGTACAAGCAGCAATTATCCGACGAATTAAGAGAAATATTTACACGATCCAAAATGGATATAAACGAGATTTCGCGTACTTCACTTAATTCATGGTACAAGACAAAAAAGGATTGCCCTCACGATTTCTACTTAAAGCTCTCTCATCTTGAGAACAAATTTCAGGATAAACTGGCTAAATACGAGCTCGTACTGATTGATGAAGGACAGGACCTGTCACCGATCATGATCGATGCACTATCAACATATAGGGGACGCATCATCATTGTAGGCGACTCGCATCAGCAGATTTATAGCTTTCGATATGCAGAAGATGCCATGCTCAATTTCACCCATGATGAACTACATGAATTGACTTTAAGCTTCCGATTTGGCGATAAGATAGCGCTGCTGACAAAGGAATTCATCAATAATGGAAAGGAAGATCATGATTTTAAAATATCCGGCAGTCCAGAAATAAAATCACAGGTCTATTTCTATGAAAATCTTCAGGCCATTGAAAAGCGCACCGAAACGGCCATACTCTGCAGAACCAATTTTTCACTGTTTAAGAACGCCATTTTACTGAATACAAAAGGCAAGCATTTCTGGTTTGAGCGGGATATCACTGGAGATCTGTTAAGAACGCTTGATGTATATTGGCTATCAATAGATGAAGCGGAAAAAATAAAAGATGACTTAATCAGATCATTTGAATCATTAACCGCATTGGAAAAATATGCCTCAACGATTAACGATTATCAGCTTCTTAAAATCATTGAACTTGTCACTGTATATGAACATGAATTTCCAGGAATCGTTTTTGAATTTCTCAAGCGCTGCAAGGAAAAAGGAGAAAGGCATGATCGGAATGGCATCATTTTATCGACCATCCATGCTGCCAAGGGGCAAGAGTACGAGACTGTCATCATTGACGATGACGTCATCTCACGATTAGAAGGACCCATCAGTAACGGGGCACTCAATTATATCGAAGAAATCAACGTTGCTTATGTAGGAATAACGCGGGCCAAAAAAATCCTCTACCTACCGGCAGGATTGAAACGTCTCTTTTCCAAGGAGTGGCAGAATTACACGAGTAATATCCCGGTTATTGGTGAAACGGAGAGTAAGAAAGAATATCCAATCAAAAAAACACCAATCTCAAAACCACAAACACACTACAACCGGAATGGTTCTGATTTTGGGAACATAGAAAAGAAAAAGGCCGAATCGAGAAATCGCTTACCGGAATTTAAATTGGGCGATACAGTTAAGGCACCAAATGGTTACGGACAGATCGTGGAAATTGACAACGACCAGTATCTGATAGCCATGGAGAATCAAATCGCAAGAATATGGGAACGTAGAGCTTCTCTTATCAAAGTGGAAAAACTGCCTCCTTACTCGAGACATAGATAAGTAAAAAAGTCCATTAATTTATAAACTCCTGCCGTTTTATCCATTCTTTCATGTCCTGCAATAACTCCTCGCGGAAATCGTCCGGTTCAAGGATCAGGATATTCGGAATCCAGGACTTGAGGATATTGCGGATGGCCTCGTAGTGTCCGACCTGGAAGGTTACGACAAGGGAGCCGTCGGGCCTTTCCTCGACGATCTCCTGGGTGGGAAACATGCGTCGCCGCTTGAAGTAGTGGCTGACCTGGGCGTCGATCAAGACCTTGATTGTCAGACGCCGGGAATCGGAAAACCAGATGTTGGCGCTCTGTTGCAGCATCTTATCCAGACCGTCCGGAATGACCTTGATACCGATTTTCGATAGTTTCAAATCGGCGATCCGGTCCAGGGCGTAACGCTTGAGGATCCCTGTGGCCGGCTCATTGCCGATGAGGTACCAGAAGCCGCCGAAATAGGCAATCCGATAAGGTTCCATCTGGACAGGATGTGCCCCCTTGCCGGCGGCATACTGAAAACATACCTGCTTCTTCTCCCGGATGGCCCGAACAATCTTGTTCAGAAGGGCGGTGTCCATTGGGACTGCATCTTCGATCTTCACGAAGACCGGCATTGAGGTTACACAGTCATACAGGCGGTCCAGGACGCCGTCCGCCGCCTGCTGAAAGGGCTGCCCCAACTGGCCGACGATATTCTTCAGGGCCACGACCAGGGCCAGCTCCGTATCGTCGAAGACCTCAAGATTCTTTACCAAATCCTTGCTCATCTGGTGGACGCCCTTCTGAATCTCGTGAAGCGGAAACCCTGATTCTTTGAGCAGAAGCAGATCTCGCTGGATGGTCCGGGGTGTGGTCTGGAACTGTTTACTGAGCCAACTGCTGGAGACCTTTTCTTTCTCCATAAAAATCCGGAGGATTTGCCCCAGCCGGATCAGCTTCGTCTGTGCGTTTTTATCACGGACCATTGTCTTTCCCTTCTTCCGTCCCGATTTTGAGTCAGACTTTAAAATAATGCGACGCACCTCTGTCGTCCCAGTCTGGAATTATCAGGGAAAACCGCTTAAGGTCAAGACAAAAGAGGGGAAAGGAGAAAAGAGCCATGGAAGCGATCATCAAAAACAGTCTTGAGGGGATCAGATTAGGGGAAATTCAGGTCCATGGTCATGTGGCCGTGATCCCTATCATCGGCAACGGTAATTCCGGACCTGATTACCTGACCATGAAGGAGGCCATGGAGAAACAGCTCCTCACTGTGACCGAAGTGACGGAAGGCGGAACGGTGCCGGAACTGAAAGTTGTCAACCGGGCAGAAAAACCCGTTTTACTCCTGGATGGTGAAGAACTCTCCGGCGCCAAGCAGAACCGCGTGCTCAACACCACCATCCTACTCAAGGAAATATCGGAAACGGTCATCCCCGTAAGCTGCACCGAACACGGCCGCTGGTCGTACCAGTCTGCCCAATTTGAAGAGTCCGGGCACATCATGTCCGCCAAGCTCAGGAGGGTCAAAAATGCCTCCGTACATGAAAATCTGAAATCCGCGCATAGTTTCCGGTCCGATCAAGGGGCGGTCTGGGATGAGATCGCCGTGCAGGCCCATATCAATAAGGTCAGTCCCGTCACGGGCGCGATGAAAGACGTGCTGGAGGCGAGACAGGAAGACATGGACGCCTTTATAGAACATCTGCCGATCGTTGCCGATCAGGTGGGCGTCGTGGTCCTCGTGAATGGAGAAGTCGTCGGTCTGGACAAGGTCTCCCGCGCCGCGTCATTCAGCGTGCTCCAGCCGAAGCTGCTCCGCAGCTACGTCATGGATGCCCTGACGGAAAAACCGAGAAAGGCAAGAGAAACTCCCCGTGAGAAGGCAGATGTGTTCCTGAAGAGAATTATCCAATGCGGAGAACAGATATTTGATTCGGTCGGCTACGGCCGGGACTATCGCTATGAAGGCAGGAAGATTGTCGGTTCCGCTCTGGTACATGAAGGCGCGGCGATCCACATGGCTTTCTTCCAGATCACAGAAACGGAAAAGGCTGGCCGCATGTCCCCCGTCTCCCGGAGAAGGGCGTATCGGACGAATCAATGAGGCAGAGGCGATGGGAAGATGAAAAAGATCTGTTCAAATTGCTGCCGTGAAATTACCGAGGACGATGACATCCCTCCTCCCGTCGATGTCCTGGGGCAGATCTTTATCGACGCGATGGAAGATCAGGATGCCGGGAACATATGCCCGAAATGCCGCGAGGACCTCGGCATCCTGAATCTCCTCGGGTTTGGCGGTGAGCCAAAATAACTATTCAGAAAGTGAAATGTAAAATGACGTTATCGGAAAGATATGAAGATCTAAAACAGAAGGTCAAAGATCGGAAGGAACCGTTTGACCGCTTCATCAAGCTCTTGGAAGATGAGACCACCTGGCTTGCCTCGCCAGCGAGTACCAGATTTCATCTGTCGGAGGAACAGGGACTCTTGAAACACAGCGTCGGAGTATCAGAAACACTGCTGCGCTTCCGGGAATTTCTCGCCCCGGCGATCCCGGAGGAGAGCTGCGTTATTGTCGGCCTCTTTCATGATGCGGGAAAACTGGGGATGCCCGGCAAACCGCTATATCTGCAAAATGACAATGAATGGATGGTAAAGAATCGAGGGATACGCTATAAGATCAATCCGGATGTGGTAGCGATGGGTCTGGCGGTGAGAAGTCTTTACCTGGTGGCGCAATACATCCCCCTCTCCGATGAGGAATCCCAGGCAATCGCGTATCATGACGGCCAGTACATCGATGACAATAAAATCATTGCCCACAAGGAGGAACCGCTGACCTTGCTTCTGCACTGGGCCGACTACTGGACGGCGCATATCTACGAGGAGGGCAGAGATAGGCAAAGTAACATTCATCTTTTAGGAGATAACTGATGAAGCACCCCCTACATGAAAAGATCGGTAGTCTGATCGAAGCCGGATTCCGGGACTACCCGGATCTGAAGATCGTGAAAGATCCGGCCTGCTGCCGAGATACTGAAACGGATCTACAACAAATCCCTCTTTTTCGTACAGATAGGAAATCACGACATACCCGATACTGCTGCGTGGATATGCTTATTCTGCAAAAGGGTAAAATCAGGGGCATCATCGAGATCGAGGAAGCGGATATAAAACCCACGCAGGTTTGCGGTAAGTTCCTGACCTCTGCCCTGTCATACTTTTATATCCATGAAAAGGATGGCGGCATTGTGGGAATGGCTGATTCTGTCTTTTTCCTTCAAGTGCTCGATTCCAAGACGCTGAAGGTTGGAAGCGTCAAACGCAAGCAGTTTATAAGCCTGGAAAAAGCCATTAAGGAAATCGTCCCCTTGAAAGGGAGTCGGATCAATTGTTACAAGCTTTTCACGGGAACATCGGATGATGGTTTCGTTGACATGATCGATTTTATCAAAACTGAGGTAGCTTCCTGAGTATGGAGAAAAATCAGAAGCCTCCCTTTGACCGGTCATACTGGGTTGTTCCCGGCAAATTCCTGGCAGGCTATTATCCCGGCGACCGGCAAAAGGACGTAATGAAACAAAAGATGTCGGATCTGTTGGCATGCGGCATCCGTTGTACCATCAATCTGATGGAACCGGATGAGGTAGATCATGACGGGCGGCCCTTCACGGATTACGCACCTGTTCTGAAGCGAATTGCCGACGGTGGCCCACCAGTAGCATGCCATCGCATGCCCATCCGAGATCTCGGTATTCCTTCCCGGGAGTTAATGGTGCAGATCCTTGATCGGATCGATGATTCCTTTGCTTTGGATCGGCCCGTCTATGTCCACTGTTGGGGTGGTCGAGGCCGGACTGGGACAGTAGTTGGCTGTTGGCTGGCACGCCAAGGTATCGCCGCAGGTGAAAGCGTATTGATGAAGATTAAAGAGCTTCGTCGTACCGACGCCAAGGCACATTGGCCGTCCCCGGAAATGCCTGAGCAGATCCAGATGGTTCTATCCTGGAAGAAAGGACAATAACGCGACATGAACAACGTCACGGAAAAGCTCAACCGGTACCGGGGTTGCCTGCTTGGGCTCGCCGTCGGCGACGCATTGGGAACAGCCCTGGAGTTCAAACCGCCGGGAAGCTTCACGCCCATCACCGACATGATCGGCGGCGGCCCTTTCAATCTCAAGCCCGGCCAGTGGACCGACGATACCTCCATGTCTCTCTGCCTTGCCGAAAGCCTGATTGAATGCCGGGGATTCAATCCCAGGGATCAGATGGAACGGTACGTTCGCTGGTGGCGGGAAGGCTACTTAAGCAGCACAGGGACATGCTTCGATATCGGGAATACAACCAGAACGGCACTTGCGACTTTCATGAAAACAGGTAATCCCTTAAGCGGCCCTATCGATTCTTACAGTGCCGGAAATGGCTCCCTCATGCGCTTGGCCCCCGTGCCCATGTTCTATGCCGGCAACCCCAGGGAGGCAATTGAGAAATCAGGCGAAAGCTCCAAAACCACCCATAGCGCTCCGGTGGCTGTGGATGCCTGTCGCTATTTCGGGGCACTGATTGTCGGGGCTCTGAACGGCAATGATAAAGAAACTCTCCTGGCCAACCACTATTGCCCGGTATCCGGTTACTGGCGAGATCATCCTCTTACTCCGGAGATTGGGGAAATTGCCGCGGGATCCTTCAAGCATAAGCATCCCCCGGAAATCCGTGGTACCGGCTACGTCGTTCAATCCCTGGAGGCAGCCCTCTGGGCCTTCTTCCACAGCAACACCTTTGAAGAAGGTTGCCTGATGGCAGTAAACCTTGGCGATGATGCAGACACCACCGGGGCGATTTACGGTCAGATTGCTGGGGCGTATTACGGTGAAGCATTAATTCCAATAACATGGAGAAAGGTTATTGCTAACCATGACTTAATCATCGCTTCTGCAGGGAAATTGGCGTATGGCTAATACGGCATGTAGACATGTCATAACAGATAATAGGAAGGACGATCTCAAGATACCTTAGTGAGGATAATCTATGAATTCAAAATCAGAGGGAAACACAGCAAGAGTTTACTGGTTTGTAGGAGCAGCCTTTGGAGGCACTGACGACCAGATACAACGATTTCTTGACGAAGGGATTTGGGAAATACGGAACCCCAGCGATAAGGAAAGCGTTTTGGTCAAATCAATGGCATCCGGTGATCGAATTGCCATAAAGTCTACCTACGTCCGTAAAAAAAGCCTACCTTTCGATAATAAGGGAAATGCAGTTTCTACCATGGCGATTAAAGCAATCGGAACAATAAAGGAGAATCCGGGTGATGGTCTGAAGGTTCAAGTTGCTTGGGATGAACCCAAACCAGTGCGCGAGTGGTATTTCTACACCTATAGAAAAACGGTTTGGAGAGTGTTGCCTGGTACTGATTGGGCAGCTGATGGCTTAATCGATTTCACGTTTAAAGAAAAACCTCAAGATTTAGACAGATTTAGAAATGCACCTTATTGGCGGGAACGGTTCGGTGACATCGCATCTGACAAGCGTCGATTTATCTGGACAGGATTCTATGAGGCCGTCGCAGATAAAGTTTTAGAATTCCGGAATAAAAGGCTTGAATTGGTTGCCGGAATTCATAATATCGCGGGACGCGTAGATGGCCTATCAAATTTGCAGGATCAGTTTGCAGATGGATCATCTGGACCTCTGAAAGACATTTGCCCATTCACTACAATGGGAATTTTCAACCGAGGCATTACTGATTCAAACCGAAAAATCATCGCAGCTGAGTTGGCAAAATTTCTAGGGGTGGAAGAACCCATCCCTGATTCCTTCGAGGGGATACCCGTTCTCAACAACCAGAGGTCTTGGTTTTTTGGTTTTGAAAAAGACCGAAAGTCAGACGACATCGATACTCTCTGGGAAATCTTTGCCGAGGCAATTCGATTTGCTGATACGGAAGATGTTGAAGTCAGGTCTTCATTCATAAAAGCCTATGACAATGCGACGCAAAGGTTCGGAGTCGGTTGGAATATAACGATGGGGCTTTACTGGATTCGGCCGTGGGACTACCTAACGCTGGATAGTCAGTCACAACGCTATATTAAAAACAAGCTGGGAATTAAAATAGGCCTGAATGGCCCCAAGGGGCGGTGCAACGCAGATGATTATCTGAGTGTACTTGAAACGATAGAAGCTCGTTTTCAGGAAGAGGCATATCCCGTTCATTCTTTTCCTGAACTGTCCTTAACAGCGTGGTTTTATAAAGATCCCGAAGACGATGTGAGCAAGAAGTGGAAGAGCGAGCTTTATGCTCGGATTCAGGAATATTGCCGGGAAAACAATTCTCCCGAATTCTCACGGCAGGCTTTCTTATCGAAATATCTTGAGTATTTTCAGGAATTATTTCCTGAAAACAACACTATTGAACATACTATTGCACGAAATCTCCAGATTCTCCGGGACGAAAGCAAAATTGAATTCTTGGCAAGAGGCTCTTATCGATTGCTTGACTATAACCCAACTGGTCCGACAATCCCTGAGGAACCACCCGAACCGCCAGTCCCCATTGTGCCATACTCAGTAGATGACATCCTCTCTGAAGGTTGTTTCGTTGAACGCGCTCAGTTGATAAAAATGCTTGAGAGACTCCGCACGAAAAAAAACTTGATCCTGCAAGGACCTCCAGGCACGGGAAAAACATGGCTGGCTAGACGCTTGGCTTTTGCCTTAATGGGGCAACGAAACGACAGCAAGGTTAGGGCCTTACAGTTTCACCCCAACCTGTCATATGAAGATTTTGTGCGCGGTTGGCGGCCAACTGGAGAAGGGAAGCTATCGCTTATTGATGGACCATTCATCGAAATGGTAAAGGCCGCATTGAAGGAACCGACCGTTCAGCACGTTGTTGTCATTGAGGAGATCAATCGAGGTAACCCTGCTCAGATATTCGGTGAAATGTTAACGCTGCTTGAAGTGGACAAAAGAACCCCGACAGAGGCATTGGAATTGTGCTATCGACGGTCAGATGCTGAGCGTGTTTTCATCCCCGACAATTTGTACATCATTGGCACGATGAATATCGCGGATCGATCTATTGCGCTGGTTGACTTGGCCCTGCGTCGGCGTTTTGCATTTATTGACTTGGAGCCAACATTCGGGAAAGTATGGCATGATTGGGTCCGAGAAAAATGCGGCATGGATTCCGAGATCCTTTTGGAGATAGAGAAAAGAATTCTTGCCTTGAACGATGAAATCACAGCAGATACCGGTCTCGGCCGCCAGTTCCGAATTGGCCATAGCTATGTGACGCCACCTTTCAAAATACCCATCACTGATGCTCGAGAATGGTTTAAGCAAGTTGTCGAGACAGAAATCGGCCCCCTTCTCAACGAATACTGGTTTGATTCGCTCGAAAAAGCCGGCAAGGCTCGACAGCGTCTAATAGAGGGGTTCTGATCGTGGCGGAGGCGGTATCGGCGATAGACATTCCTTACCATTCAGAGTGCGGGCATATTGGCCGGATTCCAGTTCGCAATCTCTGGCTCTTAATGCTCTATGCCTCGGAACTCTTCCGGCAACTTGATCGAGGGAAGATTGCTATAGAGGATAACCCTGACGACATTCCTGATCTTGTCGCGGAGCTGCTGGCTCATCTGGTGGAACGTCGACTCATGCGCAATCTTAGTTTCGGCTACAAATCAAAAGTGGCCGTGCTTGGCCGAGTTCGAGGGCACATAGATCTTCTGAACACTGAGCGACATCAACTTCTCGCGCGCGGACTTGTTGCCTGCCGATTTGAAGATCTTACTGTTAACACACCCAGCAATCGCTTCGTTCGTGCAGCGCTTGAGGCAATCGCTAAGATAGTACACCGCTCTGATCTGGCGCACCGATGCCGAGCGTTAGTATCTAGTCTGCAACGGATCGGGGTTGCCGGAGAAAAGCCCAGTCGGTCTGAGCTATCCGCTGATCGATTCGGGTGCCAAGATGCCGATGACCAGCGTATGACAGCTGCGGCACATCTGGCTTTCAACTTGGCGCTCCCCACAGAAACATCAGGAGACAAACATCTGGCCCTTCCGGACCGCGAAATCGCATGGGTGAGACGTCTTTACGAGAAGGCAGTTGCGGGCTTCTATGATACTGTATTGTCTGGTTCTGGATGGCATATTGATGCAGGAAAACCCATCAGCTGGCTTATAGAAAGGAAAACAGCGGGGATAGACAAGATTCTGCCCACAATGCGGACAGATGTCATTCTTGATCACCATGGCACCGGACGACGCATAGTAATCGACACAAAGTTCACATCCATCGTCACAAAAGGATGGTACAGGGAAGACACTTTGCGAAGTGGTTATGTTTACCAGATATATGCTTACCTCAGATCCCAGGAGGGCGAAGGAAATCTGCCCGCAACCACTGCGGCAGGGCTGCTTCTTCACCCATCAATAGATGAGATGGTCGATGAGACTGTAGTAATTCAAGGTCATGCCATTCGGTTTGCGACCGTTGATCTCGGGGCTTCAGCTTGTGAGATTCGCAAGCAATTACTACGAGTGGTTGAGTTTCATGATGATTCTCACAGTGCTGGGGACATTCTATAAAACCCTGAGTGTCAGAGTATTAAATGATGAGCGTTTCCGTTGCCTTGTCCATTGCTTTAAGGGAGTTTATTGAATCCTCACAATGGACGTTTGCCAAGACAATGCCGGAATGGCCCCACGAGTATCTGGTTCGAGACCGGGTCGACAGAGTGCTTTTTGAAGCCTTGGTGTGTCACATCCGTCAACACGGCATAGAGCAGCGCTTTTACCAACGCGTTCTCACCTACTTTGCTGAAGATGGATTACTTTACTGGACAATGGGAGAACCTATTGAAGAAACAACGATTATTAACAGGTGCAAGGAAGAAGGCTCTTATGAAAACCGTATGAAGAACGGCACATTGCCCAATAATAATGGTAATGTGATAAGATAATTACACAAATACATATAATGATTGTAACACTTGTGGCGGCATAAACGGCGGCGCGATGATTCCTGCCTTGAAATATTTCACCTAAAGCACCACCCTTTTTACACCCAGCATATTTCTGTCTGTGTCGCAGTGCCACTTGATCAGTCTGTATCGAATTTTATCATCGAAAGATATTTCCAATCCGGTAATGCTCAGCGGGTGCACACACGATCCGGTGTTGTAGTATCGCGGATCGCGCTTGGCCTCCAGGGGTTCGATCTCTACGGTTTTGAACCGGATTGTTTGCAGGTGTATCTCCGACAATGACAGATTCTCGAATACTGCCCTGTGGGTGTGGCCGGCGATGATAGTGGCGATGCCCCGGTCATTGTTGGCCGCCCATTTATGGAGGCGTTCGTCCACCTCATTGCAGAGACCGGGATTCGCAGCGGCGCGGGTCGGGTCTTTTACCCCTCCCCGTTGCAAATCCGCCCAAATATGATTGACGAAAAACTGGCTCATGGCGGCGACGGGACCGCTGCACATAGGGTCGGCCTGGTGGCCGTGGATCATGAGGATGGTGTCGTTCAGGATGACGGCCTCATAGATTTGCATCCCCGGAAACAGTGACTGATAGATGTCCTGGTGATCTTTCCAGTAGAGGTCGTGATTCCCCCAGACCTTGATGTAGCGGGTTTTTTCGGGATCGGGGTCATGGAATTTCGTCAAGAGGTCATAGACCGGCGTGTGGGTGATGTAAATCTGGTCGAAATTGTCGTTCTCCCAGAGTTCCTCGGCG
>ENA-UPTA01004653-UPTA01004653.1-activated-sludge-metagenome-genome-assembly--contig:-NODE-4653-length-12915-cov-8.773328_pt1 | contig 12915 bp, 10 predicted proteins | sample MGYA00238184_ERZ773361 | MGnify/ENA primary metagenome ERZ773361 (study PRJEB29100, sample SAMN05720205) | activated sludge metagenome | isolation source: anaerobic digester from wastewater...
TTCTTTTTATATTTACTTCATTTTTCTGATGAGTTATATTTTCTCATAATATTTATTCATGACAGCAAGGAGGTCGTATGCCCGAAAAATTTGATCCTTATAAAAGTTACGGTGAAAAGCTCATCGGCTTGTTTGTGCGCCTGCTTTTTTCGGGCGAAAGTCATTCCCTGACAGACCTGGCCCGGATGCTGGACTGCTCCAAGCAAACGGTTCTGCGATTGATTGATAACATCCGCAAAGCCTACGACATCAATATTGAAGAGACAAAGCAGGGCAACCGAAGCTATTACCGGATCCGAAAAGCCACCGCTTCCTTGCAGAATATTCCCCTTACCGAAGCGGAACTGCAATCCCTCCAGCTTTGCAAAGCCTTTACCCGGCATCTGGTCGGCAAGAAGCTTTACGAGGAAGCAACGCAGGCCATTTTAAAGAGCAAGACCTCGCTGGCAGCAGGTCACCAGGTGGGGGAATGCCATTTTACCGCCTTTCGTCCGGGGACTATCGATTATACGCCGCAGCATCAGATCATCCACACACTGATTGACGCGATGGAAAAGCACAAGGTCTGCAAGCTGACCTACCAATCCATGAATTCGCCCCGACCGAAAACATATTACATCAAGCCTTTGAAACTCTTTTCCCATCATGACGCGATTTACCTGCACGCGCAGAAGGCCAAAGAACCGGGAAAACCGTACCGCGCGCCCAAATATGATCCATTATTGGCCGTTCACCGTATGAAAGCGATAGAAACGACCACTATCAGTTTTCAGCCGGAAAAATTTGACTTCGAGAAGGCGTTCAACCAGCAGTTCGGTATTATCAAGGATGAATCCTTCAGGGTCGAGGCGCAATTTACCGGCTGGGCGGCTTCTTTTGTATTAGAGCGTATCTGGAGCCCGGATCAGGAAATCATGAAAAAAGGCAAAAATAAAATCCTTCTGAAAATTACCGCCTCTTCGGAACCGGAACTGATCAGTTGGCTGCTTTCCTTCGGTGAAGAAGCCACTCTCATCAAACCGGATTGGCTGGTGAAAGAATTAAAATCACGGATTGCCGAAATGGCTGATTGTTACAAGTAAGATATTGAGCCAAAGCATTTTGTCGTCGCATTAAGTCACCGTTATAATTCATTTATTATCAAATCCTTCTTCGCGATAAAAAATAACGCATTCGTTCCGTAATATGGAATGATCATCGGGTAGTCTATTCCCAAATCAGACAACAAAAGGGAGGGGATTATTATGGCGAAAGAAGACACCAATCGCGAAGACAAAGCATTGGCCGAATACGGCATCATCTATTTATCCGGCGAGATCAACAGTGGAAGCGCCGAGACCATATGCAAGGAGATCATCGAACATAACATCAAGGGTGATGTCAGTCAGATGCAGATGATTATTAATTCTCCGGGGGGGACATGTTCCGCCGGTTTTTCCATCATTGACATCATGGAATGGTCACGGATTCCCATTTATACAACAGGCATCGGAATGATTGCCTCCATGGGGTTGTTGGTTTTCATGACCGGAGAAAGCGGACGCAGGGTGATCACGTCGCGCACGTCGGTGCTCTCTCACCGTTTCGCGGCCGGGAATATAGGGAGTCACAGCCAGCTCATCGCCGGCCGGAAAGAAGAAGACATGATGCATGAACGGGTCATTCATCATTACTCAATCTATTCCAAAGTCAAAGACCGTGCCCAGCTGGAAAGTTACCTCCTGCGGGATGTCGATACCTGGCTCACACCGGAGGAAGCCGTAGAGTATGGCCTTGCCGATACCGTTGAACCAGCACGAAAGAAAGCCTAGGGAGGAATCATCATGAGAGAACCGATATCCACCATGAGTACCGGCCATGTGGCGACGGCACAGGCGGGACAGATTGTTTCCCTTGCCGAATGCCGCGAGCATAAGATGACCGAAGCCATATTTTCTGACAATCTGGATTATCTGCAGGCTTTGGAGCGGGAAGGGCAGTTGCTTCTGGCGCAGGCCCTGTTAAGACAGCGGGGAAGCGATTGGCAGGCCAATCCCAATTACGTGCAGGCGATGACCATTGCGGGACTGACACCCGCGGAAAGCAGGCCGGAAAAGCTGGCCGAGCTGATTGCGCTTACCGAGCAGCAAAACCGGCAGGGGGCTGAGACGGCAGAGCAGAAAGGGATCGAGATTTACTTTATAAAATTCTGCCGCGAAAATAAAATAGAAGGCTTCAACAAAAAATTGCTGATGCTGTTGCTCATGCTGGCGACGAACGAGCGGTTTGCCGAGATGTTCGATCTCTGCAATTTCGGAGAAAAAGCAAGAAATGAAAGTGAGGTAAAAATCGGAACCATCCTCAATATTATCTGCAGCGACTATCGCCAACAGCTGGTCCACCGCAGATACTTCAGCATGGAGTCCACACTGATCCAGCAGGACATTCTGCGCATTGAGTGTGATAAAGCCAGCATCTTCGAAAGATATGTCAGTCTGAATGACCGGTATGTCCGTTACTTTGTCGGAGACAATAACATTTATAAAAGCACGTCCAGCCTGATTCAGCGGGATATCGGTCTGGTTCGTCTGGATCAGGTCATCATGCCGGAGGAAACAAAACAGGAAATTGTTTCACGCGTCGGCAATTATTTTGCCTGCAGAAACAGCAAGGAAGCAGACATGCTGGATGCTTTTTACGGTTATGGGACCGGACTGTCTCTGCTTTTTCATGGGCCTTCCGGAACGGGAAAAACCATGATGGCCCAGGCTCTGGCCTGCCATTTCAACAGAACCCTGTACTCGCTCAAGATGAACAATTTCCGCAACGAGCGTTTTACTGTCGTGGATGATGCCATCAGAGACCTGTTTCTGGAAGCCTCTTTGAATTCAGGGATCGCCTATTTTGATGAAGCGGATGATTTCTTTGAGAAAGACAGTTACTTTTCAGGATCTCTCTTGATTGAAATCGAGAAAGCCCGATGCGTCGTGATTTTATCAACCAACCGGCCCCTGCACCTCGATCCGGCTTTGGACCGCCGTTTGTCCATGAAGGTATGTTTCAGCATTCCGGACGCCGGACTGCGCTACAAAATGTGGCAGGCCTTGATGCCCAACTTTGTAAAATTATCTTCCGATGTTGATTTCAGAAAACTTGCGGAGCGTTACAACTTCACCGGAGGGCTTATCAAAAACAGCATCTTCATGGCGTTAGTTTCATCATTGACGTCCGGTAACAAGACGAAATCACTGATTACGATGGATATGATCGATGAGGCTTGTCGGCTGCAACTGCAGCAAATGTACGACATGAAAAATCTGTATCAAGTCTATACGCCTCAATGTAAATGCGGTGACAGGCGACTAAATATCGGTCAAGACATCGATCTTACAAATGTTGCCAACATCTATCAAAGCCTCAAGGAGAAAAAAACAGGACTGAACATCCTGGTAACCTCCAACGATATCCAAAGCGGTATCGATGTTGTTGAAGCTCTGGCTAATGAATGTCATCTTAAAATAAAAAAAGTCAATTACACGGATTTATTAAAAAGCTCTAATGAAGACAATAGCAGCACCATATTTGATCCGATAACGCAGACAAAAAGGGAACCAATGGAACTGGCTTTTGCGGAAAGTACCGGTAATGCCGTATTGCTGATGTTTGTTGATTATCACGGGGATACAAAATGGACGGAAGATAGACGGAGCTGGACTGGACTTGAGCGAAAGTTCCTATACTATGACCTGCTTTACAATATGCAAACATACGAGGGATTGTTTTGCATGGTAACATTGCCGGCTGTTCAGAAGATACCGAGGCAATTCAATCTCCATTTCAACCTGGAATACCCTCCCGTGGAGATCCAGATGCTGCAATGGAAAGAGTATTTAAGAGAAAGCGAATACGGCGACGATGAACTGATGTCACTGGTAAAAAATAATCCCATGCATGTTGCGGAAATAGATTATTTTGCCAAACAGGCCTTGATTCAAGTTGCCATCGAAGACCGTTCCAGAAAGGTGACGGTAAAGGACATCCATAGTGTCATTAAACACTATCACCAAAACTGTTCAAAACCGCCTTTGTTTGGAAGGGAAGACTGAATTTAAAGACGAGGTAAATTCATTATGTTAAACGACAAAGAAAGATATCAAAAACATATTAGACATCTCTTCAGAAGAATGACTGAAATCTACGATAGTATTTATGATCAATGGATTATCGATCACATGCAGGGAAACAAAGCGCTACTTGATAAAATGGTCGAGATTCTAGCTAAAGTAGACCCCCAAGGGCTAATCTGTTGTGGCGCCCCTAATAATGAATATCTGCCCGAAGCGGAAACCATTCTTCTGCGCCAGTCGGAATGGAAAACGATTGATACTTTGGAAAAAATAATTGCGGAAGAATTTGCCTGGTGGTTTTTCTTATATGACGAAAATGCCACAGTGAAACATTATGGCGCGCCGGAATACAGGGTCATCGCCAGACAAATCTGGAATGCCCGGCTGAATATCAAGGGTAAACCGCCGGTAGTATTCAAGGACATGATCAAGTTACCGCCGAAAAGTCCCATGATCATCATTGAAATTGATTAATCATTATTGAAGAACGTGTATGGGCTTATAACGAGATAATATAATTAGATTGCAAGCAGAGATGCAAAATACTAATATACATACATCCAAGAAAAACAGAATAAACAGGATTGCTGATGCAGGTTTGTATTCATCGTGGTGCTAGAGAAATAGGCGGAAGTTGCGTTGAAGTGGTTTCCAAAGGAAAGCGACTGATCATCGATCTTGGCTTACCGCTTGATGCTGATAAGAATGATAAGAAATATTTACCCGACATTTCTGGACTTGACGGCAATGATGACTCGCTGTTGGCTATAATTATCTCACATCCCCATTTAGATCACTTTGGATTACTTGCTCATGTCAGTAGTAAAATACCTGTAATCATGGGTGTTGACGCCCGCAGAATATTAAAAGAAGCAAACCGTTTTTTACCATGTAATTGGACGGTTCCTGATGGTGGATTAAATCTGAAATCTGAACTGCCTATTAACCTTGGACCTTTCAAAATCATCCCTTTTCTGACTGACCATTCAGGATATGATGCCTATTCGCTTTTGATTGAAGCCGATGAAACCCGTTTGTTTTATAGCGGTGATTTCAGGATTCATGGTCGAAAGGCAAAATTAACAGAGAAATTAATGAGTCATCCACCTCAGAATATTGACGTTATGTTACTTGAGGGATCTACTCTCGGCAGATTAAAGAATCATGAATCCTTCCCTAGCGAAGAAGACATTGAAAATAAACTTGTAGATACTTTCGCAAATGCCAAAGGTCTCCCTCTGGTGCACGCCTCTTCACAAAACATCGACCGTATCGTTTCTATATTTAGGGCTTGCAAGAAAACCGGCAAAACCTTGATCATTGATCTTTATACTGCCATTGTTTTGGAAGCCACCGGGAACAAGCGAATACCCCAATCGAATTGGCCAATTATATCGATTTATATTCCTCAACGACAACGTGTTCAAATAAAAAATAATCAGTGGTTTGACCTTATAAAAAGACACTCAAAAAACAGAATCTTTATTGATGATCTGAAACAAATATCAACAAAAGCTGTTTTGCTTTTTCGTCCTTTACATATTCGTGATCTCGAGAAAGCAGAACTGCTGAATAGTGCGATATATGTTTATTCACAATGGGAAGGCTATTGGGAAAAGGATTCTTTTTCTTATGTAAGAGAATGGTTATCAAAACACAATATACCAAAGGTTAGCATACATACATCAGGGCATGCGAGTATTAATCATTTAAAACAATTTGCAGAAGCATTAAAACCGTCAAGGCTTGTTCCAATTCATACCTTTATGCCAGAAAGATATGAAGAGTATTTTGATAACGTTGAATTACACACTGATGGAGAATATTGGAATGTTTAGTATATATTAATCATATAGAAGAAAGGAGATTGACATGGATATAATAAAAAACCTGTCTCTACTAAATTCAAAAGAAAGATTTTATTTGTTCACATATGCAACGAATAAAGGGAAGTTTGAATTAACGGATGAGTTCAAGAATGAAATTTACAAAACAATCAAGGTGAAAATGCCTAATAATTATTTTGCTGCGATCGATTATCATCTCGATTGGCTATCTGCTGCCATTACGAAAGATTCTGATGTTGAAGAGGCATTTAAAAATGGAACGGAATTTGATAACTCTGAAGGACTAATAACAGGTAATCAGGAAGATATAGATTTGATAATTGCTTTTGAAGAAGATTCAGAAGTTACAATTATCATGATTGAAGCAAAAGGAGTTGGTTCTTGGACAACGAAGCAGGTATCATCGAAGAAGAGACGATTGGACGAGATATTCAAGAAATCAAATGAGCGTAATATTTATCCATATTTAATATTGATGTCTCCTAAAGAATCGGAAGGATTAAAAAGAAAAATAGATATAATAAATAATCGGTGGATTGATAAGGAAACGAATAATTACTATTGGATAAAATTAAAATTACCATCTCCGCTTTATAAAGTTGGAAGAGTTGGAAAAGATGAACAGAATAGAAAGAAGTGGCGTATAGGCAATCGATAATTAAAGTCTTTGAGCTAAAAATTAAAAAATGAGGTTTGAGTATGTCAGGAGATATTCATAAAAAGGATAAAGGTAAAACGACGATAATACCGACAACTAAACTTCGTTATTTTTATGACTCATTATCGAAATTAAGTCTTTCTACAATAACACAATTATATATTGTTAAAGATATTAACAGACAGGATAATCCTCAAAAATTAATTTCCTGGTATGAAGAAAGTAAGAATTATTTTGCTGATAAATATAGTAACATTAATGAACCTTTTCTTCCCAAACTGGATCATAGAAAAAAAGTTTCTCATAATGTAGAAATTGTTGCAAGCACAAGAGACGTTATTTCAGTATTTGAACATAGAAATTCTAAAATAGACATCGATGATTCAGATTATAGTTTTCAATATATTCAGAGGGAAGTGCCGACTTATCGAACAACAAATGCAGAGTCCGAGATGGGAATAAGAGGAAAATCCGGATCAGGCGGGATTGATTTTATAGGGTTGAATTGTAAAAAGTCCTTGCCTATTTTGGGGGAAATTAAAGTTAAAGGCGACCAAAATGCATTTTATGCTTTGATTCAGTTGTTGACATATCTTGCAGAACTTTCAACACCTAATCAGATTGCCAGAATAAATAAGCATAAACTCTTTAAAAATAATTTTGACTTCTCATCGGAAGCATCATTTTATTTATATATATTATTAGTATTTGAAAAAATGGGTGAAGAGAAAGAAAAAATCCTCAACGAAACTATGAAACTGGCTGGGAAATTAGAAAAACCTCAGATACAAGAAATTGAAAAAATTGTTTTTCTGAAAATGCATCCTGAGTCAAAAAGTATTACGAAAATTAATCTTAGTTAAGAAGGATTAAAATCAAGAGATATTATTTTCAGCATTGCGGCATATATCAATGACTGAACTTGAAATAGAAAACGATAGTACTTACGATATGAATGTATATGTACGAAAACATCATCCAGCCACTCCGCCATCCGGCCGTCTGCTTGTTAAGCGAGGCGGTCATAGCATTACCAGACAGATCCCCAAGCCCGTTGCTCTTGTCGATACCCGTGAAAAATATCCTTTTGACTTTAGCAGATTCAGAAACTGGATTTCTGATACGAAAAGCCATGCATTGAAAGTTGGAGATTACAGTGTGGAAGGTATGGAGAATTTACTTGTTCTGGAGAGAAAAACACTGACTGATTTGATTACGACTGTAATCCAAGAGCGGAAAAGATTTTTTAAACAGTGCGAAAAAATGACAAAATACCGTTGGCGGGCATTGCTGATTGAGGCGAGTTATGAAGACATCAAGACGCCATACGATTATGATGAATACAACACTCTGGCTCATCCAAACGCTGTGTCTGGCACTCTCGACGCGCTGGAAGCTAGTTACGGCATCCCGGTAATCTATACATCACGATATCGCCCATTGGCAGAAGAAAAAGCCGCCAGTTGGCTATCGAAGCATTTTACATACTGGTATTTGGAGAGTAAAGGATATGGCCGTGTACTCCAGGAAGGGGATTTGTAAAAGAAGATTATGAAAAATATTCTTATAAAAATAAGGAGGACGATTGACGTAATTAATACACGAGACGAATGCGAAAAGAGTGGAGTGTCGGCTAAATAAAATAATTGGCCGTTGTGTTGTCATTTCTGCTCAATTGAATTATAACTATTCGTAATGAAAAGAATTAATAAATTTAATCTTTGAACAATAATATTCATGGGAGATAAACATGGCATCTGAAATTAAAACATGGGAAATTGTTGACGGAACGTTAGTGCCTCTCATTTCATCATTAGTCCAAGATGGGAAAAAAGAAAAAGAAGATCTTGAAAAATGGATTAAATCCAATCCACAGATTTTGGGCGAAGATATCGTAATTATAGGTGAGCAAGTAGCGACCAGATCGGGGCCACTTGATTTTATTGGAATAGATATCAACGGAAACGTCGTAATTATTGAATTGAAACGCGACATGCTGCCCAGAGAATCTTTAGCGCAAGCAATCGATTACGCGTCTGACGTTGCTAACTGGGATGTCGATAAATTTCGGGAAGTATGTCAAAAATATTCAAATAAAGATCTTGAAGAATTGTTACAAGAGCGATTTGATGAAATCGTTATTGATGATTTAGCAATTAATCAAACGCAAAGAATATTATTAGTGGGAAATTCAATCGAAGACTCTCTGAGCAGAATGGTAGAATGGCTATCTGACAATTTTAGTATTGGAATAAATGTTATTGTATTAAATTATTCAAAAACGAAACAGGGGGATGCCATCTTATCAAGAATGGTAATGATTCCTGAGGAAATTGATACACAAAAGGCAAAAAGTAAAAAGTATGTTATTGAAATGTCGAATGAGCCAGGAAACTATGACAAGGATACTTTAGAAATAAAGCTTAGAGAATATTTATCCAAGCCGCTGTATTCTTCTCAACGTATTAAAGATTACTTTTTACCTATACTGATTGCAAAAGGCCAAGTGTCGCGTGAAGACCTAAAGAAAGAATTTGTTAAACTGAAAGCTGCTTCTGATGAAAGTCAGGCTGGTTATTTTCTTTCACTGATATCTAATCAATTGGGACACAAATGGAAGGATTATTTACGACAAATCATTTATTATGATTTTCCCAATCATAAATGGGAAAAAGATAATTTCATGATTAAAAAGGAATACATTGACCTGGTTAAAAAAATTCTGGCTAAATAATTAACAACATACGCGTCATTAAACCTGACGCCTATTTTAATGAATCTTAATATATGATGAGAGAATCAATTCCCTTGTTTGATTTTGTGTAACGTCTTAAATAGTTTTAATATTATTCTTGAAATGTTTTCGAGAAGTTGTATTATTTGCTTTAACTAATTAAAGTCTGACATTCTGCCAGCATAGATTAATAATTTCACAACGGTATTTGGAATACATTTTTGGGAAGTTGCGAATTAATGATTACTGATTTCCATGCTAAATATTATGCACATGAAGTAAGCAGAATAGGCGGAGATGGGTTAGATCGACTTGGCCGTGTATTATTCGATGCATGTGTCGATATGAATCCCCATCAAATAGAAGCCGCTCTTTTTGCGTTGCGTTCGCCGTTATCCAAAGGTGTTGTATTGGCAGACGAAGTGGGATTGGGTAAAACAATTGAGGCAGGTCTGGTAATATGTCAGTATTGGGCGGAAAGACGGCGTAAGATTCTCATCATAACACCGGCATCCCTGCGCAAGCAGTGGGCTATTGAATTAGCCGAAAAATTTAACCTCCCATGCTTTGTTTTAGACGCGAAAACAATCAAAGAGAAACAGAAACAGGGCGTAGCTGATATTTATGGGAGTCAGAATATCATTATCTGTTCCATGAATTATGCGGCTAGCAATGCTGAAAGCATAAAAGCCATACCCTGGGATATTGTCGTCATTGACGAAGCTCATAAATTGAGAAACGCTTATCGCCAGAGTAATCAAATCGGTCAACAAATCCGTTGGGCAACCGACAACAGAAAAAAATTACTTTTGACTGCAACCCCGTTGCAAAATTCTCTGGCGGAACTCTATGGTTTATCTACGCTGATTGATGAAAATCTTTTTGGTGACATTGCATCTTTCAGAAATCAGTATATTAATTCTGGCGGCGATTTGACAGGTCTTCGCGATAGGCTGGCCTCTTTTTGTTACCGCACATTGCGCAGGCAGGTCGTGGAATTTGTCCGTTATACGGAAAGAAAACTCATTACGCGGCCATTTAAGCCGACGGAACAGGAACAAAATTTATATAATGCCGTATCGGATTATTTGAAAAGAGATGCAACCTATGCTTTGCCTTCCGGGCAGAAGCACCTTTTAATACTTCTCGTACGTAAAGTATTGGCGTCCTCGCCCCACGCAGTTGCCGGCACGCTGGAAATCATGCGCAACAGGCTTCTTAAAGTCAGAGAAGAAGCTAAAATAAATGCAAGTCTCACTGAATTAATTATCGCTGGTGACGAGATTGATGAGGATCTCCTCGATGAAATACTTGAAGACGAAGAAGACGGATTAATTGATAGAGCCAATACTCAAGAAACTGAAAACGGTTCTTCGGAAGAAAAAAAAGAAGAATCTGAGGATAAGAAAGAAGAAACCGATAAAATCGATTTGAAAAAGCTTGATGCAGAAATCCAGGAACTGACTGACTACATAAATATGGCCCGAGGTATAGGCACAGATACCAAAACAAAGGTGCTCTTAAAGGCACTGGAAATCGGATTTGATAAAATGCAGCAGATGGAAGCTGCTACCAAAGTGGTTATCTTTACTGAATCGCGGCGTACCCAAGCTTGGCTCAAGGAATTTCTGGAAGGCAATGGTTATAAAGATCAGGTGCTCATATTTAACGGCACCAATACAGATGCATTCTCCGGGCAAATATATCAGGAATGGCTTCAAGCAAATAAAAATACCGGCATTCCTTCCGGTTCAAAGTCTGTGGATATACGCACGGCGATTATAGATCGATTTAAAAATCAGGCCAGTATTCTTATTGCCACAGAAGCCGGTGCAGAAGGCCTTAATTTGCAGTTCTGTTCCGCCATCGTCAACTTTGATTTGCCCTGGAATCCTCAACGTATTGAACAACGTATCGGCCGCTGTCATCGTTACGGTCAGAAGCATGATGTTGTTGTCATTAACTTCCTGAACGAACGTAACGAAGCAGATAGGCGTGTCTATGAACTTCTGGAACAAAAATTTAATCTGTTTACTGGTGTATTCGGCGCCAGCGACGATGTTTTGGGCGCCATAGATGCCGGGATTGATTTTGAACGCCGCATCCTGGAAATCTATCAACAATGCCGGACGGCAGCAGAAATCAAGGCAGCCTTTAAGAAACTACAGGCGCAACTTGATGAAAAGATTCAAAACAAAATGCGCGATACTCGGAAAATTCTCATGGAGCATTTTGATGAGGATGTCCACGAACGCCTTAAAGTCAACATGGCAGGAACAAGAGATAAACTGGATAGAATCGGGCGTTTATTCTGGGCGGTTACAAAACACGCTCTGATTCATAATGCAGATTTTGATGATAAAGCTTTAGCCTTTGATTTGAATAAACCGCCGATATCAGAAATTCCAGCGGGGCGTTATCACCTGATTTCCAAGAAACAGGAAAATATCCCGGGAACCTATCTCTATAGGTTGAGCCATCCTCTGGGCGAACACGTATTGACCGAGTCTAAGAAATTATCTTGTCCGACATCAAAGGTTGTTTTTGATATCAGCGGCCATGGCACGCGGATTGCGCTTGTGGAAAAAATTAAGAAGCGAAGCGGATGGCTTAAGTTACAGCATCTCAAGATAGACTCTTTTGATACTGAAGAATATTTATTATTTTCAGCCGTTGATGATAAAGGAAACAGCATTGATCAGGAAACCTGCCAGAAACTGTTTAATTGTGAAGGCACAGTCGATGCTCAAATCCCGGCTTTGAACGACAAAGAAAAACAGCGACTGGAGGAAGATTGCTCTCGTCATACAGAGGCTACTATCGCGACCAATCTGGAAAACAATAACAAGCATTATCAGGAGGCTTGCATTCAACTGGATAAATGGGCAGAAGACATGGAAATGGCCGCTGCAAAGGAAATGGACAATACAAAAAGAGAAATAGCCAGTATGCGCCGGCAGGTGCGCATGGCTACCAATATGCAGCAGCAGGCTGAGCTTCAAAACCAACTGCAAAAACTGGAAAAAACACGCCGGCAGCAACAGCAGAAAATATTTGATATAGAAGACGAGATTGCTACCAAGCGCGATAGCCTCATTGAACAGCTTACAAAACGCATGAAGCAGAGAACAACTGTTACGCCGCTTTTTACCATAAAGTGGCAAGTGATTTAACCATCAGGAGATAAAGTATGCCGACAACACAGCAACTGCGTGACCGATTGCTTAAAAAACTCAGGGAACTTTTCCAATTGGATCAGCCTGATCTTGATTTTGGCTTTTATCGCATCATGCATGCCAAAAGCAAACAGATACAGGAGTTTCTGGATAAAGACCTTTTAAAAGTAGTCGAAGATGCATTTGGACAAGCTAATGATACACGTCGCGCTGAATTACAGGCAGCTTATGAAAAAGCGATTCAAACGGCCAAGGAATTTGGTGCTGCTAATCCTGAAGAAACGGAACCGGTCAAAAAAGCAAAAGCGGCGCTTGATGCCCTCAAAGACACCATCAGCAGTGAAGGTGAAATCTACGATCATCTTTATCGTTTCTTTGAACGCTATTACGAAGA
>ENA-UPTA01004654-UPTA01004654.1-activated-sludge-metagenome-genome-assembly--contig:-NODE-4654-length-12915-cov-6.542068_pt1 | contig 12915 bp, 12 predicted proteins | sample MGYA00238184_ERZ773361 | MGnify/ENA primary metagenome ERZ773361 (study PRJEB29100, sample SAMN05720205) | activated sludge metagenome | isolation source: anaerobic digester from wastewater...
GCGAATAATGATATCTCCCTGAACAGGATGTTTCAGAAGGTCATTCAGGATTCACTCGGCCTTCAGCGTGTTGAAGCAAATATGATGTATCAGGCCATAACATCCCTTGAAATGGAACTTTTCTCGATCACCGCGCGGAAGCTTGATCAGCAGTTGATTGACAGCCAGAAATCGAAGGATGAACAGCCTGTACAGCCGGCACAGCCTGAAAAGACTGTTTCATCGGAACCGAAGGTGGGACAGGACGGGGTCAAGCTTATCATACACTGCAGTTTGATCCTGTCACCGATTAAGGGAAAGGATATTTCAAAACTTCTTCCCGGCGACAGGGTGAAGGTGAACATTGTCGACAACAATCCCAAGGCGGTTACTGTCGCGGAAGCGTTTGATGCATATAAGGACAACAAGTTTCTTCCCATAATCGGAAGGATAAAGTCGATACAGCAGGTCCCCGGTTCCGGGTATCTGATTTATGCGGTAATCGCGAAGGGAATTATCGCGAAGATCATTGAAGAGGAAGACAATATACGGGTTGCAATGGACCCTGCCTACAGCGTTACCACGACGGAAGAGGCTGAAGCCAAGTCCAATCTCCCCATTATCATGATAGTTATGACCGCAATAGCTATCGCTATTGGTGTGATTATCGTCCTCCTGAATCTCTTATAGGACCGACCTGACGGGGATATCCCGTGTTCGCAGATATTCTTTTACTTCCCGTATGGATATCTCCCGGAAATGGAAGATTGAGGCGGCAAGCACCGCGTCAGCTTTTCCCGCAGTGAGACCTTCGTACATGTGTTCAATAGTACCGACACCCCCGGAAGCGATTACAGGGACCGGTACCGCATCAGCGATTTTCCCTGTCAGTTCAATATCATACCCTTCACGTGTGCCGTCGCGGTCCATACTTGTAAGAAGTATTTCACCTGCCCCCAGGTCGCAGGCTTGTCGGGCCCATTCGATGGCATCCAGTTCAGTCGGTGTTCTCCCTCCGTGAAGATACACGGTCCAGCTTCCGCGGTCATTCCGCTTTGCGTCGATGGCGACAAGTATACACTGGGAGCCGAAGCGCATCGCGGATTCATTAATAATAACCGGATTTTCAACCGCAGCGGTGTTCATTGAAACTTTATCGGCTCCGTTTTCAAGAATTTCCCGTACATCGTCCACTGTACGGATTCCCCCTCCCACGGTAAAGGGTATGTTGACTGTTTCCGCTACATCTTTCACCATTTTCAGAATAATGTTTCTTCTGTCGGAAGAGGCGGTGATATCAAGAAATACCAGTTCATCGGCTCCCTCCTCATCGTAAAAGATGCCATGTGCTACGGGGTCGCCGGCATCCTGAAGATTGACAAAATTTATTCCCTTCACTACCCGCCCGTTCATCACGTCAAGGCAGGGGATAATTCGTTTCGCGAGCATATTCTTTCCTTTCGATAGTATGCTTTTGCTGTCGTCAAACTGCACAGTATATTTCTCTCTGTCCACAGCAAAAAGCGTTTTCTGTTTCAGATGTGTAACATTATTGCAGTTTTCCCGCAATTTCACCTGAAAAGTTCCTGCATGCTTCGGGAATATCATTTTCCGAGTGTATCTCAACGCTTTTGTAAAATAATATTTTTGATGATGCCGGGTCGATAATACGGGCGGTAAAGCGGTATCCCTCGCCGAACCTTATAACCGAACCCATGAGCATATTTTTTATAATATGGTCTTCGGTGTCACGGGAGGAGAATACTGCAATCCTCTTTCCCGGGAGCCGGGATGAGAGTTCCGCCTTTAACGCGGCAGTTATGTTCCGGGCTATGGATGTATCAACCCCGCTGCTGTCAAAGGGAATTATTCCCACATGATAGATTACCACAGGGGTGCTCACCGCCTGAGAGGACTCGCGTTTCCCGCCTGTGTGCACAGTGACCTGCTCTGCTGCCTGCTGTATTTCGGTTTCCAGCGGTTTATTCTTTTCAATAATTCTGTGAACCGTATACACCGCCGCCCCGGTAATAGTAACCGTTGTGAGAACAGCCGCAGTCCATGCTGCAACTGTTGCTTTCATGAGACTGAGGGTGATTCCTGTTTTCCTCGCAAAGAAAAACAGGGAAATAATCAGGAATGTCATAAGCCCGTATTGCCTGTTCTTCTTTAAGATATGAACAATGGTTTTTTTCCGGGATTTCAGCATTTCCTTTCTGACTGCAGGAGGAAGCGGTTCCGTGAATTTATATGTCGACAGCAATGATTCCAGGGATATTTTTTCGTTCATAAGAGGTCCTCCAGGTCTGCAACTCCTTTCATTTTAAAATACTCAATGAGACGCCGCATTACAATACTGTATTGATAGCGAACCTGTCGTTCTGTCATGCCAAGCTGTCTGCCGGCTTCCCTGTAGGTGAAATTATATAGTGCAATAAGGTCAAAAAGAAGTTTGTTCCTTTCATTGCCGAAATTTTCCATGTCTTCAAGGGCTTCTTCAATAATAATCCGGGTGTCCCTGAACCCATTCACAAACATAAGGTTGACATCGTTATAAACCTCGTCAATGTCGGTATCAGTTCCACCTTTTTTACGAAAGTGTTCTAACACAACATAGCGCAGGGTTCCCAGAAGCCATTTCCGGGGCGTCTGGACCTCATCGAATTTTTCATAAAACCGGATAAATACCTCCTGGCAAATATCATGGGTGTCATCGGGATTCCCGATCTTGGAATATACGGTGCAGTATACAATCGGATAGTAATCGCTGTACACTTCCGTAAATTCCCTGGTTTTTTGATCAAGAGAGTTCATCTATATCCTCATGTCACAATAATAGTTCCGGCAATCACTAAATAATATCATTCACCCGTCATGGGAATTCCGGCAGCAAAAAACTGTTTTGTGCCGGTGAATGTATAATTCACTCGAACTTCGAACTGTCCCATTGGGATGTTCCGAAGACACCGGGCTCGAGGTTCTTATTATAAATTGAATCTTCCATTGTGTCCGAACAGAATAATGCAGAAAATGCAAGACAACTGATTACAAAGAGCGTTACAACTGCAAGGGACAATGGTTTATAAGGTTTCATGGCTTTATCCTTCCTGTTATATTCTTTATATATAAAAAAGTCTTCCATTGTGGTAATGACTAAAATAACGATTTTGCACCAATTCCCGTTGATACAAAGTATCCCCGGTGATCATGTTCAAAAAACACAGAATAGTCCTGTACCACCGCGAGGTACCATCTGTAGGAAAGCTTGATGTGAAATTCCCCTCGGACACTGATAAGGGGATTGTAGTAATAACTGGTGCGGTAATTCCGCTCGCCGTATGTTCTCATTTCAATGTCATCATGTTCAATTCTGCTGAAAAGATATCCCCCTCCCAGAGACGGTGTGAATCGGACAAAACTGTTAAGGACAAAGGGCTGGCCGCAATGGACAGTAACCGGCGCGATGTAATAAGAACGGGTTGAATCCTGCCCGGGATCAATGTAAAAAATCCCGGCAGACAGTGATGTGGTGAATGCCGGTAATGGGAATGTGTTCAGGGAATAGCTTGTGCGGATGCCGTATCCGCCTCCTGCGCCGTCTGAAAAATCTCCCAGTGGTAATATATATTCCGCAGCTGCCGCAATGGTGAACATTCCCGATATGGGGGGAATGCCGAGGTAGTAATTGTCAATTCTTTCCGCCATGTCCTCCACGGCATTCTGAATATCGTATTCATCATGGGCAGTTATGGGAAGGCTGACATCGATGGTGCCGGTCTGAACATCAATAATTCTTGTTTCAATCCTGAAATGTCCGACTTTATTTATCGATCCCACCACAACTTTTTCAACAGAGACCATTCTGCCGATTGCGGCGGCACGAAACGGGTCCTTAACCGTACCGTGCCGTTTCCCGTAATGCAGCGCAGCAAGCTGAACACGGCTTCGCTCAAGGAGAACAAACTGCGGGCATTCGAAAAGCTTTCCTGTCATCATGTCGGAAACGGCATTTCCCATGGAGGAGGGGCAGTTGTTGGCGTCAAAGTTCATAATGGCAATTGTGATTTTCCGGACTTTTTCAGCGCTGGCGGTATTCTCCCGAACAGGGGCGCTGCCGCTTATAACAGGCAGTGCAATGAATATCAGAGGTATGAGATAACTATGTTTCATGGTCATTGCTTGTAACTAAAAAATTTCATACGAATTACTGTACCGGAATGATCAGCATGCCCCTAAGCTTGTAATAAAAAAATCTCCAGCACTATCATGAGATTTACTCCTGAATATGTTTTATCCATGCCGGAAGTCGATAGTACAATGGGACTCTATTATAGTGAGGAAACATCACGTAAAATGACAAAAAAAAAGAGGTCCCATTCGGAGCGCTGTTGTACAAATTTTTACAGTGGTTTAAAAAAGTCAACAGATAATGCTGATTTTGCAAATAAAATTGGATGGTACATCTTTCACACAGCAGCTGAATTATTGCTGTGTGAATAGATTGTAATGAATGGTATTTATATAGTGGGTATTATCTGAAAATTGAATATGCAATTTCACTTAATTTCGTAAGGAGGCTGTATCCGGAGAAATTTGTAACCGTGTGGCTCCCGTCCTCAATTTTTTGAATATAGGAACGCATTTTAGAAAGCTCATCTCTATCAAGCCAGAAGGCGCCGCAGGAGGGGCAGTAGTCCATTATGATGTCGGAATAATCGAGGAAGTTGACCTTTTTCATTTTCGTGTTTTCACACTCACGGCACAGAATTACGGGGTTCGGGTCGGCGTGGGGGTTGTCGTCTATTGAGCAGGACTCAACGTCGCCGCCGCTTTCCTTCAGGAGGTTGTTGAGCTGATGTCTGTGAAGCCACATGCCGCCGCATGACCTGCACACATCAATTTTTTCTCCATCTTTAACTTCGATAACCAGTGTTTTTTTGCATCGGGGACAGATCATAAAAAAACCTCCCGGTAAAATTACTTTGCTGTATGCATCATAGTAACTTTTTTATCAGTTTGCATGAAATGTCAAGAGAAAGAATGTAAGGGTAAATGAATTTCTTGAATCTGTCAGGAATTTCTATTGACATACATTGCCCTGTAATGCCACATTCATGGTAATGACTGCGGCGTTCCGCGCGCTGATTCACGGAGATTTCACACCCGCGGCAAATGAAACATGGAACTGACTCTATCATGACGAAACCAGCCTCCGAAGAAAATTATTTTTCATCATTCAGCAGCCTTTTCGTGCCGAAAATCGACGGGTTCATGAAAAGTTATTTTCAAAAGAAAAAAGTAAATCCGGAATATGATTTTATCTCAGGGTTCTATGATGATCTTGAGGAGTATAGCCTGCGGAACGGCAAGCGCGTGCGGCCGCTTCTTCTCCTCCTCGCGTTTGCCGGATACAGTGAAAGCGGGAAGGGTACCGGCGAAATCGTGAAAATCGCCGCAGTCCTTGAAATCATGCATAATTTTCTTTTGATACAGGACGATATTATCGACCGCTCGGAGCTGAGGCGCGGCGAGAAGACCCTCCATATCCTGTGCGGGGAGAAATACGGGCACCTCACCGGAAACCGCAGAATTGGTTCCGATGTCGCCCTGATTCTGGCGGATGTGCTCTTCGCCAATGCCGTTGAAATAATTGCCGATGCGAAGATAGATATCGCCCTCAAAAACGAGTTCCTGAAACTTTTTGCACGGACCTATGAGATGACCGCCTGGGGCCAGATTCTGGACTGCCTCTGTTCCCTTCCCGCGGAAATATCAGATACATCCATTCCGGATAAAATAGGCACCATCAAGACCGCGTATTATACGGTATATTATCCCATGATGATGGGGCTGCTCCTTTCGGGGAAGCGTTCAAAGACCGAGGAGAGACGGATACGCGATTTCGCGCTTCCCCTGGGACTCGCGTTCCAGGTGCGGGATGACATTCTGGGGGTTTTCGGCAGCAGCGATGATATCGGCAAGTCGTCGGAATCAGACCTCGTTGAGGGGAAGCTGACACACCTTATTATTGATACCCTCGCAACCCTTGGGGAACATGATAAAAAGCTCTTTACTGAAGTTTTCGGGAAAGAGGAGAAAAGCCGGAAGGACATTTCGTATCTGCAAAAAAAGGTGAGTGAAAGCGGTTGCCGTGAGCGGTCGCAGGAGCGTCTTTCCTGTCTTGTGGAGGAATCGCGAAGGGCCCTTCTCAAATGCGGCATTGACGGGAAGGGGAAAAAACGTCTCGGCAGTTTTATTGACATGGTCAGTAAAGCAGGAGTGTGACCGGGATTCCCGTGGATATCTGTATGAAAAAGGAATGTGATATTGTGAAATCCGGCTTTTCCGGGCAGTGGATGGCGGTGTTCTGTTTTTTCGTTACCCTGCTTTCGGTGTTTTTTTCCCAGCGTGATGGAAGGGGACAGGGCCTTATCGATCCCATCGATTATCCCTTCGGGACAGTGAAAAGTACGCGCCCATATATTATCTGGCAGGATATTTATAACCAGCGCGACAGTGGCGTCAATGTCAGGTACCGGCTCACGGTGGAACGGGAAAACGGAACGGGTCCAGGTCCGCTGGTGTATTCTTTCATGCCGCAGATCTATTACCGCAGCGTGTATCTGTGGAGAATCCCCGAACCCCTTCAGAACGGAACATACCGGTATACCATCGATCGTGTTCTTGACGGTGCCGCAATGCAGTCCCGGCATTATCATTTCCGACGATATCCTGTCCGGAAAAGTTTTACCGTTGATACCTCTATTGAAAATGAGCTCGATGACCTGCGTCCGGAATATCTGGTGCAGTATATTTACCTCGACAGAAACAATACCCTGAATAACGGCTACAATGCCCTCTTTTTCGCGAGCAGCAGCACGGTGACCCTGGGGATAGGTATTCTTTTCTATACTGTGATTGATCTCGGGGTATGGAGTACCGTAATATCGGCCATCTGTTTCGTGTCCTCGGGAGTCGGGTATTCCGCCGCCGGATATTATACCTGGCAGTATTCCAAAAACCGCAGGAAACTGCAGAAAATTCTTGAGATAGGAAAAAACACTTCAATCCGCGGCGGCATTATCGATAGGACCGTTACGGCCGGTGCGGAGCTTTCATTCTAATGCCATGATACTTTCATCACTTGTCAGGTCATATATTAAATCCGGCGAATTCAGCGGGCTTCGTGATACGCCGGGGAAGATATCAATTGAAGGAGTTGCTCCGTCTTCTTTTTCATTTATCGTCGCATCTCTTTTCGCGCAGCATCCGGTGCAGACCCTGGTTGTGGTGAAAAATTACCAGAGGATGCATGAGCTCTATCTCGACCTCACATGTTTCGCGGACCCCCGTCAGGTGGTGATGCTCCCGTCATGGGAGACGCTGCCCTACGAATTTGTGTCCCCCTCTGAAAAAATTGAACGTGAGCGCGTGTCGGCGCTGTACCGGCTCCTCAAAGGGGAGCCGGTGATCGTGGTGACACCCCTGGAGTCCCTCCTGCGGGCGATACCGGGAAAGGAATTCTTTCTCCGGAAAGGGTTTACCCTGACGAAAAACGAGGAATATCCCTTTGAGGACCTCGTGGAGCAGTTCGTCGAATACGGCTATTCCCGGGAATACCGCATTGAGTCTCCGGGGCAGTTCTCGGTAAAGGGGAGTATTCTCGATATCTTTCCCCCGGCAATGGACAATCCTGTACGCTTTGATTTTTTCGGCGACACCCTCGACTCTATTCGTGAGTTTGATATTAACACCCAGCGTTCCTACGGGGAGCGGGATGAGATTACCGTCTATCCCCGGAAGGAGATTATTCTCTCCAAAGGGGAGCGTGATAAAATTTCTGAAGTGATACGGGAGGCGGAAAGCAGGGGACTCAGCGTCCCGGCGGTGAACAGCGATCCTGATTGTTCCGATGGGACCATGGTCCCGGGGATCGAGGACCTCTTTCCCCTGATCATGGAACCCCGTTATCTTCCCTCTTTCCTGCGTGACAATGCAGGGATCATCTTTGCCGAGACGACGGAATTAGGCGTCCAGAAGGAGGTTCTGGAGAAGACGTTCAGGGAAATGTACCGGAAAAAGGAAAAGACCTCCCTTGCGGTTGCCCCGGAAATTCTGCTGAACACTGTGCTCTATGATGAAATCCTTGAAAGGGCCGTGGAGCTTCGTGTCTTTACCGCCCGTGTGGATGCCCTGCACTGGAAACTTCGCGGTATCCCGAACTTCCAGGGACGCATCAAAAGTGTCCGGGAGGAAATTTCCCGGCGTCTTGACGCCGGATGGCGCGTCATTGTTACCACAGGGTTCGAGGGACAGGCGCGCCGGCTATATGATCTTCTGGCCGAGTTCAGGCCCGACAGCGATTTCGAAAAACTCAGCGAGGAGAATGCCCTTGATATCGTCATTCTTCCCCTAAGGGAGGGATTCGAGATCGAAACGGAGAAGGTCCTTGTTCTCACCGACCATGAAATATTCGGCAAGAGCTACCGGAAGAAATCCCAGTTCAAAAAGAAATCATCCCGCGCCCTCGAGTCGATCCTTGACCTCAAAGAGGGCGATTATATCGTACACGTCAATCACGGGATTGGTATTTTCCGCGGCCTTGAGAGAATGGAGGCCGGTGGTGTGGAACGGGACTTTATTCTCGTCGAGTATGACGGAGGGGACAGGCTCTATGTGTCGCTGGACCAGATTACCATGGTGCAGCGGTATATCGGTCTGGAGGGAAAGGCGCCCCGCATTGACGCCCTGGGAAAAAAGTCAGCCTGGAATAAAATCAAGGAAAAAGTTCAGAAGTCAGTGGAGGAACTGGCGAAGGACCTCATCGAGATATATGCAAAACGCCAGGCGATGAAGGGGTTTCCCTTTCCTCCGGACACGCTCTGGCAGGAGGAGTTTGAGGCGAAGTTTGAATTCGAGGAGACCCCGGACCAGATCACCGCGATTGAGGATGTCAAGGACGATATGGAGGCGACGCAGCCGATGGACCGCCTTATCTGCGGCGATGTCGGGTTCGGGAAAACGGAGGTTGCGATACGGTCAGCTTTCAAGGCGGTCATGGCGGGGAAACAGGTGGCGGTACTGGTCCCCACCACGGTACTCTGTATGCAGCATTTTTCCACATTCAAAAAGAGGTTTGCCGATTACCCGATAAAAATCGAAATGATTTCCCGTTTCAGAACACGGGGAGAAGCGGCCGCAGTGAAATCGGGACTTGCAAACGGTACTGTTGATATCGTGATTGGTACACATGCGCTTTTAAGCAGGGATGTCACCTTCAAAAATGTCGGTCTTCTCGTGATCGACGAGGAACAGCGTTTCGGCGTGAAGCACAAGGAGCAGATTAAGAAAATACGGACACTCATTGACGTGCTGACCCTTTCGGCAACGCCCATACCACGGACGCTGCACATGGCGATTGCGGGCATCAAGGACATCTCCATCATCCTGACTCCTCCCGAGAACAGGCAGTCAATTGACACCTATGTGCTTGAAGACAATCCGGATATTGTAAGAATGGCAATCCTCAATGAAATTGAGCGGGGGGGACAGGTGTTCTATGTCCATAACCGTGTGGAAACCATCGACATACAGGCGCGGTTGCTCAAGGAACTCGTTCCGGAGGCTTCATTCTGTGTGGCGCACGGCCAGATGAAGGAGCATGAACTGGAGGAGGTGGTGATTGATTTTCTTGAGGGAAAACATGAAGTGCTGGTAAGCACCACCATTATTGAATCAGGCCTTGATATGCCCAATGTCAATACGATACTAATCAACCGTGCGGACACATTCGGGCTCTCACAGCTGTATCAGCTGAAGGGACGTGTCGGACGTTCCATTACCAAGGCATACGCCTACCTTTTTTATCCTCCCCATGTGCCCCTCAGTGAAACTGCCCAGAAGCGTCTTCAGGTCGTTTCAGAGTTTTCCGAACTGGGGAGCGGTTTCAAAATCGCGATGAAGGATCTCGAGATCCGCGGGTCCGGTAATATTCTGGGGAAGGAACAGTCCGGCGATATTATGGATGTGGGATTTGACCTGTATTCCCAGATGCTGGAGGATGCGGTGAGGGCTTTGAAGGGTGAGAGCGCGGGGCCTCTGTTCCGGACGCCGGTTTTTCTGAAAACAGACTTCTACATCCCGGAATCATATATTGAGGATGAGCGGCAGAAAATTGAGTTTTATAAGCGCCTTGAGTCATGTGAAACTGTTGAAGAGGTGGAATCCCTTGAAGATGAAATGAAGGACCGCTTCGGCAACATGCCGGGGGAAGTCGTTATACTCGTCGAGCTGGAGAAGGTGCGGGCGATTGCTTCATCATTGCTCATCGATGAGATTATTGAAGACAGGGAGCGGGAGAAGATAAAAATCCGTGTTTCAAAAGAAACAAGGATTGCCGTTGAGAAAACTGTTGCCATGATAAAGAAAGACCCGCGTCTTTCTGTAGACCGCGGAGACAGGGAGATAATACTGTTCAAACCCGCTGAACGTGAAGATGAAAAAAAAATAAGGGAGCTGAAAAAGTGGTTGCAGCAGCTGCTCTGAGGGAATACGGTTAAGACGAAAAAATGAAATGCTATTAATACATTTCGTTCGCAATGTGCCAGTAAAGCGGTTGTATCGAAACATGTTTCCTGCTTGACAATATCCGGAAAAGCATGGTTATTGGCATTCCGGAAACCATGTATCCGGTAACAAAAAAAGATGTTATTACACATACGTTGAATGTTACATGCAATAGAAATTTTTAACAAGAGGAATAAGTATATGAACACATTACGTTCTTTAGGGAAGATTTTCCTGGTTCTGACGGTTTTCAGCGCTGCGGTCCTTTCGGTGTCATGCAATAAATTCGGTTCCGGGGACTGGCTCGTGAAAATTGACGGGGACGCGATTTCAAAAAGTGAATTCAATGAGATTTATTATGCGCACCACAAACAGTTTTTTCAGCAGATGTTCGGACTGCTCAACGTAAGCAATGAAGACGTTGATAAGTTCGCAGCTGATCCCGCAACAATCCGCAGAATACCCACACTTAACAAGCAGATATTTCTTCAGGAAATAGTTAACCAGAAACTTATATATGCCAAAGCGGATGAGGAAGGATTTATGGGCAAATCTGAACTGCAGACTCTGGTAAATATTTCGCAGGAAACCGCGGTGGTACAGTATTATGTGCGGACAAAATTCGACAAGGACATTGCCGTAACCGATCAGGAAGTTGAGGCATTCTATAATGAAAACCGTGCGCGTTTCAAGGCACAGCCGGTTGAGGCCGCAGAAAAAAGCATACGCCAGTATCTTTCAGCAAACAAGCTCAGAATGAAGATGGCGAAATTTGTCAGCGAATTACGGGAGTCAGCACAGATTGACAGGAGCCCGAAAGTGGACGAATTCCTTTCCCAGGGACCCGGTCAGTCAGCGGGAGTACCAGAAGCAGTTCAGGGTGATGCAGGGAGCGCACCCGCGCCGAAAACAGGGGCTGTAAAACAGCCGCAGCAGCCTGAAGCACAATAATAGCAATCAATCGAAATGGCCCCGGTGTAGAAGTATGCCGGGGCCAAAATATTTATAGCAGCTGTAATGAAGGATGTTAATAAAGGGATATGAGTATGATGAAGCTGATTCGATACATATCTGTTGCACTGGTTTTTAACGGAGTGTTTGTAATGCTTTCCTGTTCTTCAAAACAGCCTGTACGTGTTCTCAGACAGAAAGTTGCAGCGGGTTCAGGTGTTGCGGTTCTTGTGGACGGCCCCAACAACATTAAAAATGTTGTGTTATCGCGTTTTATGGGGAGCAATTTTAAAGTTGTCGCCTTTAACGCAGCGGACCTGTATGCGATGAAGGATGTTTTTGATATCCGGGACTTTAAAAAAGTATCCCACACTGTCGCCCGCGAAGGTGACGGAAGGTCCCTTGCATCTATGGAGCGGACTTTCGATAATGTGTACAAGCTTCATGTGTATAATTTTGAAATTAATAAAGCGGAAACTCTCCGGGAAATACGGAGAAACTGGAATGTAAATTATCTGGTCCTTCTGGAATTGAAAGACTGGGAGGAAGTAAGCTGGGGCAGGGCAATAAACCTCGATACCTTTGAGCTTATCTGGGTGGAAAATTACCCTGCCAGATATAATGATGATCCTGTTACGATCGTGGACCATTTTATCCGCAGCATGACAGGCAGGTGATGAATTATAAATTCTTTCCGGTCTTATGCGCCTTAATCACAACTCTTCTTTTCCCCGCTGTTTCTCATGGGCGTCCGGTTGTCGCGTTCGGTTATCTCGGCAATGAATCCGGACAGATCGATTATAATTATATTGAAACAGTTTTCCCGGCTTCATTCGCCTCATCATTGCAGTCGCTGCGTGACATACAGGTCATGAAGCCTGATCAGGTTAACGCTGCTCTCAATCGATATGGCGCGACCCTCAGGAAAAACTATAAGACCTCGGATTTGCCGGACCTTGCCGAAAAACTGCAGAGTGATGTTTTCGTGTTTGGAAAATTTTTTCCGCTTGAGGAGAACAGGATTAAAATAGTGCTGCACCTTTATGTCCGGGGTTCCCGGGAATTGTTTACTTTTACCGATATCGGCAGGATGGAGACTCAGATTTACCGCATTGTTGACAGGGTAAGTGTAAAAATTGTGAACTTTTTAGGCGAACCCAGCAGGTATCGTGCCGCAGCGATTCCCTCCGGCAGCAGGATCGGAATAGTTTCAAACCTTAATGGCGCTGAGGCCAACAGGTTGTATATGGCCTTTATGAAAAAAGATTACCGGGTGCTTTCCATACAGAGCGCTGATCTTCACAGCAGAATTGATAATGAGATAATAAATAAATTTAAATACATCAGAACGGAAAACAATTCATATCGCGATATTGAGGACTTCAGCATATCACCGCTATTAACCGGCACCTGGGCGGG
>ENA-UPTA01004655-UPTA01004655.1-activated-sludge-metagenome-genome-assembly--contig:-NODE-4655-length-12914-cov-5.854110_pt1 | contig 12914 bp, 7 predicted proteins | sample MGYA00238184_ERZ773361 | MGnify/ENA primary metagenome ERZ773361 (study PRJEB29100, sample SAMN05720205) | activated sludge metagenome | isolation source: anaerobic digester from wastewater...
TCAAGCAGAAGACGGCATACGATATACCGCTATGTGACTGGAGTTCAGACGTGTGCTCTTCCGATCTTGGCGATCAGGCCAGCAGTGAGCCCGGCGATGAGGGTGGGAACCAGACCCTTCCAGACAAGCTTCCAGCGGCCAACAATCCATAACATGCCAAAGGCGATACAGGTGCTAATGATGGGCATATAGCGGGCAAAGTAACCGCCGACTTCGGTGACCGGCAAACCCACAAAATTCGAGAAAACCACTACCGGCGTACCCAGCAGGGCGTAGGTACAGAGAGCATCATAGCCGATGGCGGGCAGGGCAATGGCCACAAAGGGGGTATAACCTAAGGCCAGGAGGATGGGCGGTAAAATGGAGACCGGGGTGGAGCCCAACGCGGCCAGCAATGTGCCCGCGCCGACATTAATCAGCATAATCTGGACAACCTGATCGCGCGGGGCAATGGTCTTGAGGAGTGCAACCACGCGAGCCATTGCGCCTGTTTCCATCATGACCGTGATCTGGAAGATGGAGGTGGCAACCACCAGGGCAATGGGCAGCGAGGCAAACAAGCCCGACAGGCTGGCCAGGAACGTGACCTGGAGCGGCGTCTGAAAGTAGAGCCAGGCCACCAACACCGTAGCCACCCAGCCAATCAGACCGGCAATATCGGCAGCGGTGCGGCGGACGGTCAGCAGTAGAAAAATCAAAATGATGGGCGATAAGGCCACTAAAACGGAAAGCAGGGTCATGAAGTTGTCCTTAACCGCAGGATGGGCTGATTATACCGGAAATTTGAGAGGGCTCGGGTATAATGGGCGGCATGGATAAACACTCTCGAGAGCTATTTAACGAGTCCATTCTGGCTGAAGCCAGCCGGCGCTTTGACCTGACCATTCTTGAACCGCTGGATGGGTTTGAGAACCAGATTTTTGCGGGGCAGATTGCCAATCAAAAAGTGGCGCTGCGAATTGCCCACGACTTGCACCGCACACCCGACATGGTGCAGGGTGAGATTGAGTGGATCAATTACCTGGCTGATCACGGTGTATCGGTACCGCGGGCACTGCCTTCACGCGAAAGGCAAGTGGTTGAAGTGATTTCGGCGGCAGATGGCAGCCAGTTCTCAGCAGTGGCATTTGAGTGGGCGCCAGGGCAGCCGCCGCGGCGCGAGGATTGGGAAGCCGGGCTGCTGCGGAAGGTGGGGCAGTTGCTGGGGCAAATGCACCGTCTGACGCGCAGTTTTGAACCCAGTGCACCCCGCTACCGCCGACCTGACCTGCTGGTTGAAGCAGCAGATTTTGAGCAATACTTGCCGCTGGTGGAGCCGGTGATCGGTGAACGCTACCGTGAGACGGTGGGCGCCCTGCGCACCCTGCCCAGGCCAGACGATGCCTATGGGTTAATCCATCAGGATGCACATGGGGGCAACTTCTTTGTGCAGGATGGCAAGATCACCATCTTTGATTTCGACGACTGCCTGTACGGGTGGTTTGTGTATGACCTGGCAATGGCCTGGATGTATGTGCTGCCCCTGGACTGCCGGACCCCCGAGCAAATTGAATTTGCCCGGCGCAGCCTGGGCGAGCTCCTTGAAGGCTATGCGCAAGAGTATAATCTGGCGCCTCACTGGCTGCGCGAGATGCCAGTATTCCTCAAACTGCGTGAGATTGACCTTTACATCGCAATCCACCGCAGCCTGGACCTGAACAATCTGGACCCGTGGTGCGCCCGGTACATGGAAAACCGCAAGACCAAAATAGAGACCCGGCAGCCCTTTGTTGATCTGGATTGGTCGAAAATCTAACCCATTATGGGTAATACTTTAATAAGGATAATATCAAATGAAAATCAAATCGGCACTGCTCTTGACCCTGCTCGTTCTGGCGATTGGCTTAAGCGGCTGTGGTCAAATTGTTGCCACGCCTGAAGCGCCAACAGCAACCCCCACTCCCACCGGGCCAACCATGGGTGATCGGTTGATCAATAATCCGGGGGGATTTAGTTTTCTATCCATCCCCGATTACACCCTGCAGGCAGACGGGGCGGCAGTGATGCTGCTGGCGCCCGAGGCTGATGTGAATGAGGGTCCGGCGATTGTGCTGATGGGCGCAGTGGATGAGACCCTGACGGGGCTTACCGCGGCGGAGGAACTGCCCATGTTTGTGGAAGGCACGCCTTTTGAACTGGGTGAAATTAAAACCATCACGCTGAACGGGCTGGATGGGGCCACCGTTGAACTGACGGGATCGGCAGAAAGCGGCGGGCTGGTGGGCCGCGCAGCCGTGCTGGTGCCAGCACCCAACCGGGCTTTCTTGATGATGGGAGTAGCTCCGGCAGAGCGCTGGGATGAACTGGCGACCTACTTTGAAGCAATACTGGGCTCGGTCGTATTTTTTGACCCAACAGCAGGAACCACACCCTGACCCATATCTGGCGATGAAAATCGCTATGAAGAAGAATGAACTTGAATGCCCGCTGGTTAAAGCGGGCATTTTTGACGTTTTTTTGACGCCGGGAGGCTAAACTCAAAGTGTACTTTTGGGGCGTGTGCTGTTGAGCAGGCGCAATCCGTTTGATGTTTTATGAAAGGATATTTTCGATGAAGACAAAGCTTGTGTTTCTGGCAATAATTCTGGTGCTGGCGGTCAGCCTGACAGGCTGCGGAAAGACGGCAGTGCCCACCGATGCCCCTGCAGCGCAGGTCACTGAGGCCCCGGCTGCCACCGCTGTGCCGAGCGGACCTGCGCTGAGCGATCCGATCCGCAATGAGGCGGGAGGGTATGCTTTTCGTCCGATCCCGGATTATTCGATTGAGACGGATGGGGCAGCAGTGATGCTGCTGGCGCCAGATGGCAGCCTGGACCGCGGCCCGGCGCTGATGTTGATGGGTTCAAACGGGGAGTTTCTGAACGACCTGGCTGCGGCCGATGTGCTGGCCCAGTTTGTGGGCGAAATGCCCTTTGAGATGGGGACTGTTGAGACTCTATCAATTCAGGGGAGGGACGGGGCCACAGCGGAACTGACTGGCAAATCTGAAAGCCAGGGGCTGCTGGGACGGGCTGCCGTTCTGATGCCTACAGCAGACCAGGCATTATTAATGATCGGGGTGGCCCCGGCTGACCGCTGGGAAGCGCTGGCGCCCTATTTTGAGGCAGTTTTGAACAGCATTGCGTTTTTTGAACCCAATGCCGCCGGCCAAACGCCAGTTGAGGCCGGAGAGCTCTCGCTGCCAGCTGGGTATGAGGAATATCTGGCAATTGAACTACTCAGCCCGGTGCAGGATGTCATCACACGGCTGGGGGAGCCAACCCAAACACTGAGCGGGCACCCTTACCGTGAGTATATGCTCCAGTCCACAATCTACCGCTTCCAGTCTGCCGACGCGGCCATTGAGGTGATTGCCAATCCGGGCGGGCAGGTGGTGTATAAGGCGCTGAAAAGCATTCCCGAGGGCACGCTGCCCACCACAGACCAGCAGGCGCAGGTACAACCCGGCATGACACTGAGTGAAGTGGAGGGCGCGCTGGGTGAAGGCTATCTATTCACAGCCTATGTGGGTGCGCAGGATACCAGCAAGCAGTATGCGGTGTATGCCTGGCCGGGCAGCGCTGGCGCAGGGCAGTTTGCGGTCATGTTGTTGGGAGATGCCGTCATCAAGACGCTGCTGGATGTGCCCGGGATTGAGCCCGCAGCCGATAGCGACACCACCCACCCGCGGGTGGCCCGGCTGCTAACGCCGCCAACCAACAGCTATGACAGCGTGGTGATGACCAACCCGGATTATGTCAAATTTGTGAACCTTCCGCTGGGCAGCACATTGGATGAGATCAAGGCGGTATTTGGCGAACCGGCGCGCGAAACAACCTCACCGGACGGGGCGGCGATCAAGTATATTACTTACATCTATAACAGCGCGACAGCCGGTGAGTTTGGGTTCAAGATCAAGCAGGCGGACCCCAATGGGCTGCTGCTGCAGGATAAGGATGGGCAGTTGATTCACAAATATGCCTCTTACCTCAAAGAGGACAGTGATATGCGCACCCGGCATGTTTTACAGGTCAAAAAGGACCTGACGCTGGAAGAGATTGCCCGCATCATGGGCGGCGAGGGGCGCATCTATGAGGAAAAATATGATGATACTGGCGTCAGCATCACAACTTACTTCTGGTTTGGCACGCAGTATTCCACCAGCGTTTCGGCGCTGTTTCGAGAAGGCGAGACGACTGCCTATCAAATCAACAGTTCGGCGCAAGATGATCGCTATGAGCTAGATACGATGTACGAGGACTATGTGTTGATTTTGCCTGAGTGGTAAGGCATTGAAAAGAACTACTTGCCCCCGCTGTCTTTTGATTGCGGGGGCAAGTTTTTTAATCATGGGTGTAAACCCGAAAAATGCTTGACTCTGATTGTGCGGTCATTAAAATATAATTAATATCTGCGCTGTGGATATGTTTTGCGGGGTTCTCTGGGAGAAAAGCGATGAAGATACTGCGACAAGGCTGCTGCGGGATATTGATGATCCTCTGGGTGCTGAGCCTGGTAATGCCCGGTGTGGGTGTTCAGGCCAGGGCGCGGTCAACGGTGACCATCAGCGGTATTATTGCAGATGGCGGGGGGCATGGCTATCCGCTGTATGCGCGGGTGAGCCTGGAAGATGGAGAGGCGGCATATATCGCCTATACAGATCCATTCAGCGGGGCGTACAGTCTGGATGTACCCGGAGATATCACTTATCAAATGCGAATTGAAGCCATCATCCCCGGTTATCTGGCAGAAGAGATCGAAATAACACCGGCAGGGAATGAAACGGTCAATGCTGCATTGGAGGTGGATGCGTTCCGCTGCACCGCGCCGGGGTATCAACGCGTGATATATGGCGGGGGAACGTTTGAAAATTTTGACGGTGTTCCCGCACCGCCGATGATACCAGGCGAATGGGGGCAGGTTGATACGTTGGGAACGGATGGCAGCTGGGCGACCGCTACGACCACACAACAGCCGGCAGGGTTCCCACCTTATTCCTCACCGAATCTGGCCTATTTCAATTCTTACACAGCCCCGGACATTCGATCCAGGTTGTACACTCTGGCGGGAACAGATGCATCCGCCAACGATGGGGTGATGGTTGAAATTCAAGTGTTCCACAATACCGGGCTGCCCAATAATGATGATCGCTTACAGATGCAATATTCGCTGGATGGGACCAACTGGGTGAATGTGGGCGAGCCCATCCACCGGTACGATGGGTCGAGCGGGTGGAAGCAGCACATGGTCACGCTGCCAGCCGGGGCAGCGGTCTACCTGGGCATCGAGGGGATCAGCGAGTGGGGATACGACATTCATATTGACAGTATTGACTGGAACCCATACACCTGCGAGCCGGAAGATCACGGCGGCATTGTGACGGGGTATGTGACCGACAGCACCACGGGTGAACCGCTGGCAGGGCGCGTCATAGGCAATGAGATCAGCAACACATTATTCATTGACGAAGACCTGGAACACGCCGGGTTATACTGGCTTTTTGAGACGATTGACCATAAAGACCCGGCGGTCATCACTGCTTCGGCTTACCCCTGGTATTTGCCAGAGACGGCGAATGTTGATGTGATTGAAAACGGGCTGGTGCGGGTTGATTTTGCACTGGATCTGGCGCCGTTACAGACCATCGGCGGGGTGGTGACGGATGGCAGCGGGCACGCCTATCCACTCTATACGCAAATCCATGTGACCGGCAACCTGGATGGGCTGCCCGGGAATGGGTTTGAATTTGATCAATGGGTTTATACAGACCCCTTCACGGGGGAATATCAGATTGCAGTACCTGACCAGCAGACGTATGGATTGGAAACGGAGACCTTTTTCGATGGGTATGATGCCGTGCTGGTCCAGGCAACGGTCAGCGGCAGCCCGCTGACGCAAGACTTTCCACTGCAAGCTTCTGCCGGCTGTGACGCGCCGGGGTACACCACCCCTAAAGGGGCACAACCCAATTTATCCATGTTGACCTGCATCCCCGAGCTGGGCGGTCTGGTCGGCGGCTATATCAGTGATGGCAATACGGGGCTGCCCGTGATAGGTGCGGCGGTAAGTTCGGATGGGTTACCGGGGTTCACTGTGCCATCCGTTTTGTGGGGCACCGACAGTGCGCATGCGGGGGTGTACCTGGCTTTTCAGCACAACCCACCCGCGGCGGTAACAGTCACGGCAGCCAAGGCCCGCTACACGCCCGCACAGGCAATTGTAACAATCCTCAATAACAGTATTACCCGCCAGGATTTGACCCTGACTGCAGGACGGCTGGTTGTGGACAGCAGCCAGATATCCAGCGTGCAGGTGCCAGTTTTCGGTAAGTTGAGCGCGCCGCTGATGCTGACCAATACCGGAGATGCACCGCTGAATTACAACATCTACGAGCTGCCGGTGTATCCATCGGGCACAACCGCCCAGGGCAGCCAACTCAATGCCGGGCACACCATCTTCGGGGTAGATGCCAGTGCGTTCCCCGGACAATTGATCAGCTTTGAGGAAGAAAATCCAAGCGAAGTCGCCACCATTGCCATGCTGCCCGGGCTTGAGCCCGCCGGAGCTGATTTCCTGCTGGGAGATTTCACCCAGCTCTATACACTGGACGGGCTGAACAATCGATTGGTGGCAATTAACACTCTGAATGGGAGTATGACGCCGATTGGTATGGCCCAGCCGCTGCCGGGACATCATTGGACGGGGTTAACTGCCGGAGATGATGGGCTGCTGTATGCTGCCTCTACCAACGGCGCTGTCTCAATGCTCTATACTATTAACCCGTTAACAGCAGCGGTTGAGCCGGTGTGGCCGGTGGTTGCAGCCAGCCAGCTTGCAGATATCGCCATCAACGCCCAGGGAGAAATCTTTGGTGTTGATGTGGTCACAGATATGTTGATCCAGCTTGATCTGGCGACCGGCGCCAGTACGCCAATTGGGCCAACCGGGGTCAACGGCACCGAGGTTCAGGGATTGGATTTTGACGAAGCGACAGGCACATTGTACTGGTCAGCCAGTGTTACACCGGCAGAGAGTAAGCTCTATACCATTTCTTCCATCACAGGCACAGCCACACTGGTGGGACAGATTGGCGGCAGCCGGCTGGTGGGCTGCCTGGCGGTTGCCAGTTTTAATCCGCCAAGTGTTTCATGGTTAAGCCTGGGGCAAACTACCGGAACGCTGGCGGCGGGGGAATCGATCAGCATCCCGGTAAATTTTGCACCAGATGTGCTGCTGCCAGGCATTTATGAAGCCGGGCTGCTGCTGGTTGATAACACGCCTTATATGCCCATCATCAGCGGGAATTTTATTCAAGGGCGCGGGCGGATCCCCATTACCATGACAGTGGAACCGCCGTTGTTCGAGAAAAGCGCCAGCCTGGAGACCACACACGGCAGCCAACTCACATACACTCTGAACTTTGATCCGCTGGCGGCAACTGGAACAATCGCTCAAATTGTGGATGAACTGCCCGCCGGGGTCACCTATGTTGATGGGTCACTCACGGTGAGCAGCGGTTATGCCAGTTATAATCCGGGGACCCATACGATCGTATGGGCTTCAGCGCCGCCTAAATCGGCCAAAGATCAGGGGGCAACCGTTGAGACACTGGTTACCATTACGTTTGATGTTATGGTCACGGCGCTGCGCGGTGAAACGATCAGTAACCAGGCGGACCTGAGCTATGGCAGCTATCTGGCAAATCGAACGGTTAATACCGAAGTTATTAATGCCCCGCCCAGCGCTGAAGATCAGGCCTTCAGTACAGACGAAGATGCCGATTATTCCGGTACGGCGGCTGGTTCTGATGCTGACGGCGATGCGCTGACTTATGGGATCATCACCGAGCCGGAACATGGGGAGATATTCCTCAATGCCGAGACAGGCGCATTCACCTACTCGCCGGATGATAATTACAATGGAGGTGATGGCTTCACGTTCAGCGTGGCAGATGGTTACGGCGGAACTGATACCGGTGCGATCAGCATCACCATTACTCCCGTCAACGATGCGCCCATCCCGCCGGTGATTGCCGATGTGGCATGGTTGATGAACGCGATGCACACCTATATCGCTCCACCGTTTGAGGACCCGGATGGCGATGCCTTGACTTACACTGCCAGTTTGAGCGGTGGCGGGAATCTGCCTGAGTGGTTAAGTTTTGATGGTCAGACCCGCACCTTCAGCGGGACGCCTGGCGAGGCTGATTTGGGAGATTATCCGATTGAGATTACAGCCGCAGACCCCAACGCGGCAGCCGGGACAACCACGTTCACATTGAAAGTGGTTGCAGAGTTGACGGAGAATATCTACCTGCCAGCCATTCTCAGATAATGAGGTTTGGTGCGCCCACTAAACCCCTCCTCGCACGAGCGGGGAGGGGCAAAGCGCCCAGCTAAATACATTTTCTGGAAGGTTTGAGGGGATAAGGACTTCATGGCGGAGAGCCGGTGAAAGTTCTGATAAAATATTGATATATCGCCAGCACGTCATTAATACACGGCGTGCTATAATCGCCTTACTGGCCTGATTCGGCCCGAAAAGGAACCCAAACCTATGATGAGATTTGACCGCTTTACTGAACGCGCCCAGGAAGCTGCCCAGCGTGCGGCTGAGATTATTCAGCGCTATGGGCATAATCAAATTGATACAGAGCATATTCTGCTGGCGCTGATTGAACAACCGGAGGGGGTTGTACCGCAAATTTTGGAAATTCTCAAAGTTGACCCCTCTCAACTGGTGGAACGACTGGATTATATTCTGCGCACCAGCCCCAAGGCGAGCATTTTTGGCGCCGGAGCCGGGCAGATCTTCATTACGCCGCGGGTCAAACGGATTATTGACCTGGCAAACGAAGAAGCCAGCCGGTTGAAGGATGAGTATATTTCGACGGAGCATATCTTCCTGGCGATTTTATCGGAACGCAATACGCCTGCAGCCCGGCTGCTGGAAAGCGCCGGGATTACGCGCGAGCGGGTGAACGAAGCCATTGCCCAACTGCGCGGCGGGCAGCGGGTGACCGACCCGCAGGCGGAGACCCGCTACCGCATCCTGGAAAAGTACTCGCGTGACCTGACCCAACTGGCGCGCGAGGGCAAACTGGACCCGGTGATCGGGCGTGACCAGGAAATCCGGCGGGTGATGCAAATCCTGTCGCGGCGCACCAAAAACAACCCGATTCTGATCGGCGAGGCAGGTGTGGGCAAGACTGCGATTGTGGAAGGCTTGGCGCAAAAGATTGCCTCCAACGATGTGCCTGAAATTTTGATGGGGCGGCGCGTGATTGCGCTGGACCTGGGCGCGATGATCGCGGGATCACGGTTTAGAGGTGAGTTTGAAGAGCGCCTGAAGGCAGCGATTGAAGAGGTACAGCGATCGGAAGGCGAGATCATCCTGTTCATTGATGAGCTGCATACAGTCGTAGGAGCAGGGGCGGCCCAGGGCGCCATGGACGCGTCCAATATGCTCAAACCGGCGCTGGCGCGCGGTGAACTGCAGTGCGTGGGAGCAACCACGCTGGATGAGTTCCACAAGTACATTGAAAAAGACTCGGCGCTTGAACGCCGTTTTGCGCCCGTCTATGTGGACGAGCCAACCGTTGACGACACCATCAAAATGCTGTTTGGGCTGCGCGACCGGTATGAGGCGCATCACAAGGTGCATTTTGCGGATGATGCGCTGGTATCTGCGGCCCGGTTGTCTTCGCAATACGTCACTGACCGGCGGCTGCCGGACAAGGCGATTGATCTGATGGACGAAGCCGCCGCCAAACTGCGCGTGGCGCTGTACCTGATGCCGCCCGACTTGAAACAGAAGAAAACCGAGCTTGACCGGCTGCGCGCTGAAGAAGAACAGGCTGGCCTGGAGCGCGATTATGAACGAGCCGCACGCAAGAAAGCCGAGCGCATGCGCCTGGAGACGGAGTTTAACGAAGAACGCGACCGCTGGGAAGAAGAACACAAGCTGGATGAAGTGGTGGATGTGAACGACATTGCCGAGGTGGTAGCGCAGTGGACGGGCATCCCGATCAGCCAGATGATGGAAAACGAAGCGGAACGGCTGCTGCACATGGAAGACCGGCTGCACGAGCGAATCATTGGTCAGGAAGACGCCATCCATGCCATTTCGGATGCCATCCGACGGGCGCGCTCGGGGTTGAAAGACCCGCAGCGTCCAATTGGATCGTTTATCTTCATTGGGCCATCGGGCGTGGGCAAGACCGAACTGGCAAAAGCACTGGCAGAGTTCATGTTCGGCGATGCCGAAGCACTGGTGCGGCTGGATATGAGCGAATATCGCGAGCAGCATACCGTCTCACGATTGTTTGGGGCGCCCCCCGGCTATGTGGGCTATGAAGAAGGCGGCCAACTGACCGAGGCTGTCCGGCGCCGGCCTTACCGCGTGATTCTGTTTGATGAAATTGAGAAGGCTCACCCGGAAGTCTGGAATGCGCTGCTGCAAATTCTGGATGACGGCCGCCTGACCGATGGGCAGGGCAACGTGGTGGACTTCCGCAATACGGTGTTGATCATGACCAGCAACCTGGGCACTGAATTTGTGCAGCGCGGCGGCACGCTGGGCTTCTTGACCGCCGACACGACCGGTGAAGAGCGACAGACGCACGATAAGATTGAGAAGGCGCTGAAGAGCACCTTCCGGCCCGAGTTCCTCAATCGGATTGATGAGATCATCATGTTTGCGCCGCTCTCACTGGATGAGATGCGTTTGATTGTGGACTTGCAGATGAAGGAAGTGAGCACACGGCTGGAAGAGCATGGGCTGCATGTGGCATTAAGCCCGGCTGCCCGGGAGTGGCTGGCGCAGGTGGGCTATGACCCGGCTTTTGGCGCCCGACCCCTGCGGCGAGCGCTGCAAAAGCACGTGGAAAGCCCATTATCCGTCAGCCTGCTGAGCGGACAGTTTACCCAGGGTGATACGGTGCTGGTGGACCTGGATGCTGAGAAGAACGCCCTGACGTTCCTCAAGGCAGACCCGGCTTAATCCAGAATCCTCTAAAATCAGCTCTACGGGCGGGTGAGAAAATCACCCGCCCGCTTTTTTGGGTGTGGTACAATTCGGGCGTATCCACAACAGGAGGATCATGATGAAAAAAGCGTTGATTACAGGCATCACCGGACAGGATGGTTCTTACCTGGCCGAGCTGCTGCTCTCGAAAGGTTATGAAGTTCACGGAATTATCCGACGGGCCAGCACCTTCAATACCCGGCGGGTGGATCATCTGTATCACGACCCCCATGCCAATGGAGAAGACGTCAAACTGTATCTGCATTACGGCGATGTATCGGTGGGTGAAACGCTGCTCAACGTGATTTACAATGTGCGCCCGGATGAAATCTATCATCTGGCGGCGCAAAGCCATGTGCGGGTGAGTTTTGACATGCCTGAATATACCGGGGACATCACCGGGCTGGGAACGATCCGCATTCTGGATGCCATTCGCAAGAGCGGCACCGAGGCGCGGTTCTACCAGGCCTCATCCAGCGAGATGTTTGGCGGCGCCAAACCACCGCAAAACGAAGAGACGCCCTTTGAGCCGCGCAGCCCCTATGCGGCAGCCAAAGTGTACGCCTATTGGGTGACGCGCAATTACCGTGAGGGCTATAAGATGTTTGCGTGCAATGGGATTTTATTCAATCACGAGTCGCCCCGCCGCGGCGAAACGTTTGTGACCCGCAAGATCACGCGGGCACTGGCTGCCATTCGGTCAGGGAAGCAAAAGCGTCTGTACCTGGGCAACCTGGATTCACGCCGGGATTGGGGCTATGCACCGGAGTATGTTGAAGTGATGTGGAGGATGCTGCAGCAGGATCAACCCAAGGATTATGTCATCGGTACGGGTGAGTCACACTCGATCCGAGAGTTTTTGGATGAGGCCTTTGGCTATGCGGGGATGGACTGGCATCAGTTTGTGGAAATTGACCCGCGTTACTTCCGCCCAACCGAGGTGGATTACCTGCTTTCAGACCCAAGCCGGTCACGCAAAGAGCTTGGCTGGGAGCCCAAAGTGCGCTTCCATGAGCTGGTGCGGATTATGGTGGATGCTGACCTGGAACTGCAAGGGCTGCCCTGCCCCGGCGAGGGTCGCAAAATCATTGAGGATCGGTTCGGCGGCTGGCACCGGTGGGAACATCAGGTGGTCAGCATGGAGCGATAAGGCGCTGGCCGATAAGATTATGAGAAACCCCATTCAGAGGTTCTGGATGGGGTTCTTTTTATTAATGGCTCAACCATGCGCAGAGTGTTTGGATTTTTTCTAAACGCAGGCGCAAAGCACACTGAAAGTATTTCAGCCCGCACTCCACAGGACGTAGAACTTTTTCTGACTGAATGCCTATCGCTCAGCCGGGGCATAAACGATGAGGATAAATTCAGCTTTGCGGGCCCCGACCTGCTGGCGCACCTCGGCGATGGGGCCGCGCAGGATCATCTCGGAGGGGAGGGTCAAATCCATGGCAAGCAAGATGGAATGATTGGCGCCGAAGGCGCGCGAAACCTCTTCCAGCAGGGCGCCCAGGCGGTAGGGTGTATCCATGAGGACGATGGGCATGCGCAGACCGCGCAAACGCTGCAGTTCCTGGCGGCGCTGGTCAGGCTGGCGGGCCAGAAAGCCGCCAAAGACAAACCGCTCCAGCTTGAAATCCAGCAGGGAAAGGGCGGTCATCAAGGATGAGACGCCCGGTATCGGCTGGATACGAAATTCAAGTTCGGCAGTTCGGCGCACCAGGGCATGACCAGGGTCGGCAAATACGGGGGTGCCACAGTCTGAAATCAGGGCGAAGGACTCCCCCATGGCCAGGCGGTTGACAATTTCATCCACCCGCTCGGCCTCGTTGTGCTCGTTGAGGGTGAGCAACTGGCGCGGGGTAATCTCAAGG
>ENA-UPTA01004662-UPTA01004662.1-activated-sludge-metagenome-genome-assembly--contig:-NODE-4662-length-12906-cov-5.640339_pt1 | contig 12906 bp, 10 predicted proteins | sample MGYA00238184_ERZ773361 | MGnify/ENA primary metagenome ERZ773361 (study PRJEB29100, sample SAMN05720205) | activated sludge metagenome | isolation source: anaerobic digester from wastewater...
AGAATATAGATAAACAACGACAAGGGAGGAGTTTGGAGATGTGGAAAGAAAAGTATAACGAAAAGCTAAGAACCATGGAAGATGCTATATTAAGCCTGCCGAAGAATGTTTCCGTTGTGGTCAGTATGGCGGCAGCCGAGGCACAAGGATTTTTAAAGAGTGTCCATCAATTCAAGGACCACTTTGAGAAGATAAAGATTATTACTTGCTTGGATACAGGCTATTATGATTTTTTCATGGGAAAAGAATATGAAGATACTTTTCAATTGCATACATGGTTTTTCTCTGACCCAACGAGGGTGTATAGATATGATCATGGGATGAAGAATTTGGATTTCATCCCGAATAACTTGCATATGGCCGGAATGGATAAGGCAATGGCGGAAAAGGAAGAGGGAAATACTCTGGTCTTTTGGGGTACTGCAACGCCTATGCAAGAAAGAAGCGGATATTTCAACTTGGGCATTTCGAACGTGTACGAAAAAGACATGGCAGAAAATGCAGATATAGTGGTGATGGAAGTAAACGAAAAGATGCCTTTCGTACATGGTGACACAGAGTGGCATATAGACAACGTAGATATGATTGTAGAATCCAGTTGGGATATTCCAGAAATCCCCATAGCTGAACCAAAAGAGGAAGAACGGCGGATCGCTGAGCATATAGCCGATTTAATACCCGATGGTGCTACATTGCAGATAGGCATAGGTGGAATTCCGAATGCCGTGGCAAAATTGCTTGAACACAAAAAAGACCTTGGAATCCATACGGAGATGCTGACAGAATCGATGATAGACCTCTTTGAAAAGGGCGTCATAACTAACATGAGAAAGACACTTTGGAGAGGGAAATTCATCATAGCATTCGCTTTGGGAACGAAGAGGATGTACGATTTCATAGACAACAATCAAGGAGTCTTTGAACTCAGAGGAAGATATGTGAATGATCCATACGTTGTGGCCCAAAATGACAACATGGTAAGTTTGAATACTGCAATCTCCGTAGATTTGACGGGACAGGTTGTCTCTGAAGCAATCGGCACAAAGCAATATTCTGGAACAGGTGGTCAACTCGATACGCACAGAGGCGCAATAATGAGTAAGAATGGCAAGGGAATAATAGCACTCCGCTCCACAGCCAAACGGGGCAGCGTATCGACGATAGTGCCTATGCTCGAGCAAGGCTCACCAGTGACTATACCAAGGCAAGACTTAGACTACGTTGTCACTGAATGGGGAATCGCACATTTAAGGGGTAGAAGTGCAGGGGAGAGGGCTAAGAAATTGATAGCCATTGCTCATCCAGATTTCAGGAAAGAGCTGGAGAAAGAGGCCATGAGGCTAGGGCTTATTTAATCTGGTTTCACAAGAAGTGACGGTTGGTAAGCGGTTAACAAAAACTCAGTAGAGGCGAAGGGAGGTGAGGGGATGAAAAGGAGTGCAGTATTAGTTATGTGTCTGGCTGTTTTGTTTTCCATAGCTTTCGCAGCAGAGCCGATAAAGATTGGCGCCGTTAGTCCTCTTGGAGACATCACAGGCAAGGAATCGACTAGGGCCATGCAACTTGCTGTCAAGGAAATAAACGATGCGGGCGGTGTGTTGGGAAGACCTTTACAGTTGATAATAATGGACGATGAAATGAAACCAACATCGGGGGCAGCAGCTATTGACAAGTTGGCAACAGTAGATAAAGTCGATTTCTTTGTAGGTGGTATGGGAAGTGGTGTACACTTGGCCGAGATACCAGCTCTGAAGAAATATCAAAAAGTAACCGTTTGGATAGGAGCTGCTGACCATAACTGCGAAAATGCTGTTGGGGCAGATGCAGATTGGTACTTCCATTTACATCCCTGGGACTATCAACAAGGTGAAGGTTACGGTATAGCTTGGACCGAGATAGCAAAGGCGTACAACATCAAGATCGAAAAGGTATTCCTTGCTTACGAAGAAGGGGCATTCGGAACAGGTTCTTACACGACGTACGTAGACTTCTTTAACCAAGCAAAAAAGGGACAAGGCTCGTGGGCCGCAGTAATGAAACAGTTCGTCGGTGCATCGTTCAAGAGTGCATCACTCGGCGGCGGAGATTACAGAGCAGTATTGAACCAAGCTAAGTCATTTAACCCTGATCTGTTTGTATGGGCAGGCTACGATGCAGATGCAATACCAATAGTTGCTCAAGCAAAGGAAGTCAATTTCACACCGAAGTTGTTCGTAGGAGCGCCTCCGGGCTGGCCTGCAAATTATGGAAAGAACCCTCTAGCTGAGAACGTAATCCTCTACGGTATGTGGTCACCAACGTTGAGCGATGTTAGTCCAGCTGCAGAGCGTTTCTTCAATGCGTACGTAAAGATGTACGGTGAAGAACCTACGGGTTATTTTGCCCCACTTGGTTACATAAACATCTACTTCTTGGCAGAAGGTATAAAGAAGGCAGGGTCTTTGGACAAAAACGCTGTAATCAAAGCATTAGAAACAGTACAGTTTAAGGATACAGCCCTTGGTGAACCATTGAAGATTACTCCAAGTAGGGTAATAAAACATCAAGGATTCAAGTATCAAAAGATTTTGCAGTGGCAAAATGGAAAACAACAGGTCATTTGGCCGCTTGATTTAGCAACTGCTAAATTAGTGTACCCATTCTCATTCAAGAAATAGAACACGCTAAATTTCTTCATCGAAAACGGGGTGGAGGGTCATTCCTTCCCCCGTTTCATTTGAGATAGTACATATTTGTGGAGGTGAAAATAGTGAATGCCAAGCCTTTTCATCTTAATAGAACTCTCCTGATCTTGATAATACTTCTTGTGGTAATTGCCATCTGGAAACCTGTGGCCTTGATCTATGGATTGCAGAGAGGTGGATTGTACGCGCTGATAGCCTTACCTTTAGCTTTGATACTTGGCATTATAGGTATACTGAATTTGGGACACGGTGATTTCTTAACGTTAGCCATGTACATAGGATACTTACTCTTCGAGAATTTAGGGATTGACCCTCTATTATCGATGATTCCTTTGTTCTTCATATTCCTTGCCTTGGGCATGGGCATTTACATGCTTACAATCAAATATGTGTTGAAATCTGGCGAGTTGAATCAATTGATTTTGACGTTCGGAATATCGATGGTGATCATCCAAATGGCAGAGCTTATTTGGACAACACGTCCAAGAAATCTTTATGTCTCATACGCCTCTTCTTCCGTATCTTTTCTGGATTTTTCCGTTGGAACGTACGAATTTCTTTACCCCATTTTGGCAATTCTTGTGCTAATTGCATTGAGACTATTTTTGAAAAAGACTAAATTAGGTCAAGCAGCAACTGCAGTTGGTCAAAATCCAAGAGGGGCTGAGATAGTTGGAATCGATACAAACCGAGTATACTTCACTGTTTTCAGTATTTCGATTGGCATTTTAGGAATAGCTGCTGGCGTGATGCTTCCAAGGACTTCTGTCTTTCCTTTGACAGGTAGTCCATACACCTTAAAATCATTTGCCCTCGTGGCAATGGCGGGCCTTGGTAATCTAAATGGCATATTAATTGGTGGTATTGCCTTGGGAATTGCGGAGGCTGTAATTCAGTCTATACCTGGATATGGCGGCTGGTCAGATTTGGTGTTCTTCGGAGTGTTGCTAGCTGTCATACTAACACGTGCATATAGGAGGTCGGAGTCATGAAAAATCGAATTGGTTTGACAATCGCTGTTGCAGGTTTGTTATCTATCATGATATCCTTACCTTATTATTCCGGAGCCTATTTTCTCTCAGTTACGATGACGATCCTTCTAAACATGACGTTAGCAGTGAGCTGGGATATGATGTTGAGGACGGGGCAGCTATCTTTTGGCATAGCCGGATTTTTTGGTATAGGCTCGTATGTTTCCATAGTTGCCGTTTCGAACTTTGGTATAAACAACGTTGTCAGTATATTCTTGGCTGCAGCGTTTGTTGCGGTGATAGCGTTGGCGCTTGCGTTCGCAATTCTGAAACTTCGTGGAATATATTTTGCGATAACGACACTTGCGTTAACTATGGTCTTTTCAGTCATCGTAAGAAACATGCCTACACTAACTGGTGGTTCTGGTGGAAAGGTGCTGTACAATACCATCTTCAATGGTGATACGACGAAAATATACTGGCTGATTCTGACGATGGCACTATTTACGATACTGCTGTCAATAGTATTTGAAAAGACACGCATCCATTATGCGATAAGTTCGATAAGGAATGATGAAGTGGTGGCAAAGTCTAGCGGCATAAACGTATTCAAATATTTAACGATATTGTTCGTGATAACTGCCATGATTCAGGGTGTTGCAGGCGCCATTTACACTCAACAGTATGGTTTCGCATATCCGGAGACAGCATTTTCTTTGGACTTTCTCATGTTACCAATGGCAATGGCACTAGTTGGCGGAATCTACTCAACGTGGGGTTCTGTAATCGGCTCTGTAGTTTTAGGTCTTGTTGCAGAGTATCTTAGACTGGTAATGCCACATGGTAGCAGAATCATATACGGTATAATCGTGATTTTGATAATAATGTTCCTGCCAAAAGGAATCTATGGCACAATTGAGAATAGACTGAGAGCTACGAGGAGTGGTGCGAGAGAATGATCTTCGAAGACAATCCCTGTTTAAGATAAAGTGGAAAACGCAGGTAGTTATATAATCTGCAATTCATGGGAGGGAAACTTTATGCCGATGTTGGAAACCAAACATTTGACTAAGAGATTTGGAGGACTTGTAGCAGTCGACGATGTAAGTTTGAAGATAGACGAAAAGGAAATACTTGGAATAATAGGTCCAAATGGTGCTGGTAAGACGACGCTAGTTAGCCTGATATCTGGTCTGATTTATCCCACGCAAGGCGAGATCATATTCAATGGAAAAAGTGTTGAAAAATTGCCCGAATTTGAAAGAAGTAGAATGGGACTCGCAAGAACGTTTCAACTGGTAAGACCACTTCAACAATTCACAGGGCTTGAAAATATCATGGTAGGTGCACTCTTTGCCGCAGGTGAGAGCCTTAAAATGGCAAAAGAATCTGCAAACGAAGTGTGCGATCTTTTAGAATTCGATCGGAGAAATTTGCACATAGACAAGCTCACCGTTCTCGACTTGAAAAAAATCGAAATTGGTAGGGCGTTGGCGTCAAGACCAAAGATATTGTTCTTAGACGAGGTCATGGCTGGGCTCAATTCAGATGAAACGTGGCAGATGATTTCACTCATAAAAAAGCTGAGAAACAGTGGTATAACGATAGTCATAATAGAGCACATCATGGGAGTAATTAAGGAGTTAACTGATAGAGTTGTCGTGCTAGATTCCGGTAAAGTCATAGCTGAAGGACTTTACACAGAAGTTTCAAAGAATCCCAAGGTTATCTCAGCATACTTAGGGGAGGAAGAATGATGCTGAAAATAGAAAACTTAAATGTAAAATATGGAAAGATTCAAGTTATCTGGGACTTGTCTATGTCGATCGGAAACAATGAAGCAGTTGGCATATTTGGACCGAATGGTGCTGGTAAGACAACTTTGATAAATACCTTGCTTGGATTTTTGAAACCAGAATCTGGTAAGATAATATTTGAAGATAATTCACTCATAGGACTTAAAACCCACGAAATAGCAAGACGGGGCATTTCTGTGGTACCACAAGAAAGAGAACTCTTCCCATTCATGACGGTCGAAGAGAATTTGAAGCTGGGCGCAGCATACATACCACATGCACTGAATAAAGTAGACGAGAACTTAGAACTTGTTTTTGGAATCTTTCCCATACTCAAAGAAAGACTAAAGCAGCAAGCTGGTACACTAAGTGGTGGACAGCAAAGGATGTTGGCAGTTGGTAGGGCATTGATGGGAAGTCCAAAACTGCTCATACTCGATGAGCCTTCACTGGGATTGCAACCATCGCTTGTCATAGAATTATTCCAAAAATTGAAAGAGATCAAGAAACTAGGTGTCTCGGTACTACTAACTGAACAAAATGTGAAGCAAGGACTCAAGGTAATTGATAGAGGATATGTACTGGAGAATGGAAGGATAGCGATGGAAGAGACGTCTCAAAAATTGGCCAGTAGTCCACACATTCAAAAATCTTACTTGGGCGTCTGAAATAGTTTTCGTAAGTTGAGCAAGGCTGAAGAAACAAGAAAGGGGATGTACGTATGCCTACATTGAATATCGACAAAGAGATAGAAATATACTACGAACTCTCTGGAAATCTGGAATCGAAAGAGACCGTTGTATTTCTTAATGGAGTCATGGCCTCTGTGAGCAGTTGGAGGCAATTCACTCCTGCGTTCGAGAAATTTGGATATAAAATTCTCCTATTTGACTTCAAAGGTCAAGTGAAATCCAGCAAACCTCAAGGGCCATATACTTTTGCAGAGCATGCATACGAACTGAAGACACTTTTGGATTTTCTAAATATCGATGAAGTGAATTTGATAGGCACATCGTACGGTGGAGAAGCCGCTTTGAAGTTTGCAATACTCTTCCCAAATTATGTAAAGAATATGGTGATCATCGATTCTGTAAGTGAATTGGACGAGGTGTTGAGATTTTTCATAAAAAGCTGGATAGACCTTGCTCAATCTGGTGATGGAGAAAAATTCTTCTATGGTATTATGCCGACAATCTATAGCGATTCTTACATAAGAACACACTTTGAGGAGTTGGTGAAGAGGGCTGAAGGAACTGCCTCGATGCCAAACGATTACTTTATCGGACAAGTTTATCTATACGAGACGTTTCTGAACGATGTTTACATGACAAACGAGCTCAACAAGATACAATGTCCGACAGCCATCGTCTGTGGAGAAAAGGATATCTTGAAGCCAAGGAAATTTTCAGAAATCATTGCCAACAACATCTCGAATTCGGAATTGGCGATTATTCCAGACTGTGGCCACGTGGCTATATTTGAAAAGCCACAAGAACTGCTCTCACTTTCATTAGGATTTCTATTGAAAAACAGGTGACAGAAGTTATTGCGAATGGGGGAGTCAGAATGTCATTTAAGAGTATTCGTGGGCGCATAGTATTTATCGTTATGGTTATATATATCCTACTTGGTTTGTCAATTGCTTTCAATGTATATTCACTCTTCAATTCCAACAAGGGATTGGGGAAGTATAAGCTCATGGCAGATGATGTGAATTTATTCTCGCAAGCTGAGTCAAATTTGTCTCAAGCAGCTTTGTCTCTAAGCTCATACATCAAGAGCTTTGACAAACAGATGGAAAATGAATTCATAAAGAACATTGAAAATGTTAGTGCAAGCCTTTCCAAACTCTCCAATTATGATTTGAGCCGATTTAATGACTCACTGACTAACTATCGCACTCTTTTCGACAATTTAGTCTCTTCAAATGATTCAAAAAAGAGCCTTATCCAGAACTTCTCATCACTTGGCACTGAGTTAGAAAACAGTGTGAATAATTTCATAGAACTGAGCCAACAGGCAGGAAATACAACATTACCCATATATGCTCAAAGAATTTTGGAAATAAAGAACACAATTCTTGACCTTTCCTCAAAGTACTTCTCTTCCTTCTCCGAAGGAGATAGAGATAACGTTCTCAAGGAGTTTGAAAACTTGGAACTGCAACTTTCAACACTGAAGTACAGCATCGTTGAAGAAGAATTGAATGATCCATTCACTGCTTTGAACGATTCAGTCACAAAATTCAAGGATGTTTTCAACCAAATTGTTCAGATGACCGAATCTGAAGGTCCAATAATTCAGCAGATGGAAGAGACTAGAGTAGCATTGATGAATATGTTAGAGAGCCAGTTGGCTAAACTGAGAACAGAGCAAAACACGCTTGGCCCAAGCTTGGTGAGAGAAAACAACAGTGCAGTACTCCTAACCCTTGCATTGGCAATAGTTGCATTTGGTGTATCTTTGGTTATGATTGCATATCTGATAAGGAGTATAACGAAACCCTTATCAGAATTCGAGAACGGGATAAATCAATTCAAAGAAGGAGATTTGACAGTTAACTTTGAAAGCAAGAATAGGGATGAGATAGGGCAGATGGCTAGTGCATTGTCAGCAATGAGCGAGGAACTGAGAAAATCTATTGGTTCGATAAAGGATGTGGCTCAAAAGATACAGGATGCATCGATAGAATTGTCAAGGGCAGCTCAAGAAAGCAGAGAAAATTCCGAAATACTTAGAGCACAGATGGATACGATACAGAAAAATGCGGAAGAAACTGCAGCAAATGGAGAGGAAGTAACAGCCGGTGTAAACGAAGTGGCAAGAGCGGCTGAAGGGATTTCTCAAGATGCACAGAGGCTGAACGAAGAAGCTGAAAAAACAAATAAAGCGGCTGAAGAAGGGAGTCAGATAATACTAAACATAAGCGAGTCGGTAAAGATAGCCGTAGAACAAACAGAACACAGTCAAGAAGAGGTAAGAACACTTGCGGAAAACGTCAAAAATGTGCAGAACATTGTAGAAACGATAAATTCAATAACGGAGCAGACAAATCTGTTAGCACTGAATGCAGCGATAGAGGCCGCAAGAGCAGGAGAAGCAGGAAAGGGCTTTGCCGTAGTGGCAGATGAAATACGAAAACTATCAGAAGAATCTAGGAATGCGACGTATGAAATAAGCCAGATATTGGCAACTATTACTCAGGGAACGAGTAAGGTTAATGAGTCCACAAGCAAAGTGGTAGGAACAATAGAAGAAATAAACAAGGGCATGGATGGTGTACTGAGCAGTTTTGAAAACATAAAGGAAAGAATACTCAAGATGAACCAAGGCATAGAGAATATGAGTGCAAGTGCCGAGGAACAAAGTACAAGTGCCCAAGAAATAAGTCTAACTATGGATAGAGTTGCCAAGGCGATTACAGAGATAAGCCAGCAATTGGAAAATTCAAGAAAAGTGATAGAAAAGCAGCTCAATCAATCAGTACAGACCAGTGATGATGCGAGAGAATTGAGCGAGATATCTGAAGAACTAAAAAGGCTCACTGAACGTTACAAGATATAGAAAATGTGAGGTTTTCTGGGACCCCACAAATACGAAATATTATGAAAAGCAAATTTAATCTATTATTTCTTGAACTCACGACGCTTGTGTGATAGATTTTTTATGTTGGCAAACACAAGCGTGTAGTCGTGGGGGGTAAGAAAAATGGAAAAACAGACGGTTGTTGTGATAGACTTTGGGTCACAATACACTCAACTCATCTTGAGGCGCATTAGAGAACTTGGTTTTTACAGCGAGCTTGTACCGTACGATGAAAAAGAAGAAAACATTACCAAACTCCAGCCCGTTGCATTCATCCTATCAGGTGGCCCATCAAGTGTCTACGATGAGGACTCTCCGAAAATCCCGGAATATGTTTTTAAAAGTGAACTTCCTACATTAGGCATATGCTATGGACTCCAAGCCCTTGTTCATCAACTTGGTGGACATGTTGAAAAATCACTGCATAGAGAATTCGGACCTGCAAAGCTCTTTATCAAAAGGCACGTTGGTATATTCGATGGTCTACCAGAAGAATTCACAGTCTGGATGAGCCATTCCGATAGAGTTGAGAGATTGCCTGATGGTTTTGAAACCATTGCCACGAGTGAAAATTCACCATATGCAGCTATTAGAAGTATCGACAATAGATATTACGGTGTGCAATTTCATCCAGAAGTTGTTCACACGCAGAATGGAAAGGAAATATTGAGAAATTTCCTAGAAAAAGTGGCAGGTCTTAGGCCAAACTGGTCTATGCAGAACTTTGCACAACGCATGATAGAAGAATTGAAAGAAAAGATAAAAGATGGAAAAGTGATACTTGGACTATCCGGTGGCGTTGATTCTTCCGTCGTTGCAATGTTACTACATAGAGCAGTTCCAGATAGGTTTATTCCCATATTCGTAGATACAGGTTTGCTCAGAAAAGACGAGGGAAAGGATGTTATAGAACAGTTCGAAGCGATAGGCATGAAGATTCACTATGTAGATGCCTCTGATAAGTTCTTTAACGTTCTTGGCGGTATAGAAGACCCGGAAGAGAAGAGAAAGAGAATTGGTCACATGTTCATAGATGTGTTCTATGAAGAATCGATGAAGTTGAAAGAGGAATTCGGTGATATAAGGTACTTGGCACAAGGTACACTCTATCCAGACGTAATCGAGAGTAAAGTTGCGGAGAGAAAGGCTGGTGCGAAGATAAAAACGCACCACAACGTTGGCGGGCTGCCTGAGAATATGCCATTTGAAATCATAGAGCCACTGAGATATCTATTTAAAGACGAAGTCAGAGCGCTTGGTAGAGAGTTAGGATTGCCGGAAAATATACTTGGCCGTCACCCATTCCCGGGACCGGGACTTGCCGTGAGAATCATCGGTGCAGTAGACAGGCAATCGGTAGACATCTTGCAAAATGCAGATGCCATATTCATACAAGAACTCAAAAGATGGCAACTGTACGATAAAGTGTGGCAAGCATTTGCAGTCTTGTTGCCTGTGAAGAGTGTTGGTGTGATGGGTGATTACAGAACATACGAAAATGTTGTAGCACTCAGAGCGGTCACGAGTGAAGATGGTATGACAGCAGATTGGGCAAAGCTACCGCATGAATTTCTGAACCACGTTGCAAAGAGGATAGTCAATGAGATAAAAGGCATCAACAGAGTTGTGTACGATATAACCTCAAAGCCACCCGCTACTATCGAGTGGGAATAGGATTCCGAAGAAGGATCATCGTGACATCGTCCGACTGAACTGGTGATTTTCTGAGTTTGAGCGTTTTAAGATATATGCTACTCAGATTGTCATCTTTCGAGACCATCTTTGCCAGTCCTTCGGAGCCGAGCATACCATCTTTCGTCTCAAGCTCGCTTATTCCATCTGTGTAGATGAACAAAGGACCATCGTTCAAATCGTATACGTTCACAACATCGTCGGAATATTCTTCTGAAAAACCGAACCCAACAGGTATAACATTGTTCGTTTCAAGCACCTGTGATGTTGCGATGTTTATCGGTGAAGGATGACCTATATCTATGAACTTGTACTTTGAGCCTTCAAGTTTTCCGATAATCCCAGTGAAATAAAGTCCTTCAAGTTGATACTTTGTCAATTCGTTCTCTATCAAGAATGGTATGTTATTTATATGTGGTTCGTATGCAATGACGGTATCTACAACCGTTCTTAGTAGCATAGAAATAAGCGATGCGGCTACACCATGTCCGCTGATGTCTATAATGCCAATCCAAGGGAAATTGTAATAAATCATATCGCCACCGAGGCCTGCAGATGGACGGTAAAAAAATTCGATGTGTTCTTCATCCTTGGGTACAAATGCCTGCTGTATCTTTATCGCTAACGACATGTCCTTGTCGGCATTCTCGGCGTCCGTAAACAGTTCTATACCACCGAGTACCTCACCATCTTCTGTCTTGATTGGAAGGCCAAATATGGAAAATGGTTTACGCTTACCAGATTTGGTCAATCCATAAACTGAAAATGGCAATTGAACCGGTGAACCATTTTTCATCGATTGGTAAAGCGGACATAGGTCAGTTGAACAAAGTGGAATCCCCGTTTTATCCACGTGATTCAATATCTGGTCTGCACAACGTTTACCAACCACTTCTTGCGGCATGTATCCCGTTAACTCGCGTGCCGCTCTATTCCAAAATACGATTGTCCTTGCTTTATTTACTACATAGGCAGGCATAGATATATCATCAAGAAATTCGAGTGAATCTTTCTCTTTCAGATATTCAGTTAATGTTTGATTCGTCACGTATCACCACATCCTTTGTGTTTGCTGTGTTTATCCCGAACTATTAGAACTGTTGAAACTCTCAGAATTGCGAATTTATCGATGCCTCTTCATTGAGTACTTTAGATATCTGCTCAACGTACTTTTCGTATGCCTCATGCGAATACAACATCTCTTTTGTCAATTTAAAAGCCTCAACATCCACAGAGTTGTTACCCTCAATAGACACCAAAAAATCATCCCATTTCTGTGCATCTATCTCCGCCTTCTCCGTGGGCATCACGACATAAACTCTCGTGTTTGGCAGTATCCTCCAAAATTCGTCTATGTACAGTGTTGGACTTGTTGCATCGATGTTGCCAATGCACCGACCAATTTGATTTTCCGCAATGAAAAATAGAATAGTCCTCTGCGGTGTATAAAAACAGCTTTGGTCTACAAGAAAGCACACATCACCTTTCAACCTATTCTCACTTGGCGAGATTGGTATTTGCTCTGCTAATACGATGCTATCTTTGTATCTTCTGTACATCGATGGATAAAGATTCTTCGGTTCATCTATCAAATACGAAAGGATCGTTGTCACCACTGTATCGTCACCATCGTCCGCATATCTGAGGTCGAAAAAAGTCCTTGAACCTTCGGAAGAAGTTCTTGCAACTTCATCGAGCTGCTCGGTTACAGACTGCATCTGTTTCTTATCTTCAACGGAGAACGTATTTATCTTTACGAACGTATCTGCACCTTTTGAAAACACGAGAATAGGATTTGTATACTTGATATCCTTTTGCGTCGTTTTTACATATGATACACGCTGGGCGTACGAATCTGGCATCATATACGTCAGCTGGACACTATTTGCGTCGATTATCACCGGATACGTATAAAGTAGCTTATCGACAAAAGAGTACTCCTGCTTGTATTCATCTAACGTTGGGAAAAGCTTGCCATATTTTTCAATTATCTGATCAATCGGATATCCGTTTATGGTCAATATCTTTGCACCTACGGGTACCTCGCACTCACTCTCAACAACAATTACTTCATTGTCAATGTACTTGAACTTCAGCGGAAGCCTTCCATCTTTCTTCTTGAGTGGGAATTCGATCCTTGTAACACCATCTTTCAACGTAGATAACATAGGTGCTATG
>ENA-UPTA01004664-UPTA01004664.1-activated-sludge-metagenome-genome-assembly--contig:-NODE-4664-length-12903-cov-9.095579_pt1 | contig 12903 bp, 6 predicted proteins | sample MGYA00238184_ERZ773361 | MGnify/ENA primary metagenome ERZ773361 (study PRJEB29100, sample SAMN05720205) | activated sludge metagenome | isolation source: anaerobic digester from wastewater...
ACGGATGGTATCATACCCACCCCTTTCGATAAGCGTTAATTGCTTTTTACTCTTTTTGCCATTTTCAACGTTTGTTGAAAATGGCTTTAGTAATAATCCATTCCCGCTTGCACCGCCAAGAAACAAGCCTACTTTTGAATAGTCTATATACACAATGCGCCGTTGTCATCAATTTATCGCCAAGGACTGGTTCATAGAATATTTATTTATATCAATCTGTTGCGCTATGGACGCGTTCCTATAGACACATTTTATATACAGGGCCACCGTTTATTTAATTTATCTCGTGTATAGGTAGCGGGTATGTTTCAGGGTGCCACGCTTTCCTATTTCACCGGTATCAAACAGCTTTCGTAACATATTCTGTAATCGTCTTCGAGGAATTTCCTTGCCAATTCGCTCATGTATCTCACTAATGCTTCCTTCCCTGTATATTTCCAGATCCCGAAGTATCAGTTCGTGCAGCCGATGCTTTTCGATCCCCCTCAAGGTTGTACTCCCTTTAAATTCGAGTTTGCGAAGCAGGTCAGGATTCACAGAATATATTTTACCCTTGGCCTTGCCCTTTGATATAACCAAATTCCATCCAATTAAGCGGTCAAGCCAAGGGTGCATTGCCTCGGCATTCTTAAGTTCAAGCAACCGCGCAAGCTGAATAGCCGTAGAAGCCTCATTTTGAGCCAGCAGGCCAAGGCAAATCTTTTCCTTTTGAGACAGTTGATAATACTCATCCGCTTTGGTGATTAATTCGATAATTTTCGTATTCATAATGCGCTTACGTATGGTCACCTCAACACGATCCGGTCCTTCCAGAGGCTCAGGCGGCAATTTTCCTTTGGAGAGCAGTGCTTCGTAAAGCATGTCATAACCGCTTCCTTCTCGTTCCATAAGTTTCAGGTCATGAAAGACACGGGCAAGACACTCGTTTCGGCGCACGGTAACGTGCAAAATGTTTTGTGGCGTAACCCCCAGAGGAAATAGCCCGGGATTGACAATTTGCAGCCTGTCTGGAAACAGGTTGATAAATATGTCGCCTCTTTGTGTATAGGGTCTGTGGACCAACGCATTTGTCAAAAGCTCCCGAATAATCACCTCATCATAATGGGGTACATTTTGCGGATAGAGCCCATCCCGAATTTCATATCCATCTTTCCAGTCCGACACGTCTTTCCACACTGCCTCAATCATTTCCATCGGCGTCAAACTGTAGTCGTCCCACGTCATTTTACTTACCTTGGCACCCGTCTCATCATACTTGATAAATTGAATAACCGGTGCCGTTCCCAATCGGGCGCGGTCTTCACGTCGGCCAACACACAGGATTCCCAGATTGGTCAGATACTTTCCACGGACAAGCAGGTAATGATTCAGCAATTCTTCATCGGTTTTAACTTTTACAGGTGCCTTGACACGATCCGAGGCACGGATACCCTTGCAAAACATGTGAAGCTTTACTGGATCGCTCTGCGTGCGTGATACTTGCGTAGTTGTCATTGTTTCCCAGGGATACGCTGCTCGCTCATTGGCAAGCCGCATGACTTCATCGCCAACTACCGGTCTGCTGCTGTCGGAAACACGGATATAGTAGCGTCCGTCGGATGTGGATGCAACGCCGATACCCCGTTGAACATCCAAGTCGATATATTCGCCACCGTTCTCGGTCGTTACAATGTGCGGAGCGACAACGACGCCGACGGTATTTTCTGTAATGCGTTTGCGAATTGTGTCCAAAAGAGCTGGATTGATCCGCTGGTTGAACGGCGGCAGCAATTCTCCATCTTCAATGCCGATTAGGAGACTTCCTCCCTGAGCATTGGCAAATGCGACACAATCCTTGGCAATTTCTGCATAGTTTGCCGTTTGCCCGGTTACAGACCTTAAAGATTTACGATCGACATGCTGACCTTCTATGCTCATACCATCACCTCAAATATCCCCTTATATTCGTTTTTTTGCAATGAAAGAGCTGTCGTCACCCTCCTGGAAATAAATTCTGCCGGTCAATATATCACCTTCTTTGCTTCATAATTCAATTTTGATAATTTCCTATCATGCGCTTGTCATGTAATCGTATCCAATGCATCCATATTCATTGAATCCCAAAATGATACATCCGCCCAGAACGTCAAGTCAGTCCAATTATTCACCTTGTGTCGTTCACATCCCAGCTTGAATTTCTCGCGCAGCTCGTCACCAGTTGAAATACCTGTAATGTCGACCAGCCGAGGAAAGTGCTTATGCTGCGTTGCGCGCACAAAGAGAGGGAATCGTGTTCCTCCGCGTCCTGAATAGACCAGCGTGTGTGGATACCAGCGCTGATCATCAGATAAAAGTATAATAAGCATCACAACAAGCTCTGCTTGCATAATATCGGAAAAAGGAATGTCTTTGCGAGTTGCTCGTTCCTTAATAACATCAGCAATTAAACTTATTCTTTTGAGGTTCAGACGCTTCTTGCGAAATTCCAGAGCGTCTGAATGTGCATAAAAACGGTCAAAAGAGACAAAGTTACGACCTGGATGCGACTCGGATTCTGGAAGTAAGTAATGGGTCGTAACGATGCCGTGTATAATGCCGAACTTTTCTTGCTTGACTAACACGGCGAGCAAATACAGAAACATCTCGTATACAAATATTCTGTGAGCGTCAAACCATGATTCACTCCACTGCATGACCTCTGGTGGCCGATGTTTCAACACCAGTAACTTTTCGAGAAAATCTATAAGTATCTTTTCTGTTTCTGAGTCGGGTCGTAAGGCTGTTTCCAGGAGAAGCCAGTCTATCAACTGATCACGCAATGGTAACATCGTGCGGAGATCTTCCAGAATTTTTTCATCAATAAATTCAACTTGAGGATCCTTTCGTATGCGTAAGCCATCTGCAAAACTTAATGCTGCGTCCAAGAAGTCATTCCGGCAGAGTGATACAGTGGGCTTGCTATTGACCATGGCGTCGCGCAATGCGATGAATTTGCCAATGGTTGGAAGCATAGGTTTAGTCGCATCAAAAGTTAGGTATGATGGTGTGGTGCCAAGAACTGGTTTTTGATGTATTGGCTTTCCGTAAAGCACTCGGATGAGACGCTCCCAATTGTCATTCGCTGCTTCAGGGGTGCTGAAGTCAATCCAGATGCGTGACTTCAGGAAGATGGGCAAATGGGGTTCATTGTCGGTTTGTCGCTCGGAGACCAAAGGGATGAACTTCTGTTGATCAACTTTATCATAAACTTCTTTTGATATGATTTGAGACTCTGTCCCAACGCCTGCCTCGCGGTTATCCGCTTTCTTAGCATATTCCTGATCTGAGAATATAAGAACGTGCGTCACCGTTTTATCGGTTACCATTTTCTCCATGAAAGCGTATTTGTCTTGCCCCTCTGACAGTTCCCACTGGTCGAGTATAACATCGACCCCATCATTTACGAGGCGTTCGGCGTACAAACGAATTCGCTCACAGTGGCCTGCTGTTGACCAGCAATAGGAAATAAACACCTTAGGTTTTTCGTTTGTCATGGTTCACTCACATTTATCCGTAGCATAGTAATTAATACTTCATGACTATTTATGATCATCAGACTTCTCACAATATTTCTCTTTGCCCAAAAGCGGTCCAGGCGGTGGCGTAGTCGGCTTCGCGGTTGCAGCGGTCGAAAGGGGCGGTATAGGTGATGGTGCGCTCCAAGGGGCCGCCAGGGAACGTGTCGTCGATGATGGTGCGGGAGACGGTTCCTGATTTCATATCCTTGATCTCGTTCCATTCCGGGCGCGAGAAGCCCACGCCGGGAAGGCCCTTGCTGACCGTGAAAACGATGCGGCCGTTTTGATCGTACCAGGTGTCGTTTTCATTCTGGCGCAGGACGGGAAACTGGATGCGGTAGATGGTGCAGAGCTCGTCGAGGGTGAGGCCCAGGGCCATCGCCGCCAGAACGTCGATTTCCACAAGCGCCTGACGCCGTTCGTAATCCGTCCGCAGTGCGCAGTTGCGCTGCCACTTGGGTGTCAGATTAGCGAATTTGACGTTGTCCAGGCGAGGATCATCCTTTGTCCAGCGTTCCTTCTTGAAAGTTTCGTCCCAGCATTCCTCCCAAAGCTCGGCATAATGGGTGGTGAGGCAATTAAGCAATAGGGTTCGTACAATGATGTCCATAATAACAGATGGTGCTGGCATTGTAGGAATAAGTCCCGGAATAGCACCCCTACCAGTAGTCTTGACAAAAAAATCAAACGGTAAGCTCGAAAAAAAACCAGCCATATTAACCAGCAGAATTATCTCTTCAAAAGCTATACTAAGACATGTATGTATATGTCCTGCTTGTTTTGGCATAATACAGGAGACCAACGTTCGCTCACCTGCTTGGCTAAGCATAAATCTTGATATCAATTGGTAATATTCTGTAATTCTGATTGTGTTATTGCTCCAAGGTACTTTTGGTGTCCGAGTTAAATACGACTCTAAATCACATGCCGGCACATAATTTGTTCGAGGAAGGTAATCGTCTGGAATAACGGTTAGATCGAGTACGTCATAATGCCCTTTCTCTGTACACAGGTTTCTCGGCGTTTTTGATAAAGGTCTTCCCATGTGAAAGTGGGGTCCTGAAAAGATCATTTCTACCGCTGAATTGACAAAGCGGGTTTCCCTCTTGATTATGCAAGCTTTCTGGGCATTGGTTTCATCCCACATAACCGTTGACAAATATTTACCTTCCAGATCCCCCAACCGTTTTGGTTGATCAGTAAATTTTCTTAGTACTTCCACGATCTGCTTAGAATGAGCAACGGGAAGGCGCGCATGAATAGCAGGAGTTCCTAATTCATCATAAAGCTTCGCAAAAAGGGTCAACGCATCTACATTGACAGAGATGATTCTGTCACTATGCCCGCTTATATTCCATTGATCTTCTGGCGTCTTGATACCACCACAAGATCCATAACCATTGTGATTTATCGAGGCATCGATAGTGCTGGGATGAAATAGATTCGATATGTGCACAAATGATTCAGACGGATAATTATTGTAAATATTGATGCTGTACTTTTCACGGTCACCAATAGGAAAAAGTATTAACTGGTTTTGAAACTGGAAATGATATCGAAGCTTCGGGTAGAGAACCTCCCGAAGTCTACCTCCCTTTGGATCATCATAAATGCCATCAGGATGAAGAAAACCTGAAACACCATGAGCTGTACCTACATTCCACGCCTGTGGGAGGAAGCATCTATAGAGATTTGATTGCATTCCCCTCAGAACGGGATAATTCTGGAGTGCGTTCAAGAAATTCTGCGTCCCTTCAAATGACACGTATTCACACAGGTATTCATTACGGATGCCCAGCTTCTTGATTGTTTCCTCCCGTATTGCGGCCATTTGCGACGCCGAGACATTCCGAAGGACAAACAATGGATCGTAATCGCCCAGAAGCCCGCCTTCGTTCCACTCAATCTTGATCCATGGCGGATTCCCGACATTCAGATCAAAACCGCCATGATCGGCAAAGAGGTCGGCAAAGGCAAGTTCCCAGTGGTGGAAATGATGCTGCGCCGCCAGATCACGAACCAACGCGAGCCGTTTGATACCTTCATCCTTATCGCAGAGGGCATTGACATTGACGAATCCAAATTCATTGGTGTAATCCATTTCCGCCTGGACGGGATGATTGTCGGGAATAAGAGTCAATTGCTCGCCTGCGGCCGGTTTCGCCTCATAAACTGTCCCTTCCAAAATGAGCGACAAGTCCATCAGAAATTCGTCGCGTGAAGGCAGTTTGTCCGCTTCCTGAATAGGCCAGAACCACAGGGAACACCAATAGTCCATAACCAGTTTCAGCCGCCGGAAGGGGCTCGCGTGCTCTGCGCCCTCCGACAGGATTTCCCGGCTGAAGAGTTCGTCCTTCTCTTTTGTTGTGAGCCGGTGCTTATAGATATTCCCATCGTCATAACCGAAGAAACGGTAGGCTTCGCGCGTCATCGCACGAACCTTACGACTTTGCTCTACATGGCGCATCCAGAGCTTATCAGCGGCAGCGGAGAGCCGGATGAGCGTCTCTATCTCCCCGGCGCTAAACGGTTTAATGAAATCTTTACGCCACGCTTTTATTTTGTCCGTCTCACTTTTAGCCATTCCCCGGACAACCCGGTCGGTATAGTTGGCCATTCCCGCGTCAGGAAGCAGGAAGTGATAAATCGTTTTTTTCGGTCGTATCTGGCCAAGAGGGATGCGCTCCGGCACAACGTCCAGCCATGTCTTTTGTCCTCGTCGATTTTCTTCCAGAAGTTCCGCCGCAAAAACCTGCCGCCTTGCACCGATGAGCGAGTTACCGCAGACAAGCTGATTGCCGAACCAGGGGATGATGGGTGCGGTCTCCCCCTCACCCCAGCCCTCTCCCGCAAGGGGCGAGGGAGTTGCAATGTGCATGGCGTTTAGCCACAGGGAGACTTCGGCCAGTTCCACTGCGACCGGGTTTAAGTCCACACCGAAGACATTGTTGTCGGCCATGAAGGCTTTGACTTTCTGCTTTTCCTTCCCATAGGCGTCATGCGCGATGATTTCGCCCGTTTCTTTTTGCTTTCTGTCCAGATAGGCCTCGGCCAGTTGATTGATGGCTTCGTTGAGGAACGCGGCGCTACCCATCGCCAGCTCGCAGACAGTGAGTTTCAGAATGTCATCCGCCGTCTTATCTTTCAGGAGTTCTTTCAGGGCATACTTCACCAGGCAGCGGGTCAGCACTTCGGGCGTATAATAGGAGGCCGTCTTCTCGCGGTTGCGCCCGGCCAGGCGATAAATGAAAGTCCCGCGGGTATAAATCTTCAAGGTGCCATCGGAATTGTAAACCCGTTCGGATTCTTCGTATTGAGGAAAATCCTCGGCATTGACAAAGAAAGCTGCCTCCAGTTCATTGACTTCCGTTCCCGCTTTTTTGACCTCGTAAAGATCTGCCTCGGCAAAAAAACCACTGTAGGAAAGCAGGCCTTCATAGACAGCGCCCAACTGGTTGATACCTAACTGGGCATAACTGATTCTCCCCCGTCGATGATTCCCAGCAGTGGCCCGGGACAGAGACAATAGTTCGATAACTTTCTGGAGAGGCGCATTGCGGAACTTCACGCCGTTTAAAAGGGGCGTTCGCGCCGGATCAAACAGATGGCTGCTTAAAGGAAAAAGACGAAATACGGGGCGCTGCTCGGCAAACGCCATTTCCACCGTCTTTTGTTCATAGTTGAATCCTTCAAAGATGAGGCGGAAAAGCATCCGTAGCGAGTCATTTATAAAAAAACCATTTTGCGAGGGCTCTTCCGTCAAGGGCTGCAACTCCAGATCCCGGAGGTCTTCCAGGCTGTAGCCGGTGCGGTATTCTTCGCTGTTCATGGGGGCATAGCCCAATTCCGGCCGGGCCTCGATATAGAGGAGAAACAGAAGCCGATACAAATAGCGCAGGCATTCACGGGTGAGCTGATCGGCCATGTCCCGGCGGTAAATCTTTTCATTACGGACGTTGCGGATATAGTGGATGGCCTCGTTGCCCAATATCTCGACGGCTTCTCGTGCGGAATATTTCAGGTCTTCGGATACGGCAAAGGCATGCTTGTGCGAACTTTCATCGAGGGTGTCGAGCAGGCTTGTTCCGTCTTCCGGACAAATGCTCTCCCGATGCAGCAGGGCTGACATGGCCCGCAAGGTCGTCGGCACCCGGCGGCTGAGAATCTCCGGAAGGTCGAAACGCAGGAAGCGTCTTTCGTTCCATTTGCTGCGATCCAGAAGAATCACGGAGGAAAGGTTCAGCAGAAGAATCCAGCGGGGCGGCTCGGCCAAGGTGAAGATTTGTTTGGTGATGATCTCGGTGAGTGTCAGATCCGGCAGAATTTTTTCCGCGTCAGCGTTTCCATATTGCGCCTTCAGAAAGCTGCTTTCCAGAGGGTCTGTATTTTCCGTAACGGGGCTGACGGTTTCAATAATCCAAAGATCGGGCACGCCGCTTGTCTTGCGGATCTCTCCGGCAATCGGGATCAACGCGCCGGAATCCAGTTCCTTTGCGTCTGGCGCGTATTCATATCCTAAAACGGTAAGCAGTTCGGGAATAAATTCCCGCTGGGCCGCCAGAATTTCCTCAGGGTCGCGCAGGCGCTCCATGCGATTGCGCAGGGCAAAATAGTTTTTGTGCAGGCGTGCCAGTTGATCATAGGGCGGCTTAACGCCTGTTTGCGCTTCCCGGTCCACCCACTGACTGAAAAACCCTTTCAAATCGTTTTCCAGAATGGCCGTCAGGTAGTGATGGGTATAGAATTCGTTTTCATTGGCGATGCCTGTCAGATCCAGAGCCATCAATCCTCTCCTTTCAGGACGGCAACCACCCGGATATAGGGGATGTCCTCGGTGAGCAGAGAGTTTTCAATCCAGCTCCAGTATTCATCAAAGATGCGATCAATTTCCCGCTGCTTCTGCTGCTTTTTCTCCAGAGTGCGGGACTTTGGCGCGGCATCAACGAAATCAAGTTCCAGTTGGTGATATTGTTTTTTCTTGAGACGATCAAGCTCTTTGTCCTGTGCGTTTAGTTGTACATCAATGAACTCTTCAAAAGCTTTTCTGCGTTCATGCATCCGGTCTTTGCCTTTGGCAATGGCCAAGGGAAGCATTTTTTTCAGGCGGTCTTTATCAAATGGTTTGTTCTGGTTGGGTATCTTTTCTTGATGCAGTCTGGTTCGGGCCAGGATATCCGGAAAATCCAAAACGGAGTCGAACCGTCCGGAAAGAAAACGTACGCCCATCCAGTCTGCAATGATCGGCTGGCTTTTTCTGTTGGGAATGATTCCGTAGAGGATAAAAATGGTTTCTCCAGGGTTTAATTTGCCGGACAGCGTTAAAACAGAGGCCTGCTGACGGCCGAAGATGGCCAGGAGTTTATCGGTAAGCCACCGCATCAGGGGATGGAGATCCCAGAGAAGCTGAAGTTTGGGCCAGGTGTCTTCTTCTTTGCGGGTGCGCTGAATTTCATCCATGATCGCCGCACGGTTGGCGGAAAGAATGAACTCGCCGCTTTCCGGAAAAACTTCTGGAGGGAGAAAACGAAAACGCTGCTTTAACTCAGTTTTCAGATTCGTCGGGACGGCAAAATTGATTGTCCGGGCTTCATCATCAAATTCCGTCTGCATGGGTTGTGACGATTTCAAATATCCGATAGCTTCCCGGAAAAAAGAATAATCGTCCGCAAAGAGAGCAGGCATGATCCTTTCGGTTTTTTCAGCCTCTTTGCCCGTCGGAATGATTTCGTCGCCCATAAGCAGCCCCAGGGGATCTTTAGGCGCTTTGGCCAGCAGCTTTTCAAAATCCTCGGTATCCGCACTCGATTCGATGGCAGCAGCGGTGATGTTTTCCTCTTCGTCCATATCATAGACGCCCATCAGGGCCGATGGGTCGCCAATGTTTTTCACAGCCTGTTCGTCTTTGGTGATCAACAATTCCAGAATGCGGTTGTCGCCTTTGATTTTTTCGCTGTCACTTTCCGTCATGAGATAGACAATGCGCGGTTCCCGTTCCTGTCCGTAGCGGTCAATCCGGCCATTGCGCTGCTGGAAGCACATGAAAGACCAGGGAATATCGAAATGGATCATCTTATGGCAGAGAAAATGAAGGTTGATGCCCTCGGACGCCACATCGGAGGCCAGAAGCAGGCGCACAGGGGCTTCCTCGCGGCCGAAATCTTCCACAATCTTCTGCTGATCCACATCGGGCAGGCCGCCATGAAGGATGGCGATCTTGTCTTCCTTGAGCCCCAGATCTTTGGGGAGATGATCACTGAGGTATTTCAGTGTTTCGATTCGTTCAGTAAAGATGACCAGACGATCCCGCGTGTCTTTGCCGGTCCAGCCAAAACCGTAAAGCGGGTCTTGAATGACGGATAAAAGTTTCTGGTACTTACTGAAGTTTCTGACCGTTATGTCCTGGAGGCTGTTGCCCAGTTCCGTGAGCAACTGAATATCATGGGCCGCCTCTTCGCCTTCTTCTTTTGCCAGCCTGGTGATCCGGTGCGCAATGGTTTGCAGGCATGCCGCAGGACTGGAAAAGAGGGATTTTTCCAGCGTTGTTTTGAAGAGCTTGCCGGCTGTGCGCCGTTGATCCAATCGCGTAAAATCCATCCGGGTGAAAACATCGAAGGCAGTTTCTTCTTGTGGCGACGCCTGACATTTGGACACAGAAATTTTGCGTTCCATGAAAGATTTTGTCACCTGATCCTTGATGTCCTTTTTAAAACGGCGGATGAAGAGCCCCTTGATATCATCGGGACCGTAATCTTCCGGACTGGCGATGGCCGTGGGGTTGAGCATATTCATCAGACTGGCAAAAGCCCTGGGTTTGCCGTCATGCGGTGTGGCGGATAGCATGATCAGGGTGTCGGAGCGATGTTTGAGAAGATTGGCAAGACGGTAACGCATAGAAAGTGAGGCGGCATCGTTGCCGCGCGCGGCAACATTGTGTGCTTCATCGATGACGATGATGTCCCAATAACATTTTTCCAGATAGGTGCGATATTCGGCATCCTGCTTGAGGGTGTCAATGGAAATAATGGCCCGGTCAAAGTAGTAAAAAGGGTTGTGATTGGTGGGAATACGGGAACGCACCCTTTGAATGCCCACGGAATCCAGGCGCGTGAGCGGTATCGTGAAGCGGCTCCAGAGTTCCTTCTGGAACTGCGTGAGCATGCTTTTGACGGTGAGAACCAGAATACGCTTCCCTTTGCCCCGGCGAATCATTTCAGACAGGAGGATGCCCGCTTCGATTGTCTTACCGAGGCCAACGGCGTCGGCCATGAGGATGCGCTGCCGGGGTTGCTTTAACGCTTGAATGGCCGGATCAAGCTGATAAGGCACAACATCCATTGCGCCCTGATAGCCGATGTAGAGATGCTCATCCGTTGGCGGGGTTTGCCGCAAAAGGCTTTCCATGAAAAGCAGCGTATTGCGGTAAAAACTGGATGTATCGGCGACAAGATCGGTATCTTCGGGATTGAGAAGTTCGATCTGGTCGATCTCGTCAAGAAAAACGGCTTCCCGGTCTTTAACAATCTGGGAAAGCCCGACAACAGAAACAGCTTGCCGGTTGGTGGCTGTGCGATCGACCTTGCGGACCAGCCATTCAGCATCACGAATCAGAACGCGGGCACCAGGAGCAAGAACAGGAATATTCATGAATTGCATTACTCTCCTGAAAATAAGCTTTACGCACCAAAACCCATCAGGCCGAGGATACCCAGCTCTTCTTTACAGGCTTGACACAGACAATGATCGTCAATCTCGCTGTTTGATCTTTCAACGAGGTCACCCAAAATCTCTGCCGGATTCTTGTTGCTGTCTTCCTGAATGGGTTGGCCGCAATTACTGCATCGTTTCATACACCTATCCTCATGGTTATTCAAGCGTTCATCTGAGAAATATTTTCTGTCTGAAGGTATTTTTTGTTATTCACAATCGGTACTTACCTTGTAAGCTGTTTCTCATTTGATCACCAAAGGATTAATTGCGCTTTTCGATGTGGTCTCATATGAAGGAACATCAAGAAACACGGTGTAAATCACTTTCCTTTACAAACTAATGTCAATTCTGTTTTTCATCGCTGGCCAGTTGAACCAAGTAATCGGACAGACTTAAATCCTTTTGACGGCATTCATGATGAAATGCGCTCAGCCATAAGCCTGCAATTTGCTGGTAACTGTGGCGGTCCCTGTAAACGCACCGGTTTGCGGGAGGATGGGATGCGAAGTCGGTGATGGCGTTGAACGCGGAATAGGCGTTTTCACCAAGCTCCTGTATGTATTGGTAACACATGGCCTCCAGATGGCTGGAGAGCGATTTCCATGCATCCGTAATTTTCCGGTCGGTCTCAATGTTCTTGGGCTCGTTGATATGCAGGACACCATGGAGCAGCGGAAGAAAATAGGCGCGCGGCACGGCGCATTCACGTAGAACATCCATATAGTCATTAAAAACGGTCTTAACCTTCTTAAGCCGCGCATGATCAATCTCAAAAGCTATCTCCTCGCCTATATCCCTTAAAAGGTGCGAATACTTGAAACGGATGATGGCGTCGGGAACAATCATACCGTTTTTGCAAACCTTCCGGTATAAGCCGATGTCGAAAGTCAGCGCCCGTAGCCCGTTATAGCTGTTCGTTACTCGGACAAACGGGCCGAATGCCTCGGGACGGCTTTGCGGGGAAACCAGGGAAAAGTCCAGCGCGGTGGTGTTGTGCATAAGGTCAATATTACAATAGCTGCCGGTATTCGGCGCGTCGCTGGCGGTCACCTGCCATTCACCCGGTTTGGTTTCCGGAAAGGCCTGGCAGCAGCACTGATATGCCCAGTCCAGTGCCTTGCTGTTGGGAACCATCCGGTAGCCCCTGCCCACGACACTCAGGACGCGGCCGCTTTGGGCATTCACCAGCGCCTTTTTGTCCGGCACTGGCAGGTGCCGCTCACCCGATTTCGCAAGGATGCTGACGAAAACCGGATGTTCTTCCACCGGAAACATGATGTCATCCAAATTGGTCAATCGCGGCATGGCGGCCCTCCTGATGGTCTGTTTTAACTCGACTGTATTCTTCAGTATTTGTTAATTCAATGGAACAACGACAACCGTGAGTCGCATTATTTTGGCCCCACAGTCTTTTTTCACAATTTGCACTGGACAAATTTCCTATGATATACCAACTTGGCTTAAGTAAATTATTGCCACAAAAAGCCAAGTAGCCGAAATTCATTATGCTTGATTTTAAATCATTCTTTTCTTTTCATCCTTATAAAAAAGGCGTAATATTTCTCGGAAAATCAGGGAAAATCAAGCAAGTATATTAATCGTTAGCGCTTTAAGAGGAACTCATGAGTTTCATCAGTAAATTGTTCAAAAGAAAAATAAA
>ENA-UPTA01004666-UPTA01004666.1-activated-sludge-metagenome-genome-assembly--contig:-NODE-4666-length-12903-cov-4.544988_pt1 | contig 12903 bp, 19 predicted proteins | sample MGYA00238184_ERZ773361 | MGnify/ENA primary metagenome ERZ773361 (study PRJEB29100, sample SAMN05720205) | activated sludge metagenome | isolation source: anaerobic digester from wastewater...
ATATTGCAGGTTATGCTACAAAACATATGGTAAATTATTATCAAAAAGTTGAATATTCTTTTGGTGATGTATCAAAAACTAAAGCAGGATTTTGGGGTTTTCATCAACTTTATGATTTTCAAACAATTGATGATTTAAGATCTCTTTATAATAATACACAAATAAATAATAAGAACGATTTTTCTGATGTACCAAAAGATTATATTCCAGAACCTAAAGTTGTAGACTTCGTTATTTAGGATATAAAATGAAGAAAAAAATGGTAAACAAAAAAGGCGTAACTTTAAAATTTATAGAGCTGGATGAAGATGCTGGCGAACAAGAGTGTGATTATTGTAAAGGAAGCGGATTTGGTAAAAATTCAAACGAATATACTTGTCCAAAATGTAAAGGTATTGGTGTTTTAAATTGGATAGAATTAGTTTTTGGAAAATCTGAATCATCAGAAGAAATATCTAATGACTTACTAGATAAATTATTAACTGTTGATATTGAAAGTATAGATAAAGATATAAAAATAGTAAGAAAGAATTGCAGGATTTTTCAAAAAGATTTAAGATCAATTTTAGGAAAATAATTATGGACACTCAATATTATTCTTTTCCTGTAACAATTGATTTAAAAACTGTTACAGATTGTTGTTTAAAAGGTGATAATTACAAAGGAAAAAGAGGAAAACTTGAAATATTTGTTGGCGAACAAAAGTTTAGAGTTACTGATTATGACCTTCTTGAAATTTTAAAAAATGGAATTACTGAAGTATCTGTTGTTTTTAAATATGAATCTTTTTATTTACAACATACTGGTAAAATAAAAAAATTAAAAAAGACACAATTTATTTGTGGTTCTTGTAATGGTCATGGTTATCTCGGAATAAAGGAGAAACCAGGAAAATTTTGTACATGTCAAATTTGTAATGGAATTGGGATAATTAATTGGGTTCAAGAAATATTTAATCCGTTGAAAGTTAAACAGGTGTAATTAATATGTCAGAATATTATATTGATGAAGTTATAAAGTTACTAATGTCTAGTAGACCTTCGAAAAAGAAAAAAGAAGATTTATATGGCGAGGATCCATTAGATGATGAGATGGATAAAGAATATGATGGTGATCTCATAGATGATGAAATTATGATAGAAGATGAGGTTGATGAGATGCCAGAAACCAGACCATCTTCAAGAGCTAGTATGTATAACGCCAAAATCGCAATCTCTATAGATAAAGATGATGAATTAGCAATTCTTAAAAATGTTTATGGTAGTACAAAGAAATTAACATCAAATGAATCTGTAAAACTGATTTCTAAAATTATTTCGACTTTGGTAACAAATGAAAAAGAAACTTTAAAATTATTTCTGCCTTCTATTGAATCTGAAACAGAAGAAGAAATTAAAAAATTATTAGAAAGATGGGGAATATCGTACATAAAGGATGAAGAAAAACCTGAAGATGACTTTGATGATGTACCATTTTAAAGAGGAAATATTATGAATTTAGATTATCTTCAAAAGTTATCATCTGATATTAAACTATTTGAAAGTCAAAGAGAAACAGTAGTTAAACATTTAAATGAAATAGAAAAATTAAAGTTAAAACCAGCACCATTATTATTTACTCCTCCTCAACAAATGACAAAAGATGAACTAGATAAATATGAACAACTTCAAATCAGTAACAATCCCAATAGTCCAAATCATAATGATCTGACTTTTCCAACTGGTGGTCTTGCTGGTGTAATCGGAGGAGGCGGCGGTTCAGGATTAGGAACATTATCTGGACAATATACTAGTAGTAATCTTTCTTTTGATAATTTTCCATATACTTCAGAAGTTCTAGATCAGTTTTCAAATTGTTTTTATATTGTTGGTGTAAATAAAGATAATGATAATTTAGAAATTATAAAGGGATCAGATAAAACAAAATTATCTGTTGAAGAATCTTTATATTTAGTAAGTACTATTTTATCAAATACTGTTTTTGGAAAAGATCCGATGATGAGGTTGTTTTCAGAAGGGATGAAAAAAGAAATCATTGATAAGTGTGATGAAATTATAACGAAATATACTAACAGAACAAAAACTAGCGGAGAAAATAATGGAATTGATCGCGTGTAAAAATGGTATAATCAAAGTAAAAAGATGGGTTTATGATAAAGAAAAAGAAAAAGGAGAATATGAATATAGTATTGTACCTAAAGAAATTGATGTAATTAAAGATTCTATAGGTTTGCTTGAATATTATATGGATCTTCTTCAAAGAAAAGTAACATTAGAAGATAATTTTACTGTAAGAGATTGGTTTAAAATGATAGAAAATTATCCATCTTTTCAAAGCCTTGATTGTTTTATGAAATCTTATCTAAAAGAATTTCATAGTTGTCCATTAAGCGGTTGTATAGATCCAGATGGACAAATTAATTTTATCACTCTTGAAAGAGTTTTAAATTTTGAAAAATTTGAAAAACAAGAAGAATTGTATGAATGTGAAAATTATGTAAGTGTTTATGGTGAGTCAAATGATAAAGAAAGTCCCAGATATGGAATTGAACTATGGGAACTAAAAAATTATCTTGATATACCAATGAAATTAGGAAACGGATCATATTGTAAAACAATTTCTGATCCTCCGATTCCTGATATAAAATATCAATATATTGATGAAAAATTTAGAACAACTTATACACTATATGAATTAATTCATGCTTTTATCTATGAAATTTCATTCTTTGGAACACCAAAAGAAAGAGATAGTAAAGGTGATGAATTAAAACAAATGTCAAAAGATATCGAAGAAGGTAATGTTGAGCTGAAAGAGTTAAAAGATATTGAAGAACTTTTTAACAAAGACGGTGATAAAGAATGACAGAAGATAAATTAATTGAAGTATACAAAAAAGAGAGGGAATATCAGAAAAGTGTTTTCGGAAACTATCAAGATAATCCCTCTTTAAATCTAGGTTCCTTTTTATTATTTATTGAAAGTAGTTTGCAAAAAGCTAAAAAATATTATGTATCAAAATGGACAGGAGAACTTCCACCATGGTTGTTGACTACTAGTGAATATTTAAGTCAACAATCTGCTCCGGCTGATACGTACGCAGAACTAGTTAAAATATTTACTTTAGCAGGCGCTGCGTTAGAATCATATTCTGCTATTGAAACTTCAAAATGGAGAGAGGAAGGGATTAAAGATAAATGGAAGGAACAAAGTTAACAGAAGATATTGCAGTAGATAAAACATTTATGTACTCAAGAATAGAATATAGGATTATATATATTAATAATCAGAAAGGGAGGATAAATGTTGAATTGGTGGATCCGAAAACTGCAAAATTTCCACAACAAGGTCAAAAGATAAGAATTGAGAACATAGAATTTACCGTAACGTATGTGAATCCGGGAAAAAATAGAATTTCATTAGAATAAGAAAAGGAGATGTTCGAATGCAGGAAAATTTAAATGAAATGATAAAAGCGTTGAATAAAAAGGAAACGAAAATTCCTCCTTCTAAATTAGGTCCATCTAGTAAAACAGAGGACCCTGTGAAAGAGCCTGAAGAAGAAGTTGTTAATGAAATCACTATTACCAATTTTTATGATTGGTATGAAACATTCTCTTCTCAAGTAACAAATGTCGCTCAGGTTAAAGCAGAAGTGTCAAATATTAATTCCAAAGACTCTATAATTTTTAAAATTCCAAAAACTTCAGATCCGGAAATGTCTGAGCTAGTTAGCTTCTATAAACCAGCTACAAGACCTGTTTTAAATCTTCCGCCAATTAGATTAAAAGTTTTTAAGAACGATACATTTGAAGTTCTTCATGCTTTTAACGAAAATATTTTTATTAAATCATACGGTGTTAAAACAGGGTTAATTGTTGTTCTTTGTGTTAATGTAGATGGAAAAGTTATTCCTTTTGAAAGATTAAAAATTAAAAAGAACGTTACAACATTTGCTTTAAAAAATTATTCAAATATGTATAATGAGATAAAAGGAAAACTTCAAGAAGAAGTTGATTCTGAAGCAATTACTCTATTATATAAGCAAGCAGCAGATATTAAATTTACAACAAAAGAATCCACAATTGATTGGTTCTTAAAACGACAGTCAGAAATAATTGATATAAATCACTTATTAAAAATTGATAATGTTCTAATAAACGTAATCTAAATTTGAAGGGAGGGATATATTTATATATCCCTCTCCTCAAATTCCAATAGAAAAATCAAAAGTGGTGACAATAGATGAATATCAACAAAAATACAAGACTCTTTCTAAATAACGTATACTCTTACGATATATCTGCATGTCACTATAATATTTTAAAAAGTTTAAATGTAGATGTATCTCATTTAGATAAAGATGATAAATTAAAAAGGAATATACAAATTGGATTAATGATGAAAGATAATCCAAAACTAACTGGGGTTATTAGGTCAACAACAGAATCATTAATTGATGAATATATTTTAAGAAATAATTTAAAAGACGATGATATTATAATTCGTCAGTATGATGGTTTTATGTCGTTAAAACCTCTAAGAGTAACCACACAATTATACCTTCCAATTGATTTACAAGCAATTTTTTCTGTTTTTATTATTTCTTTAGATCGCACAAAATTTATCGCAACCGACGGAAACAAAATATCAATTAAGGGTATAGCTCATAGATATGAAGAAATGGATAAAATTTACAAAAAAATTTTATTTATTAATTATGCAAATAAAGGATCTGTTTTTACCAGCCTGCAGAATATTAAAGATGAAATTTTATCATCTGACAATCCGGAATTATATTGTATTCCATCTGAAGATAAATTTCATGTATTTTTAAAACAATATGGACAATTTGAAATAACGAAAACTCTAGTAAAGATTCTAGATACAACTGATATAGATCGTCAACGTTATTTTGAATTTTATATTCAACCATTTTTTGATTCAATTACTGTGGAGTTTTTATGAGTGAATTTATAACGTGTGATGTATGCAACGGAAAAGGGTATGTTTCAAAATGGTCACAACAACATGAGGTACAAGGTGTTGCTTGCTTCAGATGTAGAGGATATGGAAAATTAAATTGGGTTGAATCAATTTTTGGAATACAACATAATAACGTTTTATTTCATTACCCTGATGGATCTATAAAAGAAACAAAGTTTGAAGGTTGGGTGAAATGCGGAGAATGAGTGAATTTATGTGTTGTGATTTATGTAAAGGAAAGGGAATAGTTAACAATTGTGGGTTCGCAAAATGGTGTCCAAAATGTTGTGGAATGGAAGTGGTTAACTGGATTGAAAATATTTTTGGAAAGTCAGATTTAGAATTATCTGATGATGAAAAAATTAGAAAAGAAAAAAGAATAGAAGAACACTATCCATAATAAACAAATTAATCCAAACATTATGGATTCTTATGTATTAATAACAAATTATGAAAAATGGAAATGATTACAAAAATAAAAATTTTGGAGGAAATAAGATGAAACAGATTCTTAATGTTGCAGCAGGAGATATGTTGCCTTTAAAAATATTAACACCAAATGATTTTTTAGTTAACTTAGATTTAAATTATTTTAACTCAATAACTGCAGCACAAACTGAAGAGCTTCATAGATCATTAATAAACAATGTTACGTGGTGTTTAGACAAACCTACAATTGTGTACGTAAATCATGATGTTTATAATTTTTTAGAAAGATATACTGAAAAGTTTGACGAAGTTATCATGTATAGATTTCTTGAACATGTTCCAAAAGTTAAAATATTATATTTTCTTTATATATTGTCATCATGTATGAGGATTGGTGCAACAATGGATGTAATTGTTCCAAATTATGTTACACTGGCCAACAGAATTTTAAATGAAAAAGTCAATGAACCAAATTTTGAATCAGAGGATATTATTACTACTTTTGAATTATTAAATGAACCATATTGTCCTCACGCAAGCATTTGGACTATGGATCGAGTAAAATATTTTCTTGAACTAGAGGGAAGATATTCTGTTCTAGAAATGGATCCAAAATTTAATTTTGATGGTAGAGATATATACTTAAGATTTAAAGCAATGCGTGTGAAATGATTAATGATAAAGTAAATAAACTTTTAAAAAAGTTAGATTTGGAAAAAATAACTGTTTTAGAAAAAATAACAATCATATGTTATCCAAAAAAGAACGATAAAAATTTTAAAGAAAAATTTGAAACTGTTGAAAAAGAAATGAAGAAAATTTCAAAGAATATTGAATTAAAAGTAATTGAAGAAGGAGAGATAGATTATGTCAAAACAATTGACTTTTCCGGAGAGAGCGGAATCAATGGGACTTCGTGTTCTTGAAAATGAATGTTTTAGATACGATGACCAGATTGGTAGTGTAGTTTATAAACATTTACAATCAAAAGATCATGTTGATGTTCCATTATATGCCGTATTTACAAAACCTCCAGTTGTAGAGGATGATGAATTTGCTTACGCAGGATTTGTTTCTTCATTGTACCAATTTGAAGGAAATGAAGTAATGAATCAGAAAATCAGAACTTCTATTTCTGAAGTTAAAATTCCAATTTTTAGAGAATTTGTTTATACCAATCCAAGTCGTACAAGAATGTCAAATGAAATATTAGTTCAAAATAAAACAAACATTCCAAAAGTTGGTGACGTATATCCACAGGTTATTGTTAAAAATACTTATGATGGAAGTGGCGCAAGAGAATTCTTATTTGGATTTAGTATTATTGAAGGTAAGAATAGAATGGGTTTTGGATTCCAAAATAAAATTGGATCATTCCGACAAGTCCATAGCATACATTCCAGAACTTCATTTTCTACGCCAATTAGTAAATACGTCGAATTCTTTACTGGAAATATATTACAAATTATAGACGCGAACTTTAAAACAGAAGTTACAGAAGACGCATTACTATCAGTATTTGATATGTTAGAAGATATCGGAAAGAAAAGAAGAAATGACGTTTCTACATATCTTGGTGAAATGTCAAAAGAGTCCGGTGGTAAAGTTAATACATGGAATTTGTTTTTAGCCATTACTTATTTTTCAACGATTGAAAGAAATGTTAATATTAAAACATTATTAAATGATATCGCTGAAAAAGTTCTGGTAATCCCGATCGAAATTCAAAATGTTTTAAAGACTTTAAACGAGGGATAACCATGTCCAAACCTCAAATCGATAAAAAATTATTTCAATTAAAACCAGAAGCAAAATTAAAAAAATATAAAAGAATTTTCAAACAGTATGAAAAGCGGAATTTTTGCAACTAAAAATTCTCCAAAAGAAGCTATAGAATTTGCAAATGATGTAATTGATTGTCTTGCTTTATCTGACAGAACATATGCTTATACAGCTCTTCATGTTGTTTTAAATTCAATAGCAGCAGAATTAGATAGATTATCTTCTTAAATTATTCAAAGGTCAGGGATTAGTAAATTCCCTGACCTTTGATCCGTTTATTTTTTGTTTAGTTTTTTTGTTTGAGCTGAACAAAATATAAATACAGATCTTGTGGAGGTTTTATTAATGCCTGAGAAGATTGGGATGACTAAAGATACTCCCCGAAGTGGGTATCAAATAAGAATGATTATTAAAGATTTAGAATATACGAATGATTTGAGAGAAGTGAATATTATATCAACACTAAACAAACCATATCAGATTGTTGTATTGACTTTAGAATTAGATTCAAATGATATTATTCTAGAAGATACTATTGCCAATGAACCGATAAAACTAAAAATTAAATTACTTGGAAGAAAATGGCCTTCTCCTCAAATATTAGAATCAATTGATCTTGAATTACAACATATTTCTTCAGATAACGCTAGTGTTACAAAATCAAATATTACGAAAACAAAACAAAAAGATAGAGTTAAAATTGACATATGGGCGATTCCTAGAAAACCATATAAAACAATGAATACGTCAGTTAATGGAAAATATGAAAATAAAAAAGTAAAAGATATTATTCAAGATCTGGTTGGAAAAACAAGCGCCGAGTTAAAATATGATTCAGATGATCAAAATGAAGATGAAATTGAACAGCTATTTCTACCTCCTATGACTGTATATAAAGCTATTCAAACATTAGATAATAATTATGGAATATTTAATGCTGCTTCAAATATGGGTTTTTGTCAACATGATAATAAAATACATATTCAAAATTTAACTAAAAGAATGAATAAAGATCAAGCTTTTACCATCTATCATTTATCTGGAGGTAATGCAAAGAATGCTAGAATTATTGATCAATGCGGAGATGGAAAAAAATTCTATACAGAAGGAGATTTAAAAACTGATTATCAAGGACCTTCTGTACTTCATGATTTAGGAACCGATATTACATATATTGTAAAACCTAAAGATAAGTTATATAAAAAAATTACGAAAAATATAAAGAATGATATTTTTTCAAACTTTGGAGCTATAGCAAAAAATAAAACAATAAAGACTGACTCAAATTTAGATTCAGTTAGAAAGAGATATATTGGTTGGGGTCACAGTGGAAACAATGATTCTGAAACATTTATTAATGCAACGTTAGCGAAAAAAATTATCGGGTTAGCTACAGTTGAACTAGCTATGCAAAAAAATTTAAGAATTTTAAATTTAATGAAAATTGGAGAGGCTGTGAAATTAAAAACAGAAACTGTAGAATATAAAAGATTATCTGATAAATATCTATTACAAGCAAGTAAGTTAACATGGACGAGAACAGCTGAAGATTGGAATTCAAGTGTAGTTGTAAAATTAATGAGATCTAATCAATATACTCACTAGAACAAACTTAAAAGGATAGTATGAAACAACAAGTAAAAGACAAAGTCGAATGGTATGTAGAAGAATATGTTAAGTGTAAAAATGACTTTGAGTATTTTGCGAGACGATATATTTATCTTGAAATTGTTGGAGGTGACGTTTTATATACACCTTATAATAAACAATTAGAATTTATAAATAAAATACAAAAAGAAAAATTTGTTGTTTGTTTAAAAACTAGACAAACAGGAATTTCTACAACAACACAAGCTTATTGTGCGTGGCTAGCCAATTTTTATGATAATACTGTTATTGGTGTTATTAGTAAAGACGGTAAAGAAGCCACTGACTTTTCTAGAGCTATTAGAAACATGATAGAAAAATTACCAGTTTGGTTAACTCCTAAGAAAGGAAAAGAGTCAGGTTGTTTTGATAAAAAATCAGAACAGAGCTTTATCTTATCAAATGGTTCTAAATTATTTGTTGCTACTGTTAATCCAATGGCACCAGAAAAAACTCTTAGAGGTAAAGCTGTAACATTTCTGGTTATTGACGAAGCTGCGTTCATTAACAAATTAGATATTGCTTGGACTTCATTGGTTCCTGCATTAAGTACATCACATAAAGCTGCTAAAAAAGCTGGAGCTCCTTATGGTGTTGTAGTTATTTCAACTCCAAATAAAACAACTGGAATGGGAGCTTGGTTTTTTAGCAGATATCAAAAAGCTTTAGCAAATGAAGGTGTTTTTAAACATTGTACAGTTTATTGGAAAGATATTCCGGAACTTGCTAATGATCCACAGTGGTATAAGACACAATGTGAATTATTTGATAACGATCAAAAGAAAATTGAGCAAGAACTTGAACTTAAGTTTTTACCTTCTGGAGGTTCTTTCTTTGATGAAGCAACATGTTTAAGATTGCAAGAAGCTTCGAAAGATCCTATTGAAATATTTAAATTATTTACTGGTGAAATTTGGAAGTGGCAAAATCCTCAAGAAGGAAAATATTATATTATTGGCGTTGATACTGCACCTGAATTTGGAGAGGATCAATCAGCAATTACTATATGGGATTATGAAACATTAGATCAGGTTTGGGAGTATCAAGGAAAGTTAAAAGTTTTAGATTTTGTTAAAGTTGTAAAATTTGCTATCTCACAATATCCTGGTTGTATTGTTATTGAAAACAATTCATATGGAAACCAAGTTATGGAAGAAATTAGTGTTAGTGAATATACAGCAATGGTTTATAGAGAAAAACGAGGAGAAAATAAAGTAGCTTCTGGACTTTCTACAAACGCTAAAACAAGACCATTAATGATTGACGCTCTATATTCATATGTAACACAATTTCCTCAAATGGTAAAATCAAAGAGAACAGCTTTGGAACTAATTGGATTAGTTGAGAAAAAAGGAAAAGTTGAAGCTGATTCTGGTTGTCATGATGACTTAGCTTTGACTTTATCATTTTGTATGTATGTACGAAAATATGATCCACCATTATTTATAGATTATGATAAAACAAAACAAAACGTATTTATGAATGTTGTTGATATGAATTTACCACAAGAATACAAGATTCCTGATAATGCAAGTATCATGAAAGAAGTTAAAAATAGTGTATTTAAATATGAGGATGCTCTTGTAAACACCTTATCGTACTATGAAAGGAAATAACTCATGAAAGACTATATGTTTTGTGATTATGGTTGTGGAAAAGAAGCAAAATTTTATTTTAAAAAAGTTAATAAATGGTGTTGTAGTAAAAATGTTCATTCATATGAAGAAGTTAGGAAACACATTAGTAATAAACGAAAAGGAATAGTTTCTTGGAATAAAGGAAAATTTTTAGATAAATCAGAAAAATCAAAAAATATAAAAAATCAACTAAGAGTTAAAATAATACAAAGGTGGAAAGATCCAAATGATAAATTTAATAGTGTAGAATATAGAAAAAAATTAAGCGAAAAAAGAAAAGAATGGAAACATTCTGTAGAAACTAAGAAAAAAATATCAATTGGAAACACAGGAAAAATAATTACTGAAAATCAAAAAATAAAATTAAGTCAGTATATGTTAAATGGTGGATATTTGCATGCTAGAAAATTTTATACAGAAGAATCGAAAGAAAAACAAAGACAATATATGTTAAATGGTGGTGCAATAAAAGCTCACAAAGGAATGAAAAAAATATCCAAAGAAGAAAATAAATTAAGAGATATAGTTAAAGAATTATATCCAGCTTGTATCTTTCAACATCAAATTTTAAATTATGCAACAGATGTGGCAATTCCAGAATATAAAATAGCTATTGAATATGACGGATATTTTCATTTTGATACAGAAGAACATAAAAAATATCATAAACTAAGACAAGAAAAAATTGAGAGGCAGGGTTGGAAATTTTTAAGATATACAATGTTTGATAAATTTCCTACTTCAGAACAAATTAAAAATGATATTCAGAGGATAATAAATGAAACAAATTAACGAACTTTTTGCTCTACCAATAGGAATGCATGAAGTTGCAAAATATGGCGGAGTTCCTTTATATGGTTCAACTGTTTTAAATCAACGATTTATTGAAGCTATGAAAACAAATAAAAGGACTAAAGATATTGGTAAAACAATTGAAAAAATGGTTTTAGAAAAAAAGATTGTTCCTTGTTTTGCTGATCCTGAATTAATAAGTTATTTTAGAAGAAAGATTTCAAATAATACTAGTGGTGGTTTAATGCGAATTCTTAAGCTTATTGTTTTTGCACCAAATCCAATAAGTAATCCATTTGATTATGTTCTCGCATTTTATGACTTTGAATCTAAAAATATTACTGTTTTAATTAGTAACCATTTACTTAGTGGAAAATTGTTTGAAACAGAAGCTTCTGATTTAGCAATAGCTCAATCGTTAACACATGAAATTATGCATATGTATGCTCATGTTAAACCTTCGAATTATTTAAGCACATTTAAAGACGAGCTAACTTTATACTATTCTACATATTTTACTAAAGTTTTTAAATTAAAACCTGATAAAAAGAAAGATATTATTGTTGAAGAATTTTATAAATATCTGTTTGTTCATTATGAAATGAAAGCTATTAATATTAACAGTTTAAATATTGATAAATTGATGAATATTTTAAGTAAATTTGAAAAATATTCAAAAATGAATAAAGATGATTTTCATAATGTTTTAACAGATTTTATAAAATTAACAAGATTATTAAACAATAATCACAATAACTTGCCAGAAATTATTCCATTATTAAAAGGAAAATTTAAATATTTGGTTAAACCATTATTTACTTCTTATAGAGCTGCATTTGGAAAAATTCCAAATAAAGGATGTACACAAGAGGCGTATTATCCTAGTGAAGTAACATGCGGTTTTTCAGATATTAATTTTAATTCAAAAGTAAAGAGTGCTATAAATAGCATCATTTAAGGAGATTTTTAGATGCCAGATAGATACGACGCAGATGGTATTAAGTATGGTAGAGCTTTTGAAAATGATCCAGCTATGAGACAAACTTTATCTAATACTTCAATTGAAGATAAAGTTAAAATAACTCAAGCTCATAAAAATATTAATGCCTTAGCAGGTCAACTAGAAAAATCCCAAAGAGATTTTCACAAACAACTAAAAAGTGTATCTGCATCCATTACATCAACTGCAAAACAACAACAAAAATTAGTACAACAAATAAAAATGAAAGAACTTTCTAGCTCTAGAGACGTTAAAGTAGTTGAAAAATCCGTGCAACAAATTTTAGGAAAAATGGGATATGTTGTTGATTCATTAGGAAAAACAACAAAACGAATTATGGTTGATACTGCAAGGTCAACAAAAGAACACTTAAAAGAATATGGAAGAGCTTTGAGTTCAGATTTTGGTATAAATAAGGGAAATTTTCTAGCAATGACTTTAGCTAAAGCTTCACCAATCTTTGGTTATTTTGTTGGTAAATTTATGGAGACAACCGTTTTTAGACATTTTGCTGATTTAATAAAAACAAAACTTGGAATGGCGATCACTTTTGTTGGAAATAAAATGCGAGATCTTTTAAGTAGAGCATTGGGTGTTTTTAAAAGAAAAAAATCACCTGTAACAAAAACTA
>ENA-UPTA01004668-UPTA01004668.1-activated-sludge-metagenome-genome-assembly--contig:-NODE-4668-length-12902-cov-7.047326_pt1 | contig 12902 bp, 11 predicted proteins | sample MGYA00238184_ERZ773361 | MGnify/ENA primary metagenome ERZ773361 (study PRJEB29100, sample SAMN05720205) | activated sludge metagenome | isolation source: anaerobic digester from wastewater...
GCTCCTTGTCAATAAATTATTTGCTATTTCCTTAACTTTATTAATAGGTTATGGCTCTTAAGAGGGATTCAGGTTAATTTGATGGAACTTCTAGCACGAAATTTTTTTTTATGCAAATTATTTTTACTTTTTCTTATATATAATTCATAAGGTATTGATATTAATAAATTCCCCGTGTAAAGGACCTTGTCAGTTTTATGTGCGGGTCTAAAAACCCGGATTGCATTTCTAAATCTATAAGTGTCTCTGATTCCTGCGGGTGGAAGAGCGATCACGTTTTTGATGATATTTCTCCTGAAGAGCAAGTCTTTGAGGACTACCGTCCCACTCTCACTTCTGAAACAATTGTTTGTTATGTATCGTGACTGGATTGTCCTCCGCCGGCGGAGGTGGTGAGAAGCGCCGGAGGTGGTGTGCCCGCGAAAGACGATCTCCCAACGACGACCTCCCCCCGAACCGCCTCCAGAGGGGGACAGGCTAGCGCCTACTTGAACTTGAAACTTGAAACTAAAAACTGGCGGGGGCTTCGGCCAGCATGCTGTTTAGAATCACCAGATCGTTTTCTTCCAGGATGCCGGCCGCAGATTTCAGTTGCAGAAGGCGAAGGGCATTGTCATACAAAGCGCCGGAGTAGTCGCGCAGCGCAATGAGGTATTCCTGCTCGGCATCCAGCAATTCGATGGAAGTGCGGGTTCCGATGGCGACTCCCTTTCTGGTAGCTTTTAATTTTATTTCTGCCGAACTTTTCTTTTGCCCGAAAGCATCAATTAAGGAGGTATTGTATTGCAGATTGAGGAAGGCTTCTTTCAGTTTCTGCATGCTCTGCTCTCTGGTATCCCTCAATATAGATGCCTGCTCTGATTCCAGGGCGGCTGCTTTTCTGGTCCTGGCGCGCATTTCTCCACCGGAAAACAGGGGAAGGGTCAGGTTGAGGCCGACATACCACTGCCTGGTTTCCACCTCGGGCAGGAAGGTGCTGCCTTTATTGACGGTATAGCCGCCGGTGACCTGTACGACCGGTGCATGAGCCGCCTTGGCCGCTTTACGCTGATACTCTGTTTGTGAAAGAATTTCACGGGCTTGAACAAGAAGCGGCAGTTTCTGTTCCATGGTTTCGATCCACCAGTTCATGTCCCCCGGGTCGGGCCCGGAAGGTTGATATGCGCACAAATCCATGATTTCACTAACTTCTCTTCCTACAAGGTTCTCCAAATGCTGTGTGGCCAGCTTCCGCCGGCTGGTGGCTTTCACGAAATCGGCCGCTGCGCTGTCCATGCGCGCTCTGGCTTCGAAAACGGCAATAACATCGCCTGCGCCGGATTTTAAAAACGCCTGGGCTTGCTGCAAGATTTTGTTCAGACGATCCAGCTCGTCTTTGTATAATTTTTCGTCGGTCCGGGCCTTTAAATAGTTGAAGTAGGCATCGGCCAGCCGAATGATCAGATCCTGCCGGCTTCCGGTCAGGAGGGCGTCGGCGCCCCGGACAGAAGCCCTGGAAGCTTTCAGGGAATAGATGACTGGAATGTTGAACACCGGCTGTCTAACGATAAACCCGTAATTGTCCCCCAGGTAATCTCCGCTGAAATCCCCGGGCTGATAGTTTATGGTGGTATTGGCGATCCAACTGATGCCGGCAGATGCGTCGGCGCGCGGAAGGATCTGCGCAAAGGCGATATCCTCGTCAGCCCTGGTTGCATCAAATCGGGCCTGTGCCCTGCCGATGACAGGGTCCTTTTCCCTGGCGAGTGCATAAAGGCTCATCAGGTTGTCCCTGCAGGATGCGGAAGATGCTGCAAAAAATAATAAAACAGGAACGATGACGGCAATGAGAATCAAGGTCAGGTTATTTTTCACTGAAGGCTTTCCTCATGCGGTCTTTGATCGGCCCGATGAAGTAGTCGAAGGCCGTGCGCGGCCTGGTGCTGATAGACACCTGCGCCGCCATGCCGGGATAAAGATGCAGGTTGCCCGCCTTCTTAAGGGACTCGGGGTCAATCTGCAGGCGCACTTCATAATAGGGGAGCTCTCCCTGCATGGTGCGGGTTGTCAAGCGGTCGGCGGAAACATATGAAACTGTGGCCCGGACCTGCGGGGTGGAACTGGCTTTGTAGGCGGTCAGTATGACTTCCGCCGGCAGCCCGATTTGGACATCGTTAATATCATTGACGCCGATGCGGGCAAGCAGAATTAAATGGTCTGAAACCGGGACAATGTCCATCAAAGGCTCGCGGGCTGCTATGACCCCGCCTACGGTTGTCACTTTCAGGTCCACCACGGTGCCGCTGACCGGCGCGCGAATGATCTGCCGCTCAAGGGTGTTGCGTATGGGGCGAACCCGTTCTTCCAATTCCACACGCTTGGCAATGGATTGCTTCATTTCGGTCACTGCGTCCTGGATGCGGGCGCTTTTCAGCGAGGCAAGCCTGGCTGCGAATTCTTCCAAACGCTCTTTGTTGCCGGCCATCTGCGCCTTGGCGCTTTCGCATTCGCCTATCTTCGCCGCCAGCATCTGCTCCAGCTCCAACACTTTCATTCTGGTGACGTAACCGTCTTTAAGCAGGTCTTTGTTAGCGGCCAATTGTTCGGTAACTGCGTCAATTTCCTTTTTCTTCTCAAGAATCTGTTTCTGCAAGCCTTCATTTAACTTACGGGTCTGCAATATCTGGCTTTGCAGCACTTCCACCTGACTTTGGTATGCCTGGCGCTTGGCGTTGAAAAGCCTGGTCTCTGTCTGGATGACATAAGCTACGGCAGGTTCATTGGCCCGACTGCGAATGACGGGTGGAAAAGAGATGACAGACTGATCGTTTTTTTCCGCTTCCAGGCGGGCAATAGATGCGGTTTCGGCCAGCGTTTGAATTCCCAGCAGGTTGACGATGGGTTTTATCTGATCGTCTTCGAGCAGAATCAAGGGCTGACCCACTTGGACGACTTCGCCTTCCCGCACCAAGATCTGCTTGACGATTCCACCTTCCAGATTCTGCACGGTTTTGCGCTTGGTGTCAAAAGTGATGTCCGCCGGCGCATGGACTGCCGCGCCCAGCGGCGCCAGCAAAGACCATAGAATGAAACCGCCTAGGAAAAAGATGACAATGGTCAGTCCACCCAGGATGACCTTGCGCGGGCTGTGTGAAATCCGATCTGAAATGGAAACGGGCAGATCAGACATTGTCGGCCTTTCTTGTCTCTGCAGGCTCTACTGAAGATGGGGGCTTGGTCATCTGAGACGGCTGAGCCTGTTTTCTCTTTTGCGCCAGACGGAGAAGGACGGCTTCACGCGGACCGAATTCCGTCAGAACGCCGTCCTGAATCACCAGCAGTTTGTCCACGGCGGAAACGAGTGATATTTTGTGTGTAATCAATATGGTTGTGATTTTATTCTTTTTCATCTGCAACAACGACCGCAGAAGCGCCTGCTCTCCTTCTCCGTCAAGGCTGGCGTTGGGCTCGTCCAGGACCACAATCCGCGGCGCGCCGAAAAGCGCCCTGGCCAGGGCAATTCTCTGGCGCTGCCCGCCCGACAAAGAGGCGCCCGCTTCACCCACCTGGCTATCATAACCGCCGGGCAGTCGCAGGATCATTTCATGAATCCCTGCCATTTTGGCCGCCTCGATAACCTTTTCCGTGTCCACATCGCCCAAGCGGGCGATGTTTTCCGCGATGGAACCGGCAAAAATCCCCATATCCTGAGGAACATAGCCGATGTATGGACCCAGTTCTTCCGAAGGCCAGTTTGTCATATCCACGCCGTCTAAACGAATCTTACCCGAAACCGGTTTCCACACACCGGTCATCAGACGGGCAATGGTGGATTTTCCGGCTGCGCTCGGCCCGATGACACCCAGCATTTCACCAGCTTCCAGTGCAAAACTGATATCTTTGACAATGACTTTGTTGGTGGCCCGAATGCCAAAAGCCACCCGTTCAAAGGCAACCTGACCGGTAGGCGCAGGAAGGCTCATCCCGGGTTGTTCCTGCGCCTGTTCTTTAATAAACTTGTCCAGCCGTAAATAAGCGCCCCGCGCTTCGATCATTCCTTTCCAGGCATGAATCCCCTGCTCGATGGGCGAAAACGCCCTGCCCAGAATAATCGAGCCCATGATCATCAGGCCAGGCGTAAATCCGGTGTTCTGCAGCACGAGATATGCGCCCGCGCCCAGCATAACCGATTGCAGAAACTGACGCGAAAATTTTGTCATTCCGCTGACTGCCCCGGCCCGATTACTGGCTTTGCTCTGAAATCCCAGGGTGTTGCCATTTAATAAAGCCCAGCGCCGTTTTAACCCTCCCAGCATGCCCATGGCATTGACCACTTCGGCATTGCGCAAGGCGGAGTTGACATAATTGGCCGCTTGACGGCCTTCTTTGCCGGCTTCGTCCAGAGGCTTATGTGTCAGAATATTGTTCACAACCGACAAAGCAAGCATCACGATGGAGCCGATGAGGGCGATGATAAATAAAAGGGGGTCCATAAGGTAGAGGATGATCAGGTAGAAAGGCAGCCAGGGAACGTCAAACAGGGCCAGTATCCCCACCCCGCCCAGAAAGTTCTTGATGCTGTTTAAATCTTTGAGGCCGGCGGCATAGGGATTGCCCTCCGGTGAAGTTGCTCCGGCCAGCATCTTATACAGCAGATAGGGCGCCAGCATGTCGTCAAGTGCGATATTTGCCTTGACCAGGAGACGGGAACGCACCATCTCCAGCGCGCTCATCGCTCCCAGTAGCAAGGCCAGAAGCAAAGTCAGCATGAGCAGTGTTTCGAGACTGCGGCTGGCCAGCACCCGATCATACACCTGAAGCATATAGAAAGACGGTGTCAACATCAGCATGTTGATGATGAAGCTGAAGAAACCGGCAAAGGCGAAATAAACCGCAAACTTTTTAACAAAGGCCCGCATAAGGGAAAAAGACCTTGAAAAACCTCTTTCTAAAGAATCTTTGCGCACTGCAATATCCTACCCCTAAAAGAATGTCAACTTTTTATGACTCGTTTTCTTTTATGGGGACGTGTCCCCCTCGGGAGGGGGATAAAGGGGGATGCGCTCTTAAAGAAAAGTTCAAAGCTTAAAGTTCAAGGGGATAAGCTGAAAGAACGATGGGGAAGAAACCACCTCCGGCGCTTTGCGCCACCTCCGCCAGCGGAGGACAGGCTACTTGCCGCACTGGGGGAAAAATCCAGTATTTTCAGTTGTTTCCTGGACGATGTTTTCGCATCTCTGTTCCCACATGCCCCATAAGGCTTCTTCAAAGTGCCGAGCAAAGCGGGATGCGTCGAAAAGCGGGGATGCCAATACTTTGTGACGCATCGTGGAACGCAAGGCTGCCAATTTTTCCAAATCGGATGTGAATTTAACAGCTTTCGCTACATAGTCTTCGTCATCTTCGGCAATCCAATCATCAAGCCCAACGTTACGAAGGATGCCTTCTCCCTGATGCGAAAGCAAACGATCACCCTTTCGGGTAATAACCGGCACTCCCATCCACAAAGCCTCGACACTCACGGTTCCTCCAGGATAAGGAAAAGTATCTAAAGCAATGTCAACACGATTATATGTTTCAAGATACTTTTCTCGTGTCGAAGAGCCTTCAAACAGCAATCTGTCAGAGGTAATTCCATGAACGGCAAACCGCCGACAGGTAGAATCACATGTTGCCGGATCATTCAGTTGTCGCGATTTGAGAAACAGGCGCGAATCCGGAACGGCATGGAGCACCCGTGACCACAGAACGACGACGGCGTCAATCATTTTGGCAAGATTGTTAAAGCAGCAAAAAGTTATAAACTTTGCTGACAGGGCCGGCAGCGCGTCAACTTCTAAAGTGACATTTGGCGGAGTAAAACAGAAACGGCTTTCAGGCAGCCGCCATATTTTTTCCGTGAAATGGCCTTCATCTTCAACAGGCGTAACATAGGGATCGCCAAGCAGGTAATCCATTTCTGTAAGTCCTGTCGTTGCAAAATAACCCAGCCCGGCAGCCTGCACCGGCGCCGGTTTCCATGCGAAAACGGGCAATCTGGTTTTTCTGGTATGACCGGAAAGATCAAGCAGCAAATGTATGCCGTCAGTGTGAATCAAGTGGGCAGCGCCCTCGTCGCTATGACCAATCAGCGGTCTCCACGCGGAAAAATATGGTTTAATGCGTGCTGTCAGCTCATCTTCCTTATATAAAGTGGGATAGGCAATCAGTTCAATGCGGGATGAATTTAAACATGCCAGGATGCTTTCCAGAAAATAGCCGACAGGATGATTGCACAGATCCCCCGACACCACGCCTACTTTGAGCCGATCCGGCTGTGTCTTGCAAATCCATGATGAAAAACGCTTTTTGGCCTTCTTGGCCGCCATCTGACCGTATCTGCGCGCTTCGTCCAGAAGATGAGGGCCATGATGATCGGCGTTGTAATTCATCGTGAATAATAGATTGCTGTGCGTTTCATCCACATCCGGCATGATCTCAAGAGCTCGACGATAGGCTGCTTCCGCTTCCTGTAACCGACCCTGGTCGGTGAGGCTGATGCCCAGATTGTTATGAGCGGCAGCATTGTCCGGCTTGATCGCGATAGCCCGTCGAAAGGAAACTTCCGCGTCCTGCAGATGTCCACGGTTTCTGAAAATGTTCCCCAGATTATTGTGCGCATCAGAATAATCCGGCTGAATTTCGATGGCACGCCGGTAGGCTGCTTCCGCCTCTTGTAGATTTCCTAAATTTACAAGGGTGAGTCCCAAATTGTTATGCGCGATAGCATAGTTTGGATTGATCGCGATGGCCTGTCGGTATACGGCTTCCGCTTCTTGATAGCGGCCAAGAACATCAAGAACAAGCCCCAGTTCATTGTGCGCTTGAAGATAATCCGGCTGAATTTCGATGGCACGACGGAAAGCTGCTTCCGCCTCCCGATAAGCGAATAGATCCTTGCAGGTTATGCCGAGATTGTTGTGCGATTCAGCATCCCCCGGTAACAACTCGGCTGCTTTTTGCATTGGCGCAAGCGCTTCTTGATTGAATCCCTGTTTTTTAATCATCACCCCGAGCAATTTCCAAAGTATCCCGGACTGCGGAAAGCACAGCGTCAGCTTTTGAGCAAGGGCGGCTCCTTCGGCCCAGCGGCCATTTTGCAATATGGAAAAAAGCGTTTTTATCTGACCGGGAGCTGGAGAGTCTGAACTGTGCGTTAATGAACTCTTTGGTTTTTCGCGAAAATGTACTTTCTTTTTAGTTGCCATGTTTTTTCCTTTTTTCCATTTTTTTTGAAAAAGCTTTCTTCAGGGTCGAGACCTATAGGAAACGCCGTATTGTGTGTCAAGTAAATTTTGGATTAGCTTATCAAAAACCACCTCCGGCGCTCCTCGCCACCTCCGCCAGCGGATGTCAGGCTGCTTGCCCCACAAATGGAAAGTTCTTGGCAATAATGAAAGCAATTCTTATCTCGAAATAAATTATGAGGGCGGTTAAGGCCTCCCGCAAACGGATAAGGTCAGCTTAACTGATTTCTCCGCTGATATAAGCTTTTGTCCTGTCATCCTGCGGCTCGGAAAAAAACTGCGCGGCTGGTCCGTGCTCTGCCAGGTCCCCCATATACAGAAAAACAATATAGTCGCCCAGTCGTTTCGCCTGACGGAGAATATGGGTCACGATAATTATCGTGTAGTCCTGCTTTAAAACTTTGAACCGGTTTTCAACCAGTTTGGCAGATATCGGATCAAGGGCGGAGGTCGGCTCGTCGGCAAGAATCACTTCCGGCTCAATCGACAGAACACGCGCCAGCGCCAGACGCTGCTGCTGACCGATGGACAGTTTTGCCGCGGGGGCGTGCAGCCTGTCTTTCACTTCATCCCAGAGACCGGCAAGACGCAGGTAATGCTCCACCAGCAAGTTCATCCCTGCCTTGCCCGATTTACCAGCCGTGTTTTCTCCGTTGGTTTCGACAATGCCTGACAGAACGCGCGATACATCCAGACCATGAATACGCGGGCCAAAGGCAACATTGTCGAATATCGACATCGGCAGCGGGTGGGGGCGCTGCGGCAGAAATCCAACTTTTTTCCTCAGGACGGTCACGTCCGTTTTTGCCTCACAGATATTGGATCCGTCAATGTGGATGTCGCCGGTCATGCGAACATCTTCATTCAAATCCAGAAGCCGGTTCAGACTTTTGAGCAGGGTGGTTTTCCCGCAGCCGGAAGGTCCGATAATCGCTATGATCCGGCGGTCCGGAATATCCAGGCTGATATTTTTAAGGCTCTCATGATTCCCGTAGGAAACGGATAACCGGTTTATTTTAATCCTCGACATCCCGCACATCCTATCTCACGATATTTTTTGAAAAGCGCCAGCCCAGCACTCTGGCGGCAATGTTGATCACCAAAACGATCAGCAGCAGAATCAGGGCCGAGGCGAATGCTCTGGCCTGAACTTCCGGAACCGGGGTTCCGGACTGAAAAAAAACGGCCAGCGGAAGCGACGCCGCCGGGTCCAGCAAAGAGGTTGGTATCTCGTCCGTATATCCGGCGGTAAACAATATGGAAGCGGCATCGCCGATTCCGCGCCCGATCGCCAGAATCACGCCGGTGCAGATGCCGGGCAGCGCCTGCCTCAAAACAACCGCCATCGTTGTCTCGATTCTTGTGGCGCCCATGGCGTAGGCCATTTCCTTGAGTTCAAAAGGAACCATGCGGACGGCCTCATCCATGGCCCGGCTCATGATGGGAATCATCAAAAGCGTTAAAACCATGATGCCCCCCAGGAGCGAGGCTCTGATTCCCAGGAAGACCATAATGACAAAACCGAACGCGCCGTAAACGATGGAAGGCGTTCCCCACAGAATATCCAGAATCAGACGTGTCCAGTCGCAAAACCGCTTCCCCAGGTACTCTTTCTGCAAGGTCAGGGCAACCGGAAGGCTGATGACAAACGACAGCAGAGTCGCTCCCGCCACCAGATACAGAGAACCGATGATGGCGTTGGCGATGCCGCCTTCCTTTCCAAGATAGTAGCCGCCTTTGGGAGTCTCGATGATCATGGAAAGATTCAGTGACGCAAGCCCTTTCATGGCCACGACCAGAACGATTCCCGCCAGCGCCAGAAATACCAGAAACAGCGATGACAGCATGAGTATTTTGAATATCGTTTCTTCCAGTTTTCTTGATTTCATCTGTCCTGCGTCTCCCCGATTTTAAGAAGCGCGTAATGCGCCGTGAAACTGAAGGCGGCAACCACCAGCATCAGCATCAGGGCGGCGGACATCAGTGCAGCGTCGTAAAGCGGAATGGACATGACTTCTCCGTAATTGTTGGCAATCAACGCGGGCAGGGGATAGGCCGGATCGAAAACCGACGAGGGAACCTGCGCTACATTCCCCACAACCATCAGCACCGCCATCGTTTCCCCGAAAGCGCGGGCAAAGCCCATCACAATCGCTGCCAGAAGCCCCCTTCCTGCTTTTTTTAAGACGACATACTTCACGGTTTCCCATCTGGTCGTCCCCAAAGCGAAAGCGGTTTCCCGAACCGGATCGGGGATCATTCTCAGGACCTCGACGGAAATGGAAATGATAAAGGGAGTGACCATCACCGCCAGAACCAGCCCTCCGGCCAGCAGACTGTAACCGGTAGTGGAAATGCCGGCCATCTCTCCCAGCCGGGCGACAAACGGAACGATCACCAGCACGCCGCACAATCCGTAAATCACGGAGGGAATCCCGGCCAGAATGTCTATGACCAGACGTGACGCTTCCCGGAAGCGCCTTCCTGCGTATTCGGAAAGATAAATCGCGCAAAGCAGGCAGACCGGGACAGCCATCGCCATCGCCAGTCCCGTAACGGCCAGCGTGCTGATGAGAAATGGAAACATCCCGAATTCATTTTTCATCGGATACCAGGATGATGAAAACAGCAAATCGGAAAGGGAAACCATCTGAAGAATGGGAAGCGCTTTCAGCAGCAAACCGCAGAGGATGACGAAGGCCAGCGCGTTGACGAACACCAGAGAACCGCGTCCGGAAATCAAGGCAAACCATTCCCGAATTTGTCTTTTTTTCAACCGGTTGCCTGCCGGGTAAGTTTCCCCGCCTTCGATTTCCATCCGCTATTGTCCCGCCTTTTTCAAAGCGTCTTTTATTTGCTTATCGCCGATTTTCAGATAACCGACTTCATCGACATATTTCTGGCCGTCGGTTAATATCCAGCGCACAAATACTTTTGCCGGACCTTTGAAGGATTCTTTGCTCACAAGGTAAAGATCCCGGGCCGGCGGCGAAGGGTACGTTCCGGAAAGCACCGCTTTGATCGCTTCCTGTTTCGTGCTGATTCTTTCCCGGGGATCGATGCGGCCGTCTTCATTGACATCGATGGGCACAACCTGAATGCCTGCAACCGGCGCGCCCGTTTTAAGATCATAGGCGTAATTCAGATTGTTGTAGCCGATTCCGTTCGCGTCCCTTCGGACCGCCTCGGCCACGCCGGGATCGCCATACACGGCAATGCCTTTGAGGTCCTCCTGTTTCGCGTTCAGATATTTCGCCCATGTTTCGGCGGCGCCGCAGGAATCGGACCGGGTGTAAACGCGCACTTTATTGCCTCCAGGCGTGCCGGCCAGCCCGCCCCACGTCTGGACCTGCCCGGCAATCCACAATCCCTCGAAAGCCTTTCTGGTTAATCCCTTCCGCAGCAGATTTTTCATCGCCGGATTGGCCGCATTCACCGTCGGGAAAACGGCATCTTTCACGACGGGCAGATAAAAAGCCTTCTGCCGGATTTCCTCCGGACGAAGCTCCCGGGAGACCATGCCGATGTCCACCATACCCGAAAGCGCGTCCGCCACGCCTTTTCCAGCGCCGCCTGCGGACACGTCGATGCGCACATCCGGGTGATTTTTTTTGAACTCCTCCGCCCATTTCACCATCATGGGATACAGGGCCCAGGCGCCGGAGACGCGAATTTTCCCCTGAACACGCACATTGTCCGCTGCCGCGCCTGCATTTGCGATTGCTGAAAACAGACAAAACGAGATTAATAAAGCGATGACCGCCATGCGGATCGCACCGGATTTGACTATTTTTAAAAAATGCATTGCGTTGTCCCCAATGATAAATATCATCGTAAATTAAACCAAGTCCGCCAGTGTTGTCCGTTCCAGTTTATTGGCCACGTAATTCCTGATATCCAAAAAGACTTTCATCAGCGAACTTTCCTTTTCAATGGGTGTCGGTTCGTAATAATATTTGCTGACAGATTCCGTCGGCGCCAGCGCGCCATCAAAAAGCCGAATGACCTCCGCCAGCGAAATTTGATTGGCCGGCCGCCCCAGAACATAACCGCCGCGCTGGCCTTTTGCGCTGCGCAGATACTTGGCGCTTTTCATGGTCAGCAGAATCTGTTCCAGAAACCTAGGGGGAATTTCCTGGGCAGTGGCAATCGTCTCTGCGGAAATATAGTTCCCGTCTTGGCCGTTTCTTGCCAGATACACAAGCGCCAGCAGGGCATATTCACTTTTATTGGTGAGTTTCATAAAAAATTCCTTATCAGACTTATTCGATGGGATAAGTCGGATATATGCGAGAAATTGTCAACTTTTTTTTGGCAGGCAGAGCCAAGTTGAAGTGAAAAAGCTCAAAGCGGCGCCTTTTTTTCCCATCGGAGGGGAATTAAGGGGCAGGCGCCCTTGAGGAAAAGTTCAAAGGGAAAAGCTGAAAGAACGATGGAAAAAAAACCACCTCCGACGCTCCGCGCCACCTCCACCAGCGGAGGACAGGCTACCTGTCCCCCTTGCTGCGGGTAATTTCGCGGGTGATATCCACAGCTTTCTGCGGGCTGAGATACGCCCATAAACCGCCGGCTTTGTCTTTCTTCATATTCATGGTGATTCCCGCCGCCGTCTTTGTATCCAGTTTTTCCATCATCAGCCCCGCTTTCGCCGGCGGCGTTGCATCGTAAACCTTGGCCATGTCTTTATAACGTTTAACATCTTCTTCCCGGACAGTATCCAGCTGAACGGCAAGCTTTTCTTCCTGCGCTTTCAATATGGCGATTTTTTCCATAATATCCTTGCGCATCGCGATTAATCTCTGTTCATCTGCCCGTAAGGCGTTTTCACGGTTGTCCAGATCAGCTTTTCTGGCCGCCAGAGCCGCGGCCAGATCTCTTTGCTGGGAAAGCATTTCATCCATAGCATCCTTGGATACCGGCAGAACATCCACCGATGATGCAGCCTGTCTGATGCTCGCCGCTTCGGCAGAAGACTTGACTGCCGATGTCTTTGACTGGGCCAGGGCCGAACGGATGAAAATGGCGGCATCCGCCGGAATATTCATTTTTTGCAGAATTCCAAAAACCGACGCCGCCTTGACCAGAATCACAACGGCAATCAAAATTTGCACTGCAACAATCATTCTTTTCATTGTTCTCTCCTGCCGAATTTTAAAATGGATATTTCGTCCATATTTTTACGCTCTGTGTCATTCATATTTTTTTTGTATTCTTCAGCTTGCCTGTCCTTGAGATTTTCCATCACTTTTCTGTTTTTTACCGCCTCCACCAGATCTTTTCTCTTCTTCTCTACCTGCTCTTCGATTTGTTCGATGTTTTTTTTCTGTTTTGCTTCGCTTTCCCGGATCGTTTCTATATAACGAAGCATTGCTGCAATATCATCGGCTGGCAGAGTGGTTTGCCGCAGATTTCGCAAATCATTGATCAGATTTTCCCGTTCATTGACCAAAGCCTGTAATACAGCTTTTTGCTCCTCCAGATAACGTTTGACGTCTGAAAATTCATGAAGCGCTTTTTCCTCCAGGTTCAGACGGTAGTCGAGAACGGACTGTAACTTAAACTGAAACATAACCTCTATTCTCTAAACAATGCCAAAAGCTGCGCCTTGGCCTGTGTGAAATCGATTTTTTCATCAAT